>JAAEAZ010600503.1_pt1 | contig 10549 bp, 14 predicted proteins | sample 7277811 | NCBI WGS metagenome assembly JAAEAZ01 (sample SAMN13876997, study PRJNA601929) | soil metagenome | isolation source: soil | host: Panicum virgatum | place: USA: Fermi National Accelerator Laboratory | collected 2010-11-19 | reverse complement strand
CGCGATCAAGCAGAAGCTCGGCCGGTTCGAGCTCGCCGACAACGGCACGCTGTTCCTCGACGAGGTCGGCGACGTGCCGCCCGCGATGCAGGTCAAGCTCCTGCGCGCGCTGCAGGAGCAGGAGTTCGAGCGCGTCGGCGGCGAGGCCCCGATCAAGGTCGACGTCCGCGTCGTCTCGGCCACCAACAAGAACCTCGAGGCCGAGGTGGCGTCGGGCCGGTTCCGCCAGGACCTGTTCTTCCGGCTCCACGTCCTGCCGGTCAAGCTGCCGCCGCTGCGCGAGCGCCGCGAGGACATCCCGATCCTGTGTACGCACTTCATCAGCAAGCTCGCGCCGAAGACCAACATCCGGATCCGCGCGGTCGGCGACGCCGCGCTGGGCCGCATCATGGCCTACCACTGGCCCGGCAACGTGCGCGAGCTCGAGAACGCCATCGAGCAGGCCCTGGTGTTCGCCGAGGGCGACGAGATCAGCCCGGCCGCGCTGCCGCAGTTCCTGCAGGGCGGCGCCGAGGACGATCGGCTCGACGTGCCGCGCGAGCTGTCGCTGCCCGAGATCCTCGACGATCTCGAGCGCCAGCTGATCCTCAAGGCGTACGCGAAGGCCGGCCGGGTCAAGACCGAGACCGCGCGCCTGCTCGGCATCAAGACCTCGGCACTCTACTACAAGCTCGAGAAGTACGGTATCGAGTAGCTGTAGTTACGCCGACTTGGACGATGCTGCCGCCGCTGTCTCCCTGGCGTCTCCCGCGGGCTTCCTGCGGGTCAGCGCGTACACGGTGCCCTCGGCCGGCAGCACGAACGAGACGCGCCCGTAGTCCTGCTCCCACGCCTCGGGTGCCAGGTGCGCGTAGAACTTCTGTGTCACCACGACGGTCGAGTGCCCGAGGATCCGCGACAACCGGAAGATGTCGCCGCCGTCGAGCACCCAGTGCGAGGCGAACGTGTGCCGCAGATCGTGAAAGCGGAGCTTCTTGTCGAGGCCGGCGCGCTGCACGGCTTGCTTGTACGGGTACTGCACGCCGGGCTTGCTGCGCGGCTTGCCGAGCTCGCCGGGGAACACGAACGTGTCGCCGCCGCGCTTCAGCGCGAGCTCGCGGACGAGCGGCAGCAGCGTGTCGAGGATCGGGATCCAGCGCACGCGGCCGGACTTCGCAGGTCCCTGCCGACCACGGTGCACCGCGATCAACCGGCGCTCGATGTCGACGTCGGCCCAGTGCAGGTGGAGGAGCTCGTCGAGCCGCATGCCGGTGCCGAGCGCGAAAGCAACGATCTCGCGCACGCCACGTGGACACGCGACGAGCAGCTTCGTCATCTCCTCGCGGGTGCGGATCCAGGTGTACACGCCGTCCGGGACCTCGAGCTGTCGAATGTCGTGGCACGGGTTCGTCTCGCACCACCCGCACTCGACGAAGAATCGGAACGCCGACGACAGCACGTAGTGGCAGACGTTGATCGTCTTCGGCGCGAGGCGGCCCGTGAGGTCGTCGCGCCAGCGGACGATCTTCGCCTTCGTGATCGACACGAGCGGCGCGTTGCCGAGCGCCGGCTCGACGTAGTGTCGGATGTGGTCGCGATACGTCGCCCACGAGCGCGAACGCCGACGCTCGAGCACGTCGAGCCACGCGTCCGTCGCCGACTTGAGCGTGCGCCTGAGGTCTACCTCGGGCGGCAGCTCGCCGGCGGCGATCTGCTCCTGTGTGACCATGTGCCGCCGCTCGGCGCTGACGGCTTCGCGCTTCGAGTCGAAAGTGCCGACGTAGACCTTCTTTCCAGCGCGCTGGGCGTAGACCTGGAACCGCGTACCGCCGGCGCGTTCGATCGGGCGGATCACGACTACGCCCCACCCGCCAGGTGCTTCCCGGCGTACTGGAGCCCGGCGATGCGTAGGTAGCCCGAGATCGTCCACCGCACGCCGGTCAGCTTCGTCAGGCGCTCCACCTCTGCAGCGAACACCTCGAGGTCGCGCTTCGAGTACCGGACGAGGGACCGCTCGGTCATCGTGTCGGGACTCGGCGGGCGACCTGTGCGCCCGGTCGACGCAGGCTGTTTCTTCTTCGACATGGCCAAGCCTGCACACCCAAGTGTCTACGTGTCAAGCCAGAAGTACCAGCGAGCTACCGTGTGTGTACTTATTGATTGACGATAAGTATCTTTCTGTGTACGGTTGGTCTATGCGTGACCACTCGATGAACCGTGAGAGCCATTCCGTCTCCACCCTCGACATCCCCGCGCTCGTCGCCGAGCTTCCGAGCGGCGGCCCGAGCTGACCCACTACGCCGGCGCGGCGCATCGGGATCTCGTCGCGTGGCACCTGTGCGCCGCGTACCTCGCCGACCGCCGGAGGGCCAGGAGCGCAGCCGCGCCGAGGAGCTGCGGATCGCCGCTGAGATCCACGAGCTGTGCGCGGCGCACGGCAGCGGCCCCGAGCTCGCCGACGCACTGGTCGACGACGATGATCACGCGCGGCGGCGGCGGTACACCCGCGAGGCCACCGGAGCGGTTTACTGATGCCGGCGGCGAAGCAGCGGCGCTGGACAGCGGCCGGGCGCGAGCTGCAGCGGCGCGACCCGGAGCGGTTCGGCGCGCTCCTCGAGTTAGCCGAGCGGCTCCTCCGCATCCACCGGAAGCAAGAGAAGGCGGTCCGTCGGCGGTTCGCCCGCCGGTGACAAAGGGCGCGCCACCCTCTGGCGCAGACAGAACCACAGCGGCCCGCTGGTGTTGAAGCACCGACGAGCCAAGGAGTCACGATGAGCAACCATCGCAACCCCCGACCGAGTCTATCACGACCATTTCCCGACAAGTTCGCCACCACGGCATGAATGCTGTCGACGAATTTCAGGGGTTCGCCTGTCGCCAAGCATGCGCGGCCGTGCTGAATGCCAGGCGATCGGGGCGGCCATGAGCGGCCAGATCACCATCGACCGGGCCACCCTCGAGAGACTCCGCGCGCACGCCGCGTCGGCGTCTCGCCTCATCGGCCACATCGACGCCCTCGCCACCGGCGCGCTCGCCGATCACGTCGACACGATCGCCCACGAACTCGGTGAGCTCCTCGGCAACCCTCACCTGATCGCCGCGCCGGTACCGAGCGCCCATTCGACGTTCGCGCCTGACGTCGTCGCGCTCGATGGTGTGCCCGAGCTCGTAGCGCTCGACGCACCCACGGCGAGCCGCACGCTCATCGCCGACGACCGCATGCGGCACGAGCTCACCGAGCTGCCCAGCGCGTTCACCGATGACGCGGCGACGCGGCCCCACCAGCGGCTACCCCCGACGCACGTTCGCCCGTGTCAGCGCGCGATGCGACCGCGGCGGCCGATGCATCGTCGCCAGCGCCTAGGCGTCGAGAAGGTGCTCACGACGAGCGGCACCAAGCAGGTGGAGACCGGGTGGGGGCGATTCACGATTGCCGCCGTACTGCTCGCGCTCCTGGGCGTGATCTCGCTCCTGACGCTCGGCGCCTGCCAGGTCGACACCGCCGCGGGCGCCACGGCCACCCACGCCCGCGCGATGTTCCTGCCCGGAGAGCTCGCGACCGAGGGCCCCTAACATGTCGCGTCCATCACCAGAGCTGGTTCGAGCGTTGCGTGCGGCGCTGGCCGCCGAGCGCGAGGGGCTTACGCGCGTTCGCACAGCCCGCCACGAGATCTGCACGGTGTTGCGAGCGGCGAAGGCTGAACCCGGGCTGACGTTCATCGCGCTGGCAACCGCGATCACTCCGGCGACCGGTAGCATCGCGGCGACCACAGCTCGACGCCGTCGAGCGGCCCACGCGTTGAGATGCCGGCGTCGAGAATGCCGGCGTCGCAGGGGCTGAGCCGGAGCGTGTCAGGGTGCCCGACACCATTGGCGCACGCTCGCCGCGTCGGTCGTGATGCCTGAGTGCAGACACATGTCGGGCTGCCCGATACCGCGACCGTCCCGCTCGACGCGGCGACGTTGAGGCGTCGCTCGTGCGCTCGGCATCATCGCGGCCGTGACTCGCAAAACACTGCCACAACAGCCAACCCTGATCGCCATCGACGTCGAGAACCTCCGAACGTTCCTCGCCCACGCCACGTTTGCCGCCCGTTCCATCGGCCAGACCGGCCCCATCGCCGAACACATCAACGCCATCGCCAACGGGCTTGGTGAGGTACTGGCCGAACACCTTCGGGGTGCGCGGGTACCATCTGCAAGCGCGACGTTCGAGTCCGACGTCGTGACGCTCGACGACGTCATCCGCAAGACCGCCGTAGAGGTCGCCAACGCGTTCGACGACCTGCGCGAACTCGTAGGGCGCGCCGAGGCGCTGGTGCAGGTCGCGGGGGACATGTTCGGCGAGGTGCCACCGTCGAACGCGGAAGCCGCTAGCCGACGACGAGGCCGCATCAGGCATCTCCTGGGCGCTGTGTCCGACTCCACGGGCGCCGCGCTGGTGACCATGGACGAGATCAACAAGGTCCTGAGACGGACGGGAGGGTGAAGCCGTGGAGGCAACCGACGACCTGAGAGGCTTCTTCGAGCGCGTCCTGACCGGTGGTGACTCCCTCGACGAGGACATCGAGAACATCGACGGCCCCGATGAACCATCAGCCCTGCGCGGCTTCGTCGCTCGCCTCATCGGGTTCGCGCCGGAGCGCGCCCAGGCCGTCGAACACGCGCTCCAGGCGCTCGAGATCGCTGCTACCTACCGAGCCGCGCTGGTGCTCTGCGGTGATGGTGACCTCGTGCAGGTCGCGCGCGGCGTGCATCGCCACGCTCGGGGTGACGAGCGGCCGTTCGTGCTGCGACCCGCAGCGCCGCGACGGCGGCACCGGCGCCCAGCTCGAGAGCCGGCAGACCGCCGCGGACGCGATCGGCGTCGCGACCGGCGGCACGGTGTGCGTGCGGGTAAGGTGGTTGCCGCGCTACTTCGCCAAACTCGACGCCGCGGTGCGCGACGCGCGCATCGAGCTCGTCATCTGCGGGCAGCAACCGCCCAAGCTCACGGAGTTGGTACTCGCGCCGATCAAGATCCCCGCGCTGGCGACCCGCGCCCATGAGCTCGACCGGATCATCGACGAGTACGCCCGCGACGCGGCGGCAGCGCTGCAGATCTCGACGCTGCTCATGGCCGCCGACCGACACTGGGTGCGGACGCACTCCGCGACGTCGCTACCCGAGATCGAGAAAGGCGCCTGGCGGATGCTGGCGCTGCGCCAGACCGGTAACATCGCGGGCGCCGCTGCGCTACTCGGCATGGGCCACACCTCGCTCGGGGAGTGGCTCCACCGGAGGCGCTGGTGGCGAGACCGTCCGGGAAGTCGTGCGATTTCCTTCGGTTCGAACTGTTAGGTAATTCCTAACAGTTGCCGCCGGGTCGACCTCGCCCTCGGCGAAGATGTTGCGGAGGTGCACGCTCACCGTGGGCACGCGCACCTGGTACAGCTCCGCGAGCTGCTTCTGGGTCAGCCAGACCGTGCCCTCGTACAGGCGGACCTGGATCCGCGTCAGGCCGTCCTCGGCCTGGTAGAGGATGAGCTCGGATTGCTCCGGCCCGGTCGGCGCCGCGGACGGCGGGGATCGCCTGCGCCGGCTGGTCACAGCACCGCCTCGACCGCCTTCTCGGCCTCGCGGATGCGAAGCTCGCCGGGGAGCAGCTTCGGGAGCAGGAGGTCGCGCAGCTCGGCGAGGGTGCGGGATTCTTGCCTGGCTAGCGCGATCCGGTCGAGCAGCGTATCGAACGTAGCTGAGAGTCGGTGCTGCATGTCGAGGGGCGGCATTGTGATCGGATGTGCAAGCAGAATCTCACTCGGCAATTTCCCGGTGCCGTGACCCGAGCTCTCGACCTTCAGTAGGAGCTCGGCCTGGGCATCGAGCAAGGCCAATAACAGTAACGATGGTGCGATGTGGCGTGGAACAAGCGCCTTCACATCCTGGTTGAACGTGACCTCTCGACGCGCCTTCGAGACACGCACGCGCTCGTGCAGCCCCATGCCGCGGACCATCACAAGCGTTGCACCTGCTGGCGCCAAGCGCGTTCCATTGCCGATCGCGGCCGGGGTCACGAACGACTCGGCCTCGTCGGCAAAGATCTCGATCATCGCCTTCGGGCTGATCCAGGGAACGTCACCACCCCACAGTGACGAATCTCCCTTTGAGGGCGTGCCTCCGGAGAGTGCATCCACCCATTCACCGAGTGGCCGTCGGATCCAGCCGTTGGGGATCCCATCCGGGGACCGCTTCGCAGGGAACAGACCGGCAGTAGTGGCATCCATGCCGAACGGGGCGCGGCCGGCCATCTTGGCGCGCACGGGGTCGAAGTCGACGAACCAGCTCTTGAACAGCGCCCGCGCCATCGCCTCGAGTGTCTCATTTGTTTGCTGGTTTAGCTCGATTCTCTCTTCGAGATCATCGAGCAATCGGGCCAGCAGTAACTGTTCATTCGACGGGTCTGGGAATCCAAAGTCCAGGAAGTCCTCGCGCGCTAGCGATAAATTCGTTGTTCCTATTGCGCGCGATCTGCAATAGTGCCGATACTCGGGAGTTCGCAACATCCAGTACAGGAACGTTGATGGGGCTGCACCTGGGAGCAGTCTCAGTGCAACTGTATCCTGTGTTAGGCGACCGCTTGAGATTGCGGGGGGGGACTGGTGCCACGGCGCCAAGCAAATCGCCTGACTGAGTGACGTCTTTCAGCGAGACGAAGAGATTCCCAGGCCCAAGCAGCAACTTCTCTGGTGAGTCTCCACCGTATGTACGAAGTGAGTCCATGCAAAATCCGCCATCGCGCGCAATCGAAGCGAGGCCAAGCAGTACTGGGCCGGGTTGCCCAAGGAGAGCACTCTTGTACGTTGTCCCGCGCTGCAGCGCGACATGCTCTCGAAGCGGCCTCCATGGCTTCATGTCCTGAATCTCCTCAATGCAACGATGATCGAGTGGGAGGTCTCGTCAGCTCGCTGGATCTGCGCTTCCAGCTTCGCCACCAGCTTCGGGAACCGCTCCTCGAACGGCTCGCCATCATCGATGACGTCCTCGGCCCCGACGTAGCGGCCCGGCGTGAGCACGTGCTGGTGCGCTCGCACCTCATCGAGCGTGGCGCTCTTGCAGAACCCCGACACATCGGCGTACGCGGCGGCGCCCTTGTCGCCACGCCATGCGTGGTCAGGCGGTCCTGGCCCCAGTCGCTGTCATTGAACGGCGGATTGGCCAGCACGTAGTCGGCCTTGAGATCGGGGTGCTGGTCGCGGTGAAAGGTGTCGGCGTGCTCGGTGCCGAGGTTGGCCTCGATCCCGCGGATCGCCAGGTTCATGCGCGCCAGCTTCCACGTCGTCTCGTTCGACTCCTGGCCGTACACGCTGATCGCACCGATGCGACCGCCGTGCTCCTCGACGAACCGCTCCGACTGCACGAACATGCCGCCCGAGCCGCAGCACGGGTCGTAGACCCGGCCCTTGTACGGGGCCAGCATGGCAACGAGCACGCGCACGACCGAGCGCGGCGTGTAGAACTGGCCACCCTTCTTGCCCTCGGCGAGCGCGAACTCCGACAGAAAGTACTCGTACACGCGGCCGAGCACGTCCTTGCCCTGTTGCTCTTTGCCGCCCAGGCCGATCGTGCCGGTTGATCCCCGACGACAACTAGCCATGGCGCGGCCATCACGCAGCACCGCGTTCCTTCGAGTCGACCGGCGCGGGCAGTACCTACTCATCGATGCCCGACGACGTCCCATGGCGCAGGCAAATCGGTTCCTGACCGGGGTCGCAGTGCGAGGGCTATCGCGTGCGACCGTGAGGGCATACGGGTTCGACCTCGTCGTGCTCTACCGCTGGTTTGCCCGGAGCCAGCATTCGCTCGCCTCCCTGTCCGGACGCAAGCTGCTCCAGTATATCGATTCGCAGCGACGCGACGGAGCGCAGCCGACGACCATCAATCGCCGGCTGACGACAGCGCGGCTGTTCTATCGATTCTCCACCGGCCGTGAGATCGACATGGGACGAGGAGCCATGGCGCCAGCACCCTACTATCGGGGCCGAGGCAGGGACCGTCGTCTGGGGCTGCACCTGATCCCGCGGCAGCGTCAGCTCAAACTGCGAGTCAAGGCTCCGCGCCGCGTCGTCGAGCCGCTCTCGGCCACGGAAGTTCGACAATTTCTGCGCACGCTGCGTCGCTATCGCGACCTCGCGATGTGACCACGCTGTTGCTCGTGCCAATCCGCACCGATTCCGGCACACGTTCGGTGCCGACATGGCGCGAGTCGGCGTACGGCTCCCGATCCTGCAGCGCATCATGGGCCACGCCGACGAAAGCACGACGCTCCGCTACATCGAACTCTCGATGGCAGATATCGCCGACGAGTACCGGCGGGCAAGCGAAGAGATCCAGCGTCGCTATCAGGTACGTGGATAAAAGACTATAGTACGCTCGCGCTTCCGCCATTCACGCGTCGCTTCCTGCGAACGGGTGTGAATCGCCGAACGCGTTTGCTGGTCCATTCACTCCATCGCTGGCTCGATCGACGACAGCTGACACTGGCCGAGCTCACCCCCGACCATTTCAGACAGTTCCTCTCTCGCCCGCATCGTGCCCGCATCGCCACGCGGATTCGGTTCCAGTACGCGAACCTCCTTCGTGGCTACTTGCAGTGGTCGTTCGACCGTGGACTCGTAGGTTTCGTCCCCGAATCCCGCCGTCGCCGTCCACTGGAACTGCCAAGCCTCGCTCACGAGTTCCTCGCATCGCTCGTGCCCACCCATCGATCCAGCACTCGTCGCCGCTACGTCTATTCGCTGCGCAAGCTCTATGGTTGGCTCACCACGCGCGGGCTCCAGCCTGAGCGCCTCACACGCTCAGAACTCGCGCCGTGGTTTCAGGCGCTGCATGCCAGCGGTCTTCATGTGGTGAGTCGTAGCCACATCCTCATCGATGTACGCGCATACCTTCACTGGCTGAGCGAGCAACGGCGCATGCGAACCGCGCCCGACGACGTGGCCCGGAACACGCGGCCGAGATCACTGCGGTGACGTCATCAGTACCGCAAAGCACAAGCCCGCGGCGGCCACGTCCGCGGCCACCGGAAACCGAAACGGCCACCGAGGCCGCAACGTTGGGTCACGGCAGTGCTCGGTGGTGCTGATCGTCGTCACGCCCGATCCCGAGGTCACCGCGTGGACACGGCCATCCGGGGGTTCGCCTCACGCCGGTCGTGATCGGACCTCGACGATCCCAAAGGGATCGGTCGTCGCCGGGCATCGCGCTGACCGACAGGTATCGCGGCTAGCCGCTCACGAAGTTGAGGCTGAACTTGAACGTCCCACCCGATGACTGGCGGAACCTCCAGGTCCTGATCGAGCCGGACAGGCACTTGCCGAGGTTGTCGGCGGCGTGGTCCGAGAGCTGGACGTCGTTGACCCGGCCGTCCTTGTCGATCATCAGCGTCACCGCGATCTTCTTGACGTCTCCGACGAGGATCGAGTCGGCGCCGCGCTGCGACCGCATGTAGCAGCGCTGCGTCATCTCCTGGTTCTTGCGGGCCACGTCCTCGATCTCGTCGCTGCGCAGCGCCTCACCGGGGGGGCCGAGCTCGGTGTCGTGGTTGCTGCCGGCCGGGCCGGTGGTCGGCCGGGGATGCGTCGGGCGCGGCACGAACGGGTTGGGCGGCGTCGGGTTCGCCGTGCCGGCCGAGCCGACCGGATTCGGCCGGTGCGTCGTCGGAAGCTCCGGCCGCGAGGTATCGATGTCGTGTACCGGGCCGAGGCTTCCCCCGGTCGGACTGTCGTCGTCGGTGACGAACAGGACGACCGCGCCGCCGACGAACAGGACGACCACGATGGCGACGCCGATGAGCGCGATCAGCCCGCGGCGGTGCGACTTCACGACCGGGGCCATCATCATGCCTGGAGCGGCGTCGGCCGGCCCGGCGCCCGCGAACGCCGCGCCCGCCAGGTTGGGGACCGCCCCGGTCGATCGGAGCCTCGGGTGCAGGCCGGTCGCCCGCGTGGGACCGGAGGCCGTGCCCGGACGCCGTGCCGCCACCGGTCGCTCGGTGTTGGGCCGCGGGCGCGCGATGTCGGCGAGGTTGACGACGCGCGAGACCTCACCGATCGCGAGATCGCCGCCGTCGTCGTCGCGCAACCCCAGGTCGGAGGAGGCCGCGGAGGCCGCGGCCACGGCGGCAGTCGTCAGCGCGGGGTTCGCGCCGGTGCCCTGCAGCGTCGTCGAGGCCGGCAGGTGCGGCGAGGTCAGCGTGGCGTCGCTTGAGCTCGGCCGCGCGCTGGGTCGGGCGGGCGCGTTGGCTGCAGGCATGACACCGGCGGGCTCGTCGCTGAACGGCGCCTGCTCGATCTCGGTCTCGGCATCCCCGAGCTCGCCGAGCTCGCCGAGCTCGAACGGATCGTCGATCATCTTGCCGTACGCCGGTCCGAGCGGCGTGCCGGGCTTGGCGACTCCGGGCTTGCCGTCCGCCCTGGCCTGCGGTGCGGCGCGCGGGGCGACCGCGGCCCCCGGCGCGAGCGCGGCGCCATTCGTGCGCGGCGGCACCGCGGTGCCGAACCCCGGCGTGGCGCGCGCCGAGGATCGCGCCGGG
>JAAEAZ010322680.1_pt1 | contig 10615 bp, 3 predicted proteins | sample 7277811 | NCBI WGS metagenome assembly JAAEAZ01 (sample SAMN13876997, study PRJNA601929) | soil metagenome | isolation source: soil | host: Panicum virgatum | place: USA: Fermi National Accelerator Laboratory | collected 2010-11-19 | reverse complement strand
GTGAAAATTCTGCTCTTTTTGTTCTTGAATATGGTGGTTGTCCTCCAAATAGATGGACAATCTATACTCCTCTCCGGATTTGGATATGATATGCACACGGAACTTGACTGGAATAACTACACAGGGGCCGATCGATATGAAATCTGGCGAAAAACTGAAAATGAAAGCCAATACACCCTGCTTGTAACTGAAAGAAATACCCGCTGGATTGATTGGACAGGAAGAGAAGATGAGCAGGACCATACCTATCAATATTTTATAAAGGCATTGAGTGTAACCGGAGTTTTGCTCGCAAACTCTGACACGATCAATACAATTGTATCTCCTTTTACGAATGATCAGTTTTTGGATATGGTGCAGGAATATACTTTCAGGTATTTCTGGGAATATGCGCACCCGGTGAGTGGAATGGCCAGGGAAAGATTAGGTAGTGATGACATTGTGACTACCGGTGGAACAGGTTTTGGCGTCATGAGTATTATTGCAGGTGTTCATCGCGGATTCATCACACGTCAACAGGCTGTTGACCGGTTATTGCAATTAGTCAGCTTTCTTCAATTTGCAGACAGGTTTCATGGTGTATTTCCTCATTGGATGAATGGGCGTACAGGTCAGGTTTATCCATTCAGTACATATGACAATGGAGGCGACCTGGTCGAGACTGCATTTTTAATGGAGGGTTTGCTATGCGCACGACAATTTTTTAATGAAAATATTGAAAAAGAAAATGTGCTTCGCGATGTGATCACATCGCTTTGGGAAGATGTGGACTGGAAATTTTATTCGCGCGATAATTCCGGTGTTTTGTATTGGCATTGGTCGCCTGAGTTTGCATGGAAAATGAATTTTCCCATTCGTGGATACAACGAAGCCATGATGGTATACTTATTAGCCATCGCTTCACCGACGCATCCTGTTGATGCAGAATACTGGCATAGCGGATGGGCAGGTGCAGGATATGTCAATGGAAATACATGGTATGGATATAAATTATTTGTCGGACCACCATTGGGCGGACCGCTTTTTTTCGCGCATTATTCTTTCCAGGGATTTGATCCAAGGAACATTAAAGATGAATATGCTAATTATTTTGATCAGAATGTTAATCATACGCTGATCAATCGAAGCTGGTGCATCAATAATCCATTACATAAGAAAGATTATAGTGAAACATGCTGGGGACTTACGGCAAGTGATGATCCATGGGGATATTTAGCACATGCGCCCGGAGCACAAACTGATAATGGCACACTCACTCCTGCTGCAGCAATTCCTTCTATGCCTTATACTCCTTCAGAAAGCATGGCTGCATTAATCCATTTTTACAGGACATATGGAAAGGATTTATGGGGTGAATATGGATTCCATGATGCATTTAATCCCGGGGAGAACTGGTTCGCAAATTCTTACCTCGCCATCGATGAAGGTCCAATCATCAACATGATCGAGAACTACCGATCAGGAATATTGTGGTCAAGCTTCATGTCAAATCCTGAGATAGCACCTGCATTGACTGCAATAGGTTTTCAGCCTGATGTCACGTCAATCAGTGATCAACACACGAATCATCCAAACTGGACTGTTTATCCAACGATCAATGACGGCAGGATAACAGTTACCATTGAAGATGCAGAATACAATGCTCACTGGTCCATTAAGGTGGTTGATGTGACAGGAAGAAATATTCCTTTTCTGCAAAGTGGAATGATATCAGATCATGATCATTATTCAACTACGATGGATATTCCTGGTAAAGGTTGGGAATGGGTTGTGTTGTCGAATATGGGTCAATGTGTTGATGTTAAACCTGTACTGATTAAGTAATAGCACCCAATACGAAGTGCCAGGAGTTTGTATGCCATTCTAACTCACCCCCCGACCCCCTCTCTTACCAGCCAGATTTTTTACTTTCTAACGTGTTGATCTTACAAAGAGAGGGGGCGAAGTGAAATGATATTTCCTATTCACCCCCTCTCTTTGTAATTCTTATTTGATCATATGTAATCACAATGTGTACAAGAGAGGGGGTCGGGGGGTGAGTTAAACTAAGATCTTTGCTCCAACCATCACCGAGATATCACATTAAGCAAATGCGAATTATTATGACGGCTAATTTTCACATAGATTTTAATCTCTGATGATTATATTTTTTATGTATTGAATTGTCATAATTTATATACAACTCATTCTCTGAATTTTGCAGTTAGAATGTCAAATTATTACTGATTTTTACTTTAAAAAGTGGTTTACTTTAATTTAACTTTCCATTGATGTTCTCAATGTCTTTTCTTATATTTAGAGAATATTCAATTTTCACATTCATTAACCAAATCTCGATTATGAAAAATGCAATTTTACTTTTATTCTCCTTTCTCTCATTCCAACTTATACATGCCCAGACTGTTCTGGAAGATTTTGAAGGTCCGGCTGACATAGTCTGGACAGGGCTCAACGGCACATATGATGGTGTGGTATCGAATCCTGCACCTGATCTGGTGAACGGTAGTTTGTTTGTGGGTTCATACACGAATAATCCTTTGTTTGATTACAACTTTGCGCTCGGTACTTTGGCTGCGCCGGTTGATCTATCTCATCTTAACCTGATCAAGATGAAAGTATGGTCATCAGTTGCACCAAGCATGGTTCTTTTCAAATTTGAAGGTGGTGGTAATAATATCGAAGTCAGAAGAGATATTACAGAAGCAGGCGTTTGGGTGGAATATGCCTTTGATGTCAGCCCTGCTTCAGCTTATACCGGGATGGATAAGATTTTAATTTCCTTCGACCCTGGTGTACTCGGTAGTACTGCAACTTTTTATTATGATGACATCACCAACAACGAAGCAAAACAATATTATGAGACTTTCGAAAACGGTAACAATTTGCCCTGGCAGGGTCTTGATGGTTTTTTTCAAGGACCAGTGGCAAACCCAGATCCAAACAGTGTAGACACTTCTCACAATGTTGGTCTTTATGTCAAATCAGGTATGGCTGCATACAGTTTGTTGCTTGCTGACACAGGCACTCCGTTTGATTTGAGTGTATTGAATCAGTTTCATCTTCAGGTTAGGGCACAAGCTGCAACCCAGGTCCTTCTTAAACTTGAAGGTCCGGGAGGTCCTGCAATCGAAAGAACAAAAAACATCGGTATCACCAATGAGTGGCAGGATTATACTTTTGATTTTTCTGCAGCAGCAGCTCAGACAAATCTGACCAAGGTGATTCTCTTCTTTGATCCCGGTGTGGAGATGAGTGCTGACACTTATCATTTTGATAACCTCTATGCCGTCCCGCAGGGTGTTTGCAAAAATGTAACACTCAATCCGGATATCATTGATGATTTTGAATGCAATAGAAATGCTACATACGTCAATGGATGGGATAGCCTGAGTGTAGTCAATAATCCAAATCCGAATACCGTCAATAACTCTGCTAAAGTGGGTAAATATGTTGACCCGGTAACGGAACAATGGGCTACTCTTTTGCTTGACAATCAAAACCCAATTGACCTGACCACCAAAAATCAACTTTTGGTAAAAATCCTGAGTCCGCGCGTAGTCCCAATTCTTTTCAAGCTTGAAGGCGGGTCTTCTCCACCTAAAGAAATCTGGATGGACGCATCATCACCAGGTCAATGGGTAGAATATGCAATCGATTTCAGTGGTGAGGCTTTAGCCAACCATACGAAATTAGATTTCTTCTTCAATGGTGGCCAGGATCCTATGCCCGGTGATGTATATTATATCGATGATATCCGTTTTACAGAGAAAGCAACTTCAGTCCTTGAAGATTTTGAAACAGGAGTTGCTGCTCTTCCATGGGAACCTTTAGATCAGCAGACACTTTTACATGGAACATTTGAAGTAGTCAATAACCCCGATCCTTCAGGAATCAATACTTCTGTTTATTCGGGAAAATACACCAAAGGAACATCAGCATTCAGTACTGTAGCTGCTGTAGATCCTGGAGCCATCGATATCACTTCAAAGCCTCAATACAACCTTGATGTTTATGCTCCGGGGCCAGGCAGTGTTATTATGCAATTGGAAAGCGTATCACAGGGAAATAAGGAAGTTGAACGCACCATTGATGCAGGTGGTGTATGGCAGACTGTTTCCTTTGATTTTACCAATTTTCAAGGTATCACAGACTGGGCATCGATAAGATTAATTTTCAATCCGGGTGTTGCTGAAGAAGGTGCTGTATTCTACTTTGATAATCTCAATCAAAGTGTAGCTACAATAGATCCTTGTGAAGGAGTGGTTCCAATCGGCAACATTATCGATGACTTCGAATGTCAGCGTAATTATGGTTACCTGGCAGGTGCAGATCATTTATCTGTCGTTGGTAATCCATTGGTGACACCTGCTAATAGCTCAACTTTTGTTGGTCTATACGCAGATCCTCCGAGTGATCCATTTGCAGCTTTGTGCGTGGATTTCCCTGATGGCATTGATTTGTCTTCATACAATCAATTGTCATTCCAGGTACTTGGCGATGCTGCTGTTCCCATTTTACTCAAACTGGAAGGCGGCACTGCCCCAGGGTATGAAGTATGGACTGCAAGCACAACACCAGGTGCGTGGGAAACCATCACCGGAGATTTTTCAAGCCAGATCGGTATGGATCATAAACGGGCATGTATTTTCCTAAATGCTGGTGTTGATGATCCGAACCCCGCAAATTATTACATCGACAATCTGCAATTTGCTCATGCACCTTTCACAGGATGCATTATGAATTTTGATGATGCTGCATTTATTTCCACGAACTGGAAATATTTCCCAGCTGATGATTCAGGTGATTTTGCTTTAGTAGACAATCCTGATCCAAGCGGTATTAATACCAGCGCTAAAGTTGGAAAAGCTGTAGAAAAAGCTACAAGCGGCCAGCCATGGCAGGGCATGTATACCGATCTTCCTGCACCGATTCAATTTGGAGCTGATAAAATCGTCAAGATGAAAATTTGGTCACCACAGATTGCAACGGTGACGATGAAAATTGAAAACAGCCAGGCTGTTCCACCTGCCCCAAGTTCAGGCGACAACACTGTACCGAATACAAAGGCAAACGAATGGGAAGAATTATCATGGGATTTCTCTACTACGCCTATCGTTGATGATGGTAAATACATTCGTATCACCCTGATATGGGATATCAATAATATTCCTGCAGCTGATGTGACTTATTACTTCGATGATATTCAACTTACTTCAGGTGATTGTGGAACCACAAGTGTAAGTGGTCCTATCCGTCCTGATGTTCTGGCCATATCACCTAACCCGGTGACAGATAATCTTCAAATTGATGAACTTGGGAAGATCTCAAGGTTAGACATAATGAATATTTATGGTCAGCGAATTTCAAGTATATGGACAGGCACGGCAAGCAGTGCTTATATGGATGTAAGTGCACTAAGCCAGGGCACCTACATATTGACAGGATATAGCTCAAAAGGTGAACTCTTAGCGCTATCCCGTTTTGTTAAACTATAAATCAAAACATTCTGTAAATCGGGGAGTGCATTGCCTCCCCGATTTCTTTTTAAGGTGGTTAGTGATCATCATGGTCATGCAATGTTTGTTGATCGCAGGATGTAAAACTAAAGCCACACCAAAAGAACCCTTTGTACCTACTGCATATTCTGTAGATGAATTAGAGCATCGCACTTTCAATTTTTTCTGGGATCTCGCAGACAAATCCAACTTTCAGATTCCTGATCGTTATCCAACACTGACATTTTCATCGATTGCAGCCACAGGTTTTGGGCTGAGTGCTTATATCGTCGGTGCAGAACGGAAATATGTCACAAGGACGGAAGCTGCGGACAGAACATTAAAAACATTGAATGCATTATGGCATTTACCGGTTGGACCGGGAAGAGAAGGTATTGCAGGATATCATGGATTTTTTTATCACTTTCTGACACTTGACAAAGCAGTTCGTTATAAGGATGTTGAGCTTTCATCGATTGATACCGGTTTGCTCATGGCGGGCATATTATCATCGATGTCTTATTTCAATTCAGATAATGAAGTTGAAAAATCAATTCGTGTAGTCAGTGACAGTTTATATCGGCGTGTTGATTGGAACTGGATGTTGAATGACAGTTTAAGGTTGTGGATGGGATGGCATCCTGAGAGTGGGTTTATTCCTGCGGAATGGAAAGGATACAATGAGGCCATGGTATTGCTGATCATGGCGATCGGTTCACCAACGCATTCTATTTCAGGACATGCCTGGCAGAAATGGTGTACAACATATCCTTGGGATAATTTTCAGGGACAAACCAATATTCAATTCGATCCTTTGTTTGGACATCAGTATAGTCATGTGTGGATTGATTTCAGAGGAATTCAGGATGAATATATGAAATCGAAAGGCATCGATTATTTTGAAAATAGCAAAAGGGCTACATTGTCAAATCGCGCTTATTGTATCGAAAATCCTTTGAAAGAAAAAGGATATAGCGAATGGTGCTGGGGTCTGACTGCATGTGATGGTCCTGCAAGCAAAACAATGGAGGTGGATGGAATGAAACGCGATTTTTTTGATTATCGTGCAAGGGGTGCGTGTAGTTATCATATCGTTGATGACGGTACGATTGCTCCTACTGCGGCAGGAGGTTCTTATGCTTTCAACCCGGAAATCTGTGACCATACATTAAAATACATGTGGGAGACATATGAGCAGGATCTTGTCGGTGAATATGGATTTAAAGATGCCTTCAATCTCACGTATCTTACATCTGATACGCCAAAAGGTTGGTTTGATGTGGATTACCTTGGTATTGATCAGGGTCCTATTCTCCTGATGATTGAAAATCAAAGAACAGGTTTATTGTGGAATGTCATGAAAAGGAATCCATACATTCTTGCCGGGTTACGAAGAGCGGGATTCAGTGGAGGATGGCTGGAGTAGTCAGTTGTCAGTTGTGAGTAGTCAGTTGTGAGTTGTTAGTTGTTAGTAGTTGGCAATCGGTATTATTTACGTAAGGTGGGGGCAAGCCCCACCAATACAAAATCCCGATCTGTTTAAAAGGTATGTAGTGGCGGGGCTTACCTCCGCCTTAGATGAATCAAACCAATTGGAAATCAAAATCTGAAATCTAAAATCCAAATTCCAAAATTTAATTATGATGAATAGATTGATTTGTTTTTCAGGCTTATTGCTTTTGATCATAAGTTGCCGTGCACAAGTTCCCCAAAAAACTATTTCAGGAAAGTATGCTGCACAAGTGGACAGTGTTTTGGCTTTGATGACATTGGATGAAAAAATAGGACAGTTGACATTATTCACCACTGACTGGGGATCCACTGGGCCAACCATTCGTGAAGGTTATCAGGATGACATCAGAAGTGGCAGATGCGGAGCATTGTTCAACAGTCATACAGCCGCCTTCACCAGGAAACTGCAGGAGATCGCGATGAAAGAAAGCAGGATGAAGATTCCTCTTCTATTCGGATATGATGTCATCCATGGATATAAAACCATTTTTCCCATTCCATTGGGAGAATCGTGTAGCTGGGATCTTGATGCCATGGAAAGATCGGCGTCGATAGCAGCTTCTGAATCTTCTGCAGCAGGATTGCATTGGACATTTGCACCGATGGTGGATATTTCAAGAGAGCCGAGATGGGGCCGCGTGACAGAAGGTGCCGGTGAAGATCCTTACCTGGGTTCGCTGATCGCACGAGCCCGCGTACATGGATTCCAGGGAGATAATTTTGATAAAGCAGATAAGATCATCGCCTGTGTCAAACATTATGCTGCGTATGGTGCTCCTGTAGCCGGAAGAGAATACAATACGGTTGACATGAGTGAAAGAGTATTCCGTGATATCTATCTGCCCACCTACAAAGCGGCAGTGGCAGCAGGAGCTATATCGGTCATGACATCTTTCAATGAATTTGATGGCATTCCTGCGACTGCCAATAAGTGGTTGATCCAGGATGTCCTGAGAAAAGAAATGGGATTCAAAGGGTTTATTGTTTCTGATTATACAGGTATCCCTGAAATGGTCAATCACGGTTATGCACTCAATGAAGCTAACGCTGGTGAACTAGCATTCAATGCCGGTGTAGACATGGACATGCAGGGTGCTGTGTATGAAAGATTCTTAAAAGCATCAGTTGACTCGGGTCGAGTATCAGTCAAAACGATTGATGAAAGCGTCAGAAGAATTCTTGAAGTGAAATTCAGGCTTGGACTTTTCAAGGACCCATATCGTTTTTGCAATGAAGCCAGGGAAAAAGAAGTTGTCATGTCTGCTTCCAATCTTGCAGCCGCCAGGGACATGGCCAGGAAATCAGTTGTCTTGCTGAAGAATGATAACAATACTCTTCCCATCACTGATAAGATTCATTCCATAGCACTCATCGGCCCGCTGTCAGATGATAAAGCTCAAATGCTCGGCTCTTGGAGTGGTGCAGGTGATGGAGATAAATGCATCAGCATACTTGAAGCGCTCACTGATCGCTCTACAAAGAATGGAATTAAACTCAATCACGCCAAAGGATGTGCCATTGAAGGCAATGACAAAAATGGATTTGACGAAGCCATAAACGCTGCAAAATCTTCTGATATCATAATTGCTGTCGTAGGTGAGTCAAAAGAAATGAGCGGTGAAGCAGCAGCACGTTCCGATTTATCCTTACCGGGAGTCCAGGAACAACTTATCGAAGCTTTGGTCGCAACCGGAAAACCAGTTGTAGTCATATTGATGAATGGAAGACCTTTAACCATTCCCTGGATCGGGGAGCATGCCCCAGCTATACTAGAAACATGGTTTCTCGGCACTGAAGCTGGTCCTGCGATTGGAGATGTATTATTTGGCGATTATAATCCTTCTGCAAAACTTACGATGACGTTTCCAAGATCAGTAGGACAAGTACCTATCTATTACAGTCAGAAAAATACAGGCCGGCCATACAATCCGGACAGCAAATGGAATTCGAAATACCTGGATATCCCTAATTCGCCCCTCTACCCTTTTGGATATGGTTTAAGCTATACCACGTTCAAATATGATTCGGTTCACGTATCGCAAAAAGAATTTTCAACAAAAGATACACTCCGGGTTGATGTTAAAGTGACCAATACCGGCCAGCGGGAGGGTGAGGAAATCGTTCAGTTATATGTGAGGGATTTGGTGGGTAGCGTAACCCGCCCGGTGAAGGAATTGAAAGGATTTAAGAAAATAAAATTAGCTCCGGGAGAAGGTAAAAATGTTACTTTTAAACTCACCGCTGCTGATCTTGCATTTTATACAGCAGATATGAAATTCGAAGCTGAACCGGGTGTCTTTTGGATCATGGCAGGCCCCGATTCCGAACGGTTGCAAAAACAGGTAGTGACACTTGTGAAATAATCCCATCAGTTGATTTAGGGATAATTGATTTATTGAATTGGTTAAATACCTATTATGTATTCGAGACTTCTACGCTCCTTTATTTTTCTCCTCTCAGGATTGCCCTTAACTGCATTAGCTCAGTTAACTGTAAATGGTGTTGTCCTTGATGTCGCCACAAATTCACCGATTATCGGCGTGACTGTACAGGAAGCTAGCACCGACAGAGGTACAATCACTGACATCGATGGTCATTTCAACATGACTGTCACCGGACCGGATGCAACACTCATTTTTCGGTATACCGGATATAAAACGATTGAGGAAAAGTTGAACGGCCGGGACCAGTTAGAAATTAGAATGGCTGAAGAAGCAACAGTATTCGAACAGGTCGTTGTGGTTGGTTATGGTACTCAGAAAAAAAGTGATCTCACCGGAGCTGTTTCTTCAGTGAAAGGCAAGGACCTGACGCGAACAGCAACTTCGAATATTGAACAAGCACTCCAGGGAAAAGTATCAGGAGTTTATGTTGCTCCTGCTTCCGGTACACCTGGTGCAGGTGCTGTGATCAGAATCCGCGGAACAGGTACGCTCAATAATGCCAATCCACTTTATGTCATTGATGGAATGATCACTTATGATGCGTCCATGGTCAATCCTGAAGATGTGGAAAGTGTTGAAGTTTTAAAAGATGCTTCTGCTGCCGCGATATATGGTAGTCGTGGTGCCAACGGAGTCATCCTGATCACCACTAAAAAAGGAACTACGCGCGATCGCGCCATCATCTCCGGTTCTACATATTATGGAACACAAATGATCACTAAAAATATTGCACTCCTAAATGGAAGTGAATTCGCATCTGCATATAATGATCTCAAGGGACAACCGTATTATCCCGATCCGGGAGCACTTGGAGAGGGTACCAACTGGCAGGATGAGATTTTCAGATTAGCTCCGATCAGTAATTCCACCATCAGTGCCAATGGAGGATCTGATCAATACAATTATAATTTCAGCACCAATTATTTCACGCAGGATGGTATCGTAAAAAATTCGCACTATGACCGCCTGACATTCCGGCTTAATGCTGAATACAAATTGACGCCAACCATCAGATTGGGACATAACCTGTCATATGCTACAACTCGTGAACAGGTGGCACCGGATGTAGTTAATAGTGCTTACCGGATGCCTCCTGTATTTACTCCAAAAGATTCAACAGGAGATTTTACTGACCCTACATATTTTGGTCTTGCCATCGCCAAT
>JAAEAZ010589688.1_pt1 | contig 10643 bp, 4 predicted proteins | sample 7277811 | NCBI WGS metagenome assembly JAAEAZ01 (sample SAMN13876997, study PRJNA601929) | soil metagenome | isolation source: soil | host: Panicum virgatum | place: USA: Fermi National Accelerator Laboratory | collected 2010-11-19 | reverse complement strand
TGGACGTGATCGTCAAGGTGATCGTGATCGCTCCCCGTGATCGTGGCCGTGCACTTGAACGGGAACGCTACCCTGATCGTGATCCTACCCGGCGGCGAGGGTGAGGTGGACGGTTGTGGCTTCCATTGATGAGGCACGATCGTCAAGGGGACCCGATCACGCCCACGGTGTCGTTCCCGTGCACGTTCACGATGGCGATCACGGTGCCGATCACGATCACGTCAAGGGCCACGAACACGAAGCGCGGTTGACCAACCAGGAACCGCAGGTAGTTCCTCTCTAGTCCCTGTGCTCGATCCTCGATGGCGCGAGCGTCCCGCACCCTTGTCTTCCAGGTTCGTCGCACCACATAGGACGCCTCACGAGTCGCGTGACGAGCGAACCCACGATGGTGATCAGGTCTGAACGGCGAGGCGGTCTCGGTGCGTTGCCGCCGCACTCACGGGCCCAGCATGAACAGCGGCTCGTCGTCGCTGATCCGCCGCGGCGGATGGTCGAACGCGTCGGGGAAGGCATCGAGCTCGCCGGGCTCGAAGCGGCAGAGCCCGACGGTGAAGCCGAGCAGGCCGGGTGCGTTGCCGCCGAGCTTGTAGCGGCCGTCCGGCGTGTATGCGGCCCAGCCACCGCGGCCGGGCACGATCGTCGCGAGGCACCCGTCCTCGTCGCCGCGCAGCGCGGCCTCGATGCCCCATAGCCGGACGGTTGTGTCGGCGGAGGCCGAGGCCAGGACGCGGCCATCGGGGGAGAACGCGACGCTCGTGACCCGATTGGAATGGCCTGTGAGTGAGCGGAGGAGCTTGCCGGTGTCGGGGCTCCACAGCCGGACGGTTGTGTCGGCGGAAGCCGAGGCCAGGACGCGGCCATCGGGGGAGAACGCGATGCCCGTGACCCCATGGGAATGGCCTTCGAGCGCGCCGAGGAGCTTGCCGGTGTCCGGGCACCACAGCCGGACGGTCTTGTCGACGGCGCCCGAGGCGAGGACGCGGCCATCGGGGGAGAACGCGACGCTCGTGACCCAATTGGAATGGCCTTTGAGCGCGCGGAGGAGCTTGCCGGTGTTGGGGCTCCACAGCCGGACGGTCTTGCCGGCGGAGGCCGAGGCCAGGACGCGGCCATCGGGGGAGAACGCGACGCTCCTGGCCCCAGAGGAATGGGCTTTGAGCGCACGGAGGAGCCTGCCGGTATACGGGCTCCACAGCCGGATGGTCCTGTCGGCGGAGGCCGAGGCCAGGACGCGGCCATCGGGGGAGAACGCGACGCTCGTGATCCAATCGGAATGGCCTTCGAGCGCGCGGAGGAGCGTGCCGGTGTCGGGGCTCCACAGCCGGACGATCTTGTCGGCGGAGGCCGAGGCGAGGACGCGGCCATCAGGGGAGAACGCGACGCTCATGACCCCAGAGGAATGGCCTTTGAGCGCGCGGAGGAGGAGTTTGCCGGTGTCCGGGCTCCATAGCCGGACGGTTGTATCGTCGGAGGCCGAGGCCAGGACGCGGCCATCGGGGGAGAACGCGACGCTCGTGACCCAATGGGAATGGCCTTCGAGCGCGCGGAGGAGCTTGCCGGTGTCCGGGCTCCACAACCGGACAGTTGTGTCGGCGGAGGCCGAGCCCAGGACGTGGCCATCGGGGGAGAACGCGACGCTCGTGACCCAATGGAAATGGCCTTCGAGCGCGCGGAGGAGCTTGCCGGTGTCCGGGCTCCATAGCCGGACGGTCTTGTCGGCGGAGGCCGAGGCCAGGATGCGGCCATCGGGAGAGAACGCGACGCTCCTGACCCCATCGGAATGGCCTGTCAGCGCGCGGAGGAGCGTGCCGGTGTCCGGGCTCCACAGCCGGACGGTCTTGTCGACGGCGCCTGAGGCGAGGACGCGCCAATCGGGGGAGAACGCGACGCTCGTGACCCAATTGGAATGGCCTTTGAGCGCGCGGAGGAGCGTGCCGGTATCGGGGCTCCACAGCCGGACGGTTGTGTCGGCGGAGGCCGAGGCGAGGACGCGGCCATCGGGAAAGAACGCGACGCTCGTGACCCCATCGGAATGGCCTTCCAGCGCGCGGAGGAGCTTACCGGTGTCCGGGCTCCACAGCCGGACGGTTGTGTCGTCGGAGGCCGAGGCCAGGACGCTGCCATCGGGGGAGAACGCGACGCTCCTGACCCCATGGGAAGGGCCTTCGAGCGCGCGGAGGAGCTCACCGGTGTCCGGGCTCCACAGCCGGACGGTCTTGTCGTCGGAGACCGAGGCCAGGACGCGGCCATCGGGAGAGAACGCGACGCTCCTGACCCCATCGGAATGACCTTCAAACACTCGCACGGCGCCTCCGGTGGCGGCATCCCAGACGACCACGGTGCCGTCCGAATACCCTGCTGCCACGAATGCACCATCCGGGCTGAAGGCCACCGACGCGCACGGCACGACCGGAGCGCCCACGATCACGTCGAGGTGGCGGGGACGCGAAGGCACCACCCGGAGCACGTCTGCCTGTTGCAGGCTGTCTGGATCGATCCGGGCGCCGGCAAGCGCCGTGTAATGAAGCCGGGCGCCCGCGAGCTTCGCGCCGGTGAGGTCCGCGCCCAGGAGCCTTGCGAACGACAGATCGGCGCCGGTGAGGTCTGTGCCTGCGAGGTTCGCCTTCGTGAGGTTCGCACGCCGAAGCTCGGCATGCGCCAGCCTGGCGTTCGACAGGTTGGCCCCGACGAGCGAGGACTCGGACAGGTTGGCACGTTCCAGCATGGCGCCGCGCAGGTGACTCGTCCCCGAGAAGTCCCGGCCGCGGAGGTCGTGCCCCGAGAGGTCGGCGACCACGTTGATGACGTCGGCCTCGTCGACTGGCAGGGGCTCGCGGGTCGCATCGCGACCGAGCCGCTGGAGCGCGCGGTTCGCGTTGGCCGCGGCGAGCTCGCTCGGCGGCGCGGCAAGTACCTCACGCGTCCACGCCAGCGTGCGGTCCGTGCCGGCCAGGCTCCCCAGGAAGTCCGCCATCAGGTCGCTCATCTCGGCTCCCGTGAGCAGCGTGGGCGGCCGACCCTCGCGCAGGTCGTCGACCGCGGCGCTGGCCACGAGCCACTCGACGACCGACTGGTGGATGAACGAGAACCGCCCGTCCTCGTCGCGGCACAACAGCGTCGCCGAGCCGATCTTGAAGGCGGCGGCCTCGCGGCTCACCGGGCGCTCGCTCAACCGGCCCACCTCGTCGAGGATCTCCGGCGGGATCTCGCCGACCGCGATCGTGCGCTCCTTGCGCGTCCAGAGCAGCTTGGCCAGCTCCGTGGCGGCCTTCCAGCGCGCCGCCTCGGAGGCGCCGGCCTCGATGCCGGGCGGGTGATCGCGCTCGTGCTCGTGGCCAAGCCACTTGCCGAGCAACACGCGGTAGAGCGTCGCGGACGTGATCGCTCCGCCCTTCGTGGCTGCACGAAGGTCCTGCTCTTCGATCTCGGCGATGAACCCCAGCATGCGCGGGTTGTGCGACAGCCCGAGGAGATCCTTCACCTCGTCGAGCAGCTCGAACCGCTGCTCGGCGACCCGGGCGTCGCCGAACCGGTTGACCAGGAACTGCCGGATCCGGCCCTCGTCGAACGGCAGGAGCCGCATCATCCGGAACCCGCGCTGCTGGACCCGATCGCCAAGCGCCTGCAGGATCTGCCGGTCGTTCAGGAAGTGCTGCGTGCGGCTCGTGATCATCACCTTGGCCTTGCCGATCGCCGCCTGCAGCACGGTCTCCAGGTGCTCGGCCGCCGCCGCGTACGTCACGCGCAGCGCCAGCTCGTCGAAGCCGTCGAACAGCAGCGCGACGCGGCCCTCCTCGAGCATGTACCTGAACGCGTCGTGATCGAACCGCCGCATGCCGCGCTCGGGGATGAAGTGCTGGCCCAGCAGCGCGTCGAGGCTGCGGGACTTCTCCAGCCTGCGCAGCTCGACGAGGATCGGGACGGTCGCGCGGCCGATCTCGAGGTGCCGCCGGCCGAGCCGGAGCGCGAGCTCGTGCATGAGGAAGGTCTTGCCGGTGCCGAAGTCGCCGAGGACGAGCATGAGCTGCGGACCGTCCTGGCCGAGCCAGGAGTCGAGCGCCTCCAGCGCATCGTCGGCCTCGAAGGGGTCGAGGCCGACGCGGTACGCGAGCCGCTGGGGGACGAACAACCCAGGCGGATAGATCAGGTCGCGCTCGAGCCTGCTCACCTGGTGCTCGAGGTACGGCCGGAAGTCGAGGAGACCCTGCAGCTCGAGCAGCGACAGCAGGCGAACGTCTGCCTTGCCGGCGCGATCCTCGATGGCGGCGGAGATCGCCCCCGTGTACACCAGCGAGGGCTCGACGTACGGCTGGTCGGCGCCGTAGCGCTTCACGATGTGCTTGACGAAGGCTTCGAGCGTCGGTCCATCCACGTCACCCTCGACGACAGCCACGACGTGCAGCGTGGTGTGGCGACCGCGCGGCTCCCGGAGCTCGAGGAATGACCGCAACGGCGTGGGCACCTCGTCAGGGCCCTGCTTCCAGATCGCAGACCGGCCGGGGTGGCGTAGCGCGAGCGCACGCTCCACGCGCTGGTGAAGCTCGCCCACGCCGTGCCGATCGCTGGCCGACCGCAGGTCGCGGGGCGCGGTGTGCTCGTCGATCTCCCATCGCGGCTCCCATCGCGAGTCCTCGAGTCGGCTCGCGGCCAGATCGGGAAACGGCGACCGCGGTCCCGGATCGCCCGGCGACGCGGATGCTGACGTGCGTGGATCGGCGGGCCTGGGCGACAGGTGCTTGTTCAGGAACGCGAACAGCCACGCGGCCGACGCGCGGCAGGCGAACTCACGGAACCGATCGTCCTTGTCGTGGTCGGCGTGATCGCTGACGGCCTTGGCCACGATGGCGCGTCTGGGCAGCGTGTCGCCGACGTGGCCGATCGCGAACGCCTCCATCTCCACCCCGAGGGTCTTGCGCCCGACGCGCTTCAGCCGGTCGAAGATCTGCGGGTCCTCGATCACGGCGTTGCCGGTCGCGATCGGTCCGACGTGGACCTGAAATTCCGGGTCACCGGGTGCACCGTCGGGGTAGAGCAGGTGGTCGTCCTCGGCGGCGAGCCGGCCGGCCTCTGTCAGCTTCAGCGCTGCCGGCCCGGGCTCAAGGAGCGCGTGCTTGCGCAGCTCGAGGATGAGCTCGGCCCAGTCCCCGACCCCCGGCGTGGCGGTCCGGAACATCGCGGCGCGCTCGGGGTGCGCGAGCGGTGCGACGCCGCTTGCTCGCTCGTGGGCGTGGAGGGTGCGCAGGAGCCACCGCCTCTGTGCCTGCCTGGTCGGGGGACGCAGCGGCAGCAGCGCCGTTGCCCAGCCGAGGTCGCGGCGAAACGCCGCCGCGTCCATGTGCCAGCTCCGCTCGAGGTTGTACATCGCGATGTCGTGGAAGAAGCTCGGCGCCGCCTTGCCATCGCCATCGCCACCTTGGGCGGCGACCAGCTTGCCGTGGTCGAAGCTGTAGACGCGGTCGGCCACGATCACGTCGCCGAGCGCGACATCGCCGCGCTTGCCGGCGCAGATGCCGCACATGGCGAGGCACGACGGCTGGAGCTCGGCGACGAGCGGCGCGGCTCGCGCGGCGGCCGCCGTGGCGCCCATCGCGCCGGTCCACGCCGCCGCCACGCCGAGCGCCCGGCCGGCGGCGTTCGGAAGCGTGCGGACGTGGACGTGGTCGCGCACCTCGCGCCACCCGCCGGCGCCCCCGCCTTCGGCGAGCACGGCATCGAGCTCGGCCTCGAGCGCGACGACGATCAGCACGTCGATCGGCGGAAGCTCTGACCGGTCCAGCCCGCCACCCGACGCGGCCATGCGGACATCATCGGCCGTCTCGACGGGCCCAGCAAGGGTTGCGCGAGCCAGTCGGGATCAGGCGGCGGTCGGCAGGATGATCGTGACCGTCGTGCCGATGCCGCGCTCGCTCTCGATGCGGAACCGGCCGCCGACGGTGCCGACCAGGCGCTGGCACTGCGCGAGCCCGAGGCCGGTGCCCTCCGGCCGGGTCGTGAAGAACGGCGTGCCGACGCGGTTGAGCACGTCGGGCGCCATCCCGACGCCGTCGTCGCGGATCTGCAGCTCGAGCATGTCGGCGTTGGTGCGCGCGACGATCGAGACCCGGCCGTGCGGCACGCCGCGCGCGGCGACGGCTTGCGCGCCGTTGGCGACGACGTTGATCAGGACCTGCGTCAGCTCGGTCGCCGACATCCGGACCCGCGGCAGCTCGCCCGGGCCCTCGTAGCCGATCGAGGCGCGCACCGGGATCGCGAGCTCCTGGCACACCGCCATCGCGTGGCGCACGATCGGCAGCGGATCGGTCACCGTGACCGGGTTGCGCGGGTCGCGCGGGCGCCCGAGCTCGCGCAGCCCCGAGATCAGCTCGCTCAGGTGCATCCCCGAGGTCCGCAGATCGGTCGTGACCGGATCGAGATCCTCGACCAGCTCGATCAGCCGCGCGCGCTGCGCCGAGGCGATCGGCGCGTGGAGCAGCGCATCGTGAAGGATCGGCGCGGCGTTCGCGAGCTCGCGCAGGTGCTCGACGTTGACCAGCAGCGACATCAGCGGCTGCTTGAGATCGTGGACCAGCATGCCGGCGATGCTGCCCAGCGTGGCGAGCCGCTCGGTCTCGAGCAGGCGGCGGTGCAGCGCCGCCGAGTCGCGGCTGAACGTCCACGCCTCGATCGCCCAGCGCAGCACCTGGACCAGCTCGGTGCGGATCCACGGCTTGACGATGTAGCGGGCGACCAGGCCCTCGTTGATCGCGCGCAGGATCGGCTCGACGTCGGCGTACGCGGTCACCACCATGCGGATGACCTGCGGGTAGCGCTCCTTGACGATGCGGAGCAGCTCGTCGCCCGTCATCGATGGCATGCGCATGTCGGACACGATCACGGCGACGTCGTGGAGCTCGAGCAGCTCGAGCGCCTCGGCCGCGTGCGGCGCGGTGACGACGTTGAACTCGGCGCTCAACGATTGCTCGAAGACGACGCGATTACCCCGCTCATCGTCTACGTACAGAACGAGGGGACCTGTGCGAGTGGGGTTCGATGCGGGCATGCTGGGGATCGCTGGCTGTAAGGCTGGTCTACGAGGGGGCCCGAGCACCGACGCTTCGGGCGAGCGCCTCCTCGTAGCGTTAGCGTAGCTGAGGTGCTGCTATCTTACAGGAGTTATCCACAACTTCCACGGAATAATTAGGAAGCTCGACTACAAAACATGAAAGCTTCGCGCAGTCTCTGATCTCGAGGATGCCGCCATGCCTGTGCACGATATCACGAGCGAGAGACAGTCCTAACCCTGTTCCGATGCCAGTCGGCTTGGTCGTGAAGAACGGCTCGAAGACCCGCTCGCGAAGCGGAGGTGGCACACCTCCACCGCTATCGGACACCTCGATGGTAAATTTGCCATCATTTGCACTGCCACGAAGCTGGACCCACCCGCTGGGGCCCGCGGCATAGAGCGCGTTCTCGAGCAGGTTGGTCAAGACCTGCATCAGCAGTGGTGGCGCGCACTTGAGGCGGCCACTGCAGGCCACATCGACGCGGATCTCCGTACTCCCGGGGTGTGCGAGTGACACGGCGCGTTGCACCAGCTCGCGAACCGGGATCTGCCGGAGATCCAGCTCGACGACGCCCTTGCGGAACCCGAGCAGCTGGCGCGACAGGAAGCCGATCTGTTCGGCGCAGCTGGTGAGCACCTCGAGCAGCTGGCCAACCGCGGTCTCGGGGTGGACCACATCGGGCGGCAGCAGCTCGGCCAGCGGTCCGACCGCATTCACGATGCCATTGGCAGGATTGCGTAGCTCGTGGGCCAGGCCTGCGGTCAGGATGCCCATCGCCGTGAGCTGCTCGGCGCGCTGCAAGCGCACCGCGAGGTCGCGCATGCGGAACTGCGCCCGGATCCTCGCGCGGAGCTCGAGCGGATCGAACGGCTTGGTGACGTAGTCGACCGCGCCGGCCTCGAGCCCGGCCATCCGCGTCCCGAGATCGAGCATCGCCGACACCACGATGATCGGCGCGAGCCGGTCGCCGGTCATCTGGCGAAACCGCTGCGACAGCTCGATCCCGTTGATCCCGGGCATGTCGACGTCGGTGATGAGCAGCTGCGGCTGGTGCTGCGGCACGAGCTCGAGCGCCGCCGCGCCATCGTGCGCGACGATCACCGTGTACTCGTCGGCCAGCCCGCGCGCGATCATGTCGGCGAGCTGCACGTCGTCCTCCGCGAGCAGGATCGTGCCCGCCGAGAACCCGCTCGGCGTGAACTGGGTCATCGGCTCGAACACCGTGGGCTGGGCCCCGACGAGGCGCAGCGGCGTCACCGGGGGCGCGCGGAGCTCGCCACCGCGGATCACCACGGACGGCGGCAGCACGACGCGGAGCTCGCTGCCCGTCATGCCCGCGCGGGGTAGCGCGGCGATCGTGCCGCCGTGGGCCTCGACCAGCTGCTTGGCGACGAACAGGCCCAGGCCGGTGCCGGTCTTGCGGTAGGATTCGCCGCCGGAGCGCTCGAACCGGCCGAACAGCCGGCCTTGCAGATCTTCCCCGATCCCCGGGCCGGTATCGAGCACCGAAAGCCGAAGGCCGTCGGGCTCGTCGGCGAGCTCGACCGCGACGGTCCCCCCGCGCGGGGTGTACTTGACCGCGTTCGACACCAGGTTGGACGCGACGCGCTCGAGCGCCACCGGGTCGACATTGGCGAGCAGCGACACGTCGGCCCGCGCGATCAGCTCGAGCCCGGCGGCCTCGGCGGCCGGCCGCCACGCGGCGATCAGGGCGCCGATCAGCGCACCGAGATCCGTGCGCTCGGGGACGGTGCGCAGCTTGTCCTCCTGGCCGGCCGCGAGCAGGAGCAGCTCGTCGACCAGCCGCACCAGCTTGTGCGCGGCGCCGGTGACCGCGCCGAGGTTCTGGCGCGCGCGGTCGTCGAGCATGCTCTTGGCGCGCTCCTGGGTGTCGGCCGCCGCGAGCAGGATCAGCGACAGCGGCGTCCGGATCTCGTGCGTGATGTTGCCGAAGAACCGCTCGCGCGCGCCCTGCGCTTCGCGTAGCTCGACGACCGTCCCGGAGAGCTGGTCGCGCGCCTGGCGCAGCTCGGAGGTGCGCTCTTCGACCAGCTTCTCGAGGCCGGCCCGGTAGTCGGCCAGCGCCTGATAGCTGAGCGCGTTCTGCAGCGCCATCGCGAGCGTCGGCACGATGAACGCGAGCAGCTCCTCGCAGTCCTGGCGGTTCGCGCCGGGCTTCGGGGCGACCCGCAGATCGCCGATGACCTCGCCGCCGCGCGCCTCGAGCGCCCGATCGAGCGGCGGGTCGTGCTCGCCGGTGCCGAACCGCGCGACGCGAACCGAGCCGGGGTCGGCGGGATCGCCGGCGCGCAGCGCGATCTCGGCCCACGCGAAGCCGGCCTCGTCGACCAGCGACTTGGCGACGGTGTCGAGCGTGCGCACGAGGTCGAGATCGCGCTGCACGAGCTCGCTGACCGAGTGCGTGGTGCGGAGCTGGGTCGCCTGGCGATCGAGCTTGGCCTTGGCGTCCTCGATCTCGAGGTAGCGCTCGGTCAGGGTCTCGTGCGCGTCCTGCAACTCGCGGGCGGCGGCGCGAACGGTGAACGGCCAGGTGATGGTGCGCAGGATGCGCGCGATCAGCCGGGCCCGCCTGGGGATCGTGATGTGGTAGCGGCCACCGCGCGGGATCCGCTCGAGCTCGACGCTCGCCGCGGGATACCCCAGCAGGCGCGGCATCTCCTGCATGTTGCCCTTCGACAGCAGGAAGAAGTCCCAGCACACCTCGAAGCCGTCGGGCAGGGTCAGCTCGACCTCGCACTCGTGATCGGAGATCTCGCGGTGCTGCGGCACGACGCAGGTGAACATCTGGTTGCCCGAGCCCGTGCGCGGCTTGTTGATGAAGCGGTAGAACCCCATCGGCGTCATCAGCACGCGGCCGATCACGAACGCAAACCGCAGGCCCTTCGACCGGAAGTACGATCGGCCGATCTCGACGTACTCCTCGTCGGTAAAGTGCGGGCGCAGGTTGCCGAGGATCACGCACAGATCGGCCCAGTCGATCCGCTCGTTGCGCCTGCGCAGCGTCGCGAGCGAGATGTTCGTCCCCTCGACCATGCGCTCGAGCGGGATCTTCTTCGCCGCGAGCGGGCGAAACCAGATGTGAAACACCTTGGTCGCGACCTCCCTCATGCGACCGGACTCCCCCAGCGCACCACCATCGCGCCGTAGGTCGAGCCGACGCCGCCGCCGTGCAGCACGACGAGGTCTCCGCGGCCGACCAGGCCCCGGAGCTGCGCGGTCTCGAGCACCAGCGGGATGCTGGCGCCGAACAGGTAGCCGGTGGCCGCGAACGTGTCGACCGAGCGCGCGCGCACGACGCCGACCGCTTCCTGGGTCATCCGGCGCAGCCACGGCGTCCCCTGGTGCACGGCGAAGAAGTCGACGTCGGCCGGCGCGACCCCGGCTTCGCGCAGCGCCGCGCCGACCACCTCGATCGCGCGATCGGCGGTCTCGAGGAAGATCTGGCGAGCCGCGCCCGGATCTGCGCTGTGGAGCACGAGGCGTCCGCCGTCGTACCACCGGCCGCCGCGCACGCTGGCGACCAGCGCGCGGGGATACGAGCCATCGGTGCGGTGGACCGTGGCGAGCAGGCCGGCG
>JAAEAZ010122245.1_pt1 | contig 10677 bp, 9 predicted proteins | sample 7277811 | NCBI WGS metagenome assembly JAAEAZ01 (sample SAMN13876997, study PRJNA601929) | soil metagenome | isolation source: soil | host: Panicum virgatum | place: USA: Fermi National Accelerator Laboratory | collected 2010-11-19 | reverse complement strand
CAGATCCTCAGCGGTCGGATCGTCGACGACCGCGGTGCCGCCCGACAGCAGCGCCCGGGCGACGGCGGCAGCATCACCGCGCGGCCCGCGCCGCAGCGCGGCCAGCTCCTGCGCGGCGAGCTTGCGGCCGCGGGATTCGGTGACGACGCCGTCGGTCCAGGGCGCCGCGGGCGGCGGCGCGAGCCGCGCGAGCAGATCTGCCGCGCCCGGCTGGCCCTCGACGACGCTGAGCACGAGCCCGACGTAGCGGCGGCCATCGAGCGGCGCGATCGCCGAGAACACCTGTCCCCACGCGACCCGCCCGGGCTCGAGCTGCCACAGCACCGCCGGCGGCTCGAGGCCGCGCACCCGCTCCACGAAGCCCGCCCGCAGCTCGCGATCGCCAACGTCCGGGTACCAGTGAAACTCGCCGCCCGCCGCCAGCGGACTCGGGTGCTTCTGCAGCCACGCGTGGCGATTCACCGCGAGGTCGCCCACGACCGCGGCGATCACGGCGCCCTCGTCACGGCGGCGATCGACGCGAACGCGAGGCGCCTGGCGCGCGCCATCCGCAGCGCCCGCAGCGCGCGCTCGTGATCCCTGCTCGCTCGGCTGCCCGGCACGACGAGGGCAGGATCGACCGCGACGCCCGGAAGCCGGCGTGCATGATCGACGATCGACTCGACGACCACGCCGGCGTCGACGACGGTGTCCCCGCCGACCTCGGCTCGAGCATGCTCGACGACGGGCTCCGGCGCGACGCCCGGAAGGCCGTTCCATGACACCTCCTTCGACGCGGCTGCGTACCGGAGCACCGCCGGATCCGCCCCCGCCTGGACCGCACGCGGCGACATCCGCGCGCGGCGCCTCATCGCACCCCCGGCAGGTCCTGCGGCCGCGCCCACACCTCGGGCTCCAGCACCGGCACCGCCGATGGTGGAGCGCTCGCGACCGGCGGAGCTGCCGTCGCAGGCGCCGAGCCCTCCGCCGCCGGACGCGATCCGGACGCGGGCACCGCGGTTGCCGCCGCGGCCTCGTGGCGCGCCGCCGGCCACTGCACGAGGCCGATCGCCCAGTCGAGGAACCGCGTCGCCGCCGCGCCGCTGAACGCGCCCGGGCCATCGTCGTAGGCGTACGCGATCGTGGCCGCCTCGCGATCGACATCGACCTGCGTCTTGATCGCGGTGTCATAGCGCAGGTAGGTCAGGCGCACGTCCTGATCGCGGCCGTCCTCGGCGTCCAGGCAGTTCGCGCGGACCTGTTCGCGGGCGACCTGGCACGGCGGCGACGGCGGCTCGCCGCGGCCGGACGGCGACACCGCCACCACCTCGTCGCGCAGCGCGCCCCGGGCGCAGATCGGATCGACCACCGCCCAGCGGTTGATCGCGATCATCGCACGCGCGGCGCGCTGATCGAGCGCGGCGAACAGCGGCAGGAGCTGGCGCATCCGTTCGTAGGGGCTGCCCTCGTCGGCGGTGCCGAGCGCGATCGGGTTGCAGATCAGGATCGGCGCGAACGCGTAGGCCCGGCCACGCTCCTCGGCGCGCCGGCGCCGCGCCTCGACGAGGTGCGCCAGCAGGTTGTAGTAGTCGGCGGCCGCGGCCGAGTAGACCTGCTCGCCGGCGACGTCCCAGAACGCGACCTCCACGTCGCCGGTGCGCGCGATCCGCCGGCGCGACACCAGCGCGGCCACGCCGCCGATGAGCGCGCCGGTCGCGCCGACGATCACGCCCGGTGCCGCCCCGACCCGCACGCAGGTGATCGCGCCGAGCACGACGAGCGTGACCGCCGCGACGAGCGCGGTCGCGACGCCGGTCGCGCGGCACGCGAGCCTGATCCGGCCAGGCCGGCTCAGGCGATCGAACAAGCCCGCGGTGCGCATCCGGAACGTGAAGTGCGGGACCACGCCGGGCGGCGTCGCGTCGGGCCGGGTCGCGCGTGGATCGAGCACCAGCCTGAGGACGTCGCGGTTGAGGATCTGCTCGGGGCCATCGAGCGCCGGCGCATGCGCGTGCATGGCGCGGATCGCGTGGACGATGAACTGCGTCTTGCCGTCACCGCGCGCGCCGATCACCGCCAGATCGATCACCGCCGCGACGTCGTCGGGATCGGTCAGCGTCGCGAGGCCGCACAGCTCGCCGACCGGCTCACTCGCAAACAACGAGGTCCGCGGCAGGGCAGAACCATTCATGCCGCCGTAGATCCACGACCCCAAGATCCGGTGGACAACCGAATGATCCATGGCTTTCCATGGCTTTGCCGCGCCGCACGGTCGCGCTAGGGTGGACGCGATGGCGCTTCTCGACGAGCTCAACGATCGCGGCCTCATTGCCGACATCACCGACCGCGACGGCCTCGCTGCCCTGCTGGCGAGCCAGGTCGTGCCGGTCTATGCCGGCTACGATCCGACGTCCGAGAGCCTGCACGTCGGCAACCTCGTCCCGACCATCTTGCTCAAGCGGTTCCAGCTCGCCGGCCACCAGCCGATCGTCCTGGTCGGCGGCGCGACCGGCATGATCGGCGATCCGTCGGGCAGGAGCGCGGAGCGCAACTTGCTCGACGACGCCACGCTCGCGACCAACGTCGCCGGGATCCGCGCGCAGCTGTCGCGGCTGCTCGACTTCGACGATCCGAAGACCGGCGCCGTGATGACCAACAACGCCGACTGGACGCGCGGCATCGGTTACCTCGAGTTCCTCCGCGATATCGGCAAGCATCTCACCATCAACTACATGCTTGGCAAGGATTCGGTGGCCGGCCGGCTCGAGGCCGAATCCGGCATGAGCTACACCGAGTTCTCCTACATGTTGTTGCAGGCGTTCGACTTCGTGCAGCTCGAAAAGCTGCACGGCTGTCGGCTGCAGGTCGGTGGCTCCGATCAGTACGGCAACATCACCGCCGGCTGCGAGCTACAGCACAAGCTGCGAGGCCCCAAGCTGTTCGGGCTGACCGCACCGCTGCTGCTCGACTCTTCCGGCGAGAAGATGGGCAAGACGTCGACCGGCGAGCGGATCTGGCTCGACCCCGAACGAACCCCGCCCTACGCGTTCTACCAGTACTGGCTCAACCGCAACGACGAGGAGGCGCCCCGCCTGCTCCGGCTGTTCTCGCCGCGTCCGCTCGCCGAGCTCGCCGAGCTCATCCGCGAGCACGACGCCGATCGCAGCCGGCGCACCGCGCAGCGCGAGCTCGCGCGCGCGCTCACGGCCTGGGTCCACGGCGCCCCGGTGGTCGCGCGGGTGGAGACCGCCAGCCGCGTGATGTTCGGCGAGTCGCTCGACGGCCTCACCGACGCCGACCTCGGCGTGCTCGCGGGCACCGTCCCCACCGTCGACGTGTCACGCAGCGAGCTCGCCACCGGCGTCGGCATCGTCGAGCTGCTCGCGCGGACGATCGCGGATTCCAAGGGTGCCGCCCGCCGGCTGGTCACGCAGGGCGGCGCGTACATCAACAACCGCCGGGTCACCCAGGTCGAACACCAGGTCACCCTCGAGCACCTGGCGACCGAGACCATGATCGTGGTGCGCGGCGGCAAGAAAGACTATTGCCTGGTACGCGTTACCTGAGGCCGGACCTGAGGGCCCGGATCGCCGCTCGAACGCAGGTCGCGGCCACCGGGACTACAGCCGGCTGATAGACGGAGACACGACCCCACCGGGGTTAAACGATCCGGCGCGGACCATGACGTAGCCCACCGAGCCACCACCGCCGCCGCCACCGTTGCCACCGCCGGTACCAGGGCTACCGCTCGCGGCGCTCAGGGCGCCGCCATCGCCGCCTGCCCTGTCCGATCCGGAATCGCCACCCCGGGCGCTCGTCGCAGCCAGCGGCCCATCATCGCCGGAGTGGCCGCTCTCATCATCGGTGCCGCCGGCGCCGCCCCCGCCCCCGTTCGCCCCGATGACCGCGTTCGGCCCGAACGTGACGGTCGGTGCGTGGAAGCTGATGATGCCGCCGCTCCCGCCGCCACCGCCGCCACCCTGTTGCTTGTCGCCACCTTCGCCGCCCCCGCCACCGGCGTTGATGTGGCCGGTCACCGTGATCGCGCCACGCGCCGCGAGCTCGATCGCGCCCCCGCCGTTGCCGCCGTTGCCGTTCCTCGTGCCGCCGCCGGCCCCACCTGCGCACCCGGCGCGAACGAAGGCCGGCAGCGCAACCCGCGCACCCGCGAGGCCGCCCGGGCCACCGTTGTGGCCATCGCCACCCGGGCCGCCGTTCGCGGCGAGCGCACCACCACCGCCGCCGCCATTGCCACCGCTGCTGACGCCACCGTCGAGGCTCCCCGCACAACCGACGTCGTTCGCACCGGGCCCCACGAGCGGAAGCCCGCCGTTGCCGGCGTGGCTGCCCGCGTCGAGCACGCCCTCGATCTCGATCGTCGAGTCCGCAACGATCACGAACGCCTTGTCACCGGTGACGTCGAGCGTTGCCCCCGCTCCAAGCGTGAACGCTGAGGTGTAGAGCGCGAGGACGTCGCGACCGCCGCCGGTCTGGGACAGCTTCCTGATCACGAAGCCCCCCGCGGGCATCACGGGCCCGAACCCGCCCGTCCCGAGGGTAGTGAACGTCCATTTCGTCCCGCTGTTCAGCACGAGCGCCTGGGCAGGGGGCGTACCGGGCAGCTCGCACGCGTCGAAGTGCGTTGCCCACGCGCACGCCATCACCGCACCTCCACCGTCCACGCCGTCGTCGCCGCTGCCTGGAATGGGGCGCGCCTGGAAGCTGCAGGCAGCCACGAACAGCCCGGCCACAGCCCAGGGCAAGCTCGTCGCAAAGGACGCGGACGCCTGCTCCTCACGGCCAACCCGCAGGCCGAGGGCTCCGAACCCGGCCCTCCGTACACTCCCGAACATGGCGTTCACGCCTGGACTGATTGCACCGGATGTACCAGGGGCACCATCACATAAGTGACCGGTATTCCGTCGCGAGGTTGTGCATCGAGCGTACAACAGCGCGGATTTCGAACGGCCGCGGTCGTCGGATCAGCGCTTGGCCTTCTTCGCCGCCTGGATCGCCTCGAAGGCGAACTCGACGACCTGATCCGGCTTGATGAACGCCTTACCCCATTTCTCGTCCCACTCCGCGGTGAGCTTCTGCTTCTGGATGGCATCGAGCGCCTTGCCCGCGTCCGCCTGCTTCTTCACGCGCGTCCGGATCGTGGTGAGCATGTCGTGCCAGCTCTTGAGATCGGCCTTGACGGACAGCGCGCCGTGACCGGGAATGATCTTGAACGTGTCGTCGACCATGCCGAGCACGCGATCGGCAGCCGACACGAAGCCGTCGTAGTTGCCATTCGAGCCCAGGTCGACGAACGGGTACGAGATCGTCATCAAGCAATCGCCCATGTGGACGACCTTGGCCTTGGGGAACACGACGATCGCGTCGCCATCGGTGTGCGCAGGTCCGACGGAGATGACGTGAATATCCTCGCCGTTCAGGTGCAGCGTGACGTCGCTCGTGAACGTGACGACCGGCAGCGCCTTGGGCGGGGCCGGAGGCACCTGCCGCTTCAACATCTCCACGAACTGCCCGGCGCTCATCCGCTTGCGGACATTGTCGTGGGCGACGATCACCGCGCCCACGGCGGCGAGGTTCTCGTTGCCGCCGGTGTGATCGCCGTGCCAGTGCGTGTTCAACACGAACTTGATCGGCTTGGGCGTGATGGCCGTGATCGCCGCCTGGATCTTGGGCGTGAGCGGCGCAAACTGATCGTCGATCACGACGACGCCGTCCTCACCGACCGACAACCCGATGTTGCCGCCCGCGCCCTCGAGCATGTAGACCCCTTCGGCGACCTTCGTGGTCTTGATCGTGACCTTGCTGTAATCTTCTTGTTGCGCGTACGCCACGCCGGTGCCGAGCCAGATCGCGAGGACCGCGAGGGCCGCGAGGATGCTGCTGTTTCGCATGGCGGCGACTATAGATCGCAGCCGTCGAGCGTTGCTGCAGCCAGCGCGCCCTTGCGGCGGACGGAGTTTCCCAGCAGTCGGTCCCAGGCGCCGGGACCTCGCGAAACAGCCGTATCCCTCACGGCCTGTCTCCGCAGCCTGACCCCGGCTCACGCGCCCAGGGTCCCTCGCCCCAGCTGAGGCCGGGACCCGGGCTCACGCCCTCAGGGTAAGGTTCCGACCTGACCCGTCCTGAAACGCACGGGCCGCCGAGGTATTCTCCGCGGCTTTTCGGGCCACCCCTACACTGGCCGGCCCACGTTCTCGTCGGCCCCCGGATGAAGGCGCGATCGCGATCGTCGAGGCTATCGCCGCGGCCCCGTCGGGCTCAAGCGACCTGCGCGCGATTGACACGCGGGCAGCGCGTGCGAGACTGCCGCGATGTCGCAGGCGACTCCGGTGCGCGGTCTGCTGCTTGACGCTGGCGGGGTGCTGTACGGTCCGGTCGGCGGACGCTGGAACCCGCGGCTCGACTTCGAGAGCGTGATCGCTCGCTTCAATCCCGCGCTCGATCCCGCGCGCGACCCGGTGCGGTTTGCCGCCGCGGTGGTCGCCGGCGATCGGTTCCTCGACGACGCGCCGTCCACGCCGCCGCGCGACGACTACCACCGCGCCGTGCTCGCCGCGCTCGGCCTGCCGGATCCGCCGGCGTCGCTGCTCGCCGAGCTCAACCGGCCGTTGCAGACCCCGTTCCTCGAGCTATTTCCGGAGGTGATCCGCGTGCTGGACGAGGTTCGGCGGCGCGGCGTGCCGATGGCCGTGGTATCCGACAACTGGAAGCGAACGCCTGGCCACGACTGGCTCGGGCTCAATGGCTACTTCGCGACCTGGGTGATCTCCGAGGAACTCGGTTGCTGCAAGCCCGATCCGCGGATGTTCGCAGCCGGCCGCGATGCAATCGCCATCCCCGCCGCCGAGTGCCTGTTCGTCGACGACGACCCGCAGCTCGTCGAGGCCGCGGTCGCGCTCGGCTATCAGGGCGTCGCGCTCGGCCGCAAGCGACCGCACGCGTCGGCGGAAGTGCCGTGGATCGAGAGCCTTGAGGGCGTGCTGGAGTACCTGCCGGGCTGAGCAGCGTGACACGCCGTGCACGCGAGCGGTGACAATCAGCTGCCATCATCAGCGCCACCGCCATCGTGATCAGCGGCGGCATCGTGATCGCGGGAGGCTCCTTGCGATCAGCGACCGGCCAGCGTGCTGAGCCGTCCAGACCACGTACGTTGCCCGGCGAAGCCATTGTTGGCGTCGACGAGTGATGACACAGCATGGTAAGGTTCCGACCTGATCCGTCCTGACGCCCGCGGGCCGCCGATGTACCCTCCGCGGCTTTTCGGCGCCACCCGCAGCTCGTAGGCCCACGCTCTCGTCGGTCGCCCCCGACTACGGCGCGATGGCTACCGTCGATGCCGCGCTGCGACCCTGTGCTCGTGGGGCGGTGCCAGTCAGCGACGTCCGCCGTCAGCGCCACCGGCATCGCGATCCGCGGCGGCACGTGATCGCGACAGCTCGTGATCGCAACAACTCGTGATTGCGGCAGCTCGTGATCGCGGCGGCACGTGATCACGGCAGCTCGCGGTCGCGGTCAGCTACGAATCAGCGCGCCGAGCCGCGCTCGACGAGCCAACGCCGGCCTCGCGAAGCCGTGATCGCCGCCGATGCGTGATGCACCAGCGCTACCGACGGGACCATGTACCCCCACGCAGTGTCAGCAGTGTCAACCGTTCCGGTGTTCGACTACGGTGGTCGCGCCATGTTCCACGGCAACAGTACCTCGCCGCGATCGGCCGCCGCGATCGCAGCGCGCAGATACTCGCGGGGATCGACGTTGTGCAGCTTCGCGGTCTCGAGCAGGCTGTAGAAGATCGAGGCGACCTCTGTCCCGCTCCGCGACTTCGACCCGTAGTGGTTCTTTCGTCCGACAACCGGACCGCGAATCCCACGCTCCGTCGCGTTGTTGTCGAGGGGAATGCGCGGGTCGGTGAGGAAGCGAGTGAGCCGCTCCCAGTTCGCGATCACGTATCCGGCGGCCTTGCCGATCGACAAGGTCTTGAGCGTGGCTTGCTCGCCGAGCCAGGTCTTGAGCTCGTCGAGCACCGCCGCGGACTCCGTGCGTCGGAGTTCCGCCCGCTCGAGGTCGCCTTCGGCTCGGGCGTCGATCTCGTACAGCTTGCCGATCAGCGCCAGCGCGCGAGCCGCTTCCGGGTGGTCCGGCTGAGCCTCTTCGAACTTCCGGAAGCAGTGGGCCCAGCAGCCAGCGAGGATGATGTGGATCGCCTCGCGAGCGCCTGCTTCGTGGGTCTTGAGCGCATCGCAGACGATCACGCCCCGGTACTCGCCGACGAGCAGCGTGAACGTCGCCGCACTCTTGTCTTCGCGGATGCGGTGGACGACCGCGCCTGGCGAGGTGAGGCACCACATCTGCCACGGCTTGGTGCCGGCCCCATCGAGCCGTGGCCAGCTCGTCTGATCCAGACCGATCACCGGCTGCTCCATCACGTGCTTGATCAGCCCCGCGACCGTGATCTTCAATCGCTGCGAGACCGCGTAGAGCTGGTCCCACAGCGCCTGTGGCGTGATGACCAGGCCGTGCTGCGCCATGATCCGCACCTGGGCGCGCGAGCGGGAGATGATAGAGGTACTTGTCGACGATGATCTTGATCGCGAGGTCGAGCGAGTACCGTCCGCCGACGATCGCCCGCTCTGGACCGGGCGCCGTCTTGATGCAGCCGCCGCACTGGCACGCGTACTTCTGACGCATCACCTGCTTGACGTGGTACTCGACGTCGACCACGTCGATCATCTCCGACTCCTCGAACTGGTCGACCATCTTGTGCAGCTCGCCACCGCAGCTGTCGCAGACGAGGTCCTCCTGCTTGGTCAGCTCGCAGATCAGCGGGCGACTCGGCAGGGCGGGCTGCGGCGTCGCCGCGGTGCCACGCTTCTTGGCGGCCCCGCCGCCGGCGTCCTCGCCCTTCGACTCGCTCGCGTCAGCACCACCGCGTCCCTGCTGCTTCGCGGCGAGCGCCTGTTGCCGCTTGGTCAGCTCGTCGATCAGCGCCAGCGTCTGCTGCAGCTCGTCCTTGCTACCCTTGAGCGCTTCCAGCTCGGTGCACTTGCGCGCGAGCGCCGCGATGAGCTGCCCGATCTGCGCGTGCTGCGCGTGCTGCGCGTGCGCGATCCGGCGCAGATGCTCGATGTCCTGCTCTCGCTCGAGCTCGTGCGCTCGCACGCCTTCCTATAGATCACATCGCGCGATCCGCGACAAGAGGTTTCGCAACGACAACCTCCGGAGACAGCGCTCGTCGGCCAATCAGCTCGCAGCCTTCGATGAACAGCGCGAGCTCGCTCGCGGTCAGCCGCGTGGCCTTCGCGTCGTCGCGCCACAGCGGGCGAAGCGACCTCGGGCCAAGCGTTTTTGAAAAACGCATAGCCCGGTGCCGCCCCACACCAGAACCTTGCATGCGTCGCGCCGCTTGTTCACGAACAGGTAGAGCTCGCCGCTCAGCGGATCCCGTCCCAGGCCAGTCTTCACCAGCCCGAACAAGCCATCGTAGCCTTTCCTCAGATCGGTAGGGCGCGGGTACGCGAAGACGCCCACCGCTCGCGTCGTCCCGAGGACCATCCCAGCACCCGGACGAGCTCGACGATGTCCGCGAGCGACAACCCTTCGATGCGATGCCCTCCTCGCGTGATCAGCCGGAGCTGCCGGCCCGCGACCATTGCATCGTCGTCCGCGTCCGCCACCAACTCGACCGGAACCAGCGCCGGCTGCCGCTGCAGGTCCGGCATCGTCCATCGCCGGAGGCTCTCCGCCGCGATCTGCAACTCGCGCCCGATCGCCTGCCAGCTTGCTCCGTGCTGTCGACGTACGCGGGTCCACTGCGCGACCCGAACGCGCAGCTGCTCCGGGTAGCGCCGCCCGCGGCCCCGCTCGACGCGCGCCAGTTCTCGACGAAGATCTATGAGCTCTCGGTCCATCGTCGAGAGCGGAACAGAGCTTGCGCCAGCTGTCAGGACGGGTCAGGTCGGAACCTTACGCCTCAGGTCCTCGCCCCAGCTGAGGACAGGAGATCGAGCCAGCGCGGTCCGAGCATCGGCGGTCATCCGTTCTCCGAAAAAAGCAGAAGGCCCACTCTCGCGAGTGGGCCTTCAAAACCCCGGCAGCGTCCTACTCTCCCACAGGGTTGCCCCTACAGTACCATCGGCCCTGAAAAGCTTAACTTCCGTGTTCGGGATGGGAACGGGTGTGACCTCTTCGGTATAGCCGCCAGGAAAAAAAAGACGAAGTGCGAAGCTCGGCTGGCCGTCCCCCCTGTGGGGGGGGGGCAGCGATGGATCAGACATACACTCTGCTGAGTGCGATCGTTCTACCATGAAAGAGACAACCACAAGCGTTGTCTTATGATGGGTCGCGATTGCTGATGGCTTTGACCTTCTCCCGGCGCGACTCGAACTGCAGTGAACAATTCACCGCTGCTGAACCGCCAGGTTCAGCGTCGTTCGCTTCGCCGACGCCAGAGCTCTTGCAAGCTCCCAGCGCTGGGAAAAATAGGTGGTCAAGCCGCACGACCGATTAGTACCGGTAAGCTCCGTGCGTTGCCGCACTTCCACATCCGGCCTATCAACCACGTAGTCTACGTGGGGTCTTCAGGAGCCTTGCGGCTCGGGACGCCTAATCTCGAGGGGGGCTTCCCGCTTAGATGCTTTCAGCGGTTATCCCGTCCGAACATAGCTACCCGGCGATGCCACT
>JAAEAZ010366727.1_pt1 | contig 10697 bp, 10 predicted proteins | sample 7277811 | NCBI WGS metagenome assembly JAAEAZ01 (sample SAMN13876997, study PRJNA601929) | soil metagenome | isolation source: soil | host: Panicum virgatum | place: USA: Fermi National Accelerator Laboratory | collected 2010-11-19 | reverse complement strand
GTCACAAAATCTTCCACCAGGTCGCTGGAAACGCGTTTTGTCGGAGAAGAAGCAGATGCCTTTGCAGGAAATTTCTTTTCAAGCGCTTCCAGAATTTTGTATAACTGATCATATTCAAAATCACTGACCAGCGGATCATTCAACACATAATACCTGTACTCATGAAAGCGAACAAGATCTTCCAAAGGATGAATATCGTCACCTGATAATTCACTTACATTCTTTTTTGCCAGGTATTTTTTGGTTTCGCTGAAAAAAACTTTCTGTTGTTCGGTTGTATAGCGCATTGGTTAATTGCTTTCTGACGGGGTGAAGTTATGTAACTTCTTTTTTCAAAGATACCTCGCAAAACGGAGTTTTGCCAACACACAAACGTAGGTACAACCTACGCTTAACAATAAAAATCGGACCAGGCTCCTTAAACTTAACAGGCAGCTAAGACCAACAACCAAGGACTAAATTTCTTAAAGTATTTTTACCCTATGAAAATCATTGACCCTTCTGCATCGAACATCCTTTCAAGTAAGACGATCATCCGTTTCCAGGACTGTGATCCGTATTCGCACCTCAACAATGGCCGGTATCTTGATTATTTCATGAATGCCAGGGAGGACCAGGTATGGAAAGCATTTGATTTCAATATTTATGAATATAGCCGGAATACAGGTCTTGGATGGGTGGTGACGCAAAACCAAATCGCTTATGTGCGACCTGCCTTACTGATGGAAGAAGTCACCATTGAAAGTCAATTGACAGAATCGAAACCAAAATTTATCCAGGTAGAGATGCGGATGTATGACAGCGAACGAAAATTAAAATCATTGCTTTGGGCGCAGTTCATTCACATTGATATCCGGAAGGCGAAGAGTGTTGAGCATTCTCCTGAATTGCAGGAGATTTTTGATAAGGTTTGTTTGCCGGTGGAGGAAAAGGATTTTAATCTGAGGTTGAGACAATTAGGTAAATGATTGTTTGGAAAATTTCGAGCATAAATTTTAGATGGAAGTACGGACGCGATTAATCGCGTCTCTGCTCATAATATTGCGGATAACCGCGAATTTCTTTCACCGGAAATACTCCCTTCTTCTTTTGCTCCTTTCACTCCATCAAAATAACTCCAGATCGTATTCAAATCTTTTTCTGAATCTGCCGTCGTATAAAACGGTTTCATAAAATGAACAGTCTTATGTTCGTAATCGAAGAGACATGGAATGATAGGTACACCTGCTTTTTGGGCGATGAAATAAAAACCTGTTTTAAAATCATCCACTTTTTGCCGAGTACCTTCTGGTGCGATACCTATTGCGAATTCATCATTTCCATTAAATAATGCCACAACCTGATCTACTAACCCTGTTTTCTGTTTCCGGTCGACGGGCCTGCCGCCTGTCCACCAGAAGAAAAATCCAATGGGACTGTCAAATAATTCCTTTTTCCCCAGGTAGTAAATTTTGCGGCCAATGGAGGATCGGACTATTAATCCAAGAAAAAAATCCTTCCAGCTTGTATGCGGAGCTACCGCCACAACATATTTTTTCAGGTCCGGAGGAATTTCCACGATTACTTTCCAGCCGAAGAGACTTAAGAGTAACCGAGATAAATGTTTCATGAAGCAAAGATACCCCAGCTCCGCTCAAAAGGTGACCATGGACCAAGGACCAAAGTATATCTCACGTTCTCACGCCTCTCACGCCTCTCACATTCTTCTGTTCCAGCATGGAGGATACTAAATCGACCCTGTTTTTCGAAAACCACGTTAAACCCTCACTATCTTCCTGTGTCCAAGTATTTATTAGACCGAATGACAGACGAAGCGATATTAAAGTTGATGAGCCAGCTCGCCACGCAGGAGGAGGGATTCAGGCAACTGGTCATCAAATACCAACAGCGGCTGTATACTATTGTGAGGAGAAAAGTGCAGTCCCATGAAGATGCGGATGATATCCTGCAAAATACTTTTATTAAAATCTTCAGGCATGTCAAAGGTTATGAAGGAAGATCAGAATTGTTCACCTGGATGTACAGGATCACTGTCAATGAAATCAGTAATCATCAAAAACTAAACTCCAGGATGAAAGTGGTGAACATAGAAGATCATGATGTAAGAAAAGCCGAAGCGTATGTGAACATAGAAAAAATATCTGCATCATTGGAAACAGCAGTGGCCAAACTTCCCGAGCGGCAACAAATGGTCTTTAGGATGAGGTATTTTGATGAATTGACATACAGGGAAATGGCAGAACTGCTTCAGTTAACAGAAGGCGCGCTGAAAGCATCCTTTCATCACGCCGTCAGGAAAATTGAAGAGGAATTAAAAGCAAAACAAATTTTGTAAAAGAGATGGAAAGAGAAGAAAATATCAATGACGAATTGAAAAACATCGCGCCGGGTTTTCCCGAAAAGAAATCAATGGATCCGCCTGAAGGCTATTATGAGAATTTTCCTGACCAGGTATTAAACTATTGGAAGAAAGAAAAGTCTCAACCAAGGGTGACTGTAATCACATGGAGAAGCGTAATCAGCGTAGCGGCAGTTTTGATTGGGCTATGCATCGGAGGATGGTGGTTTTTTTCCAGGCCGACTATAAATCAAATGAATACTATCACCTCGGATGAAGCTTATGAATACATTCATGAAAACATCGGTGAGTTTGAACCACTGATTGAAAATAGTGACATCTTATTAAGTGAAACCCAGATTGATGTACCGAAAGAAGCGGTAGACGAATACCTCCTGGAAGAAATACACGGATCGAATCCAGAAGACTTATTTTAAAAACACACTCAAATTATATACACATGAAAATCAAATTATTTATTGTTGGATTAACGCTGTTGATGATCCCGATTCTTGGATTCTCTCAACCTCCCGGAGGTGATGGGCCCGGGCCGCTATCAAAAGAAGCGAGGGAGAAAATAGAATCACAGCGCATCGCCTTTATCACCCAAAAATTGAACCTCTCTCCGGAAGAAGCCACGAAGTTCTGGCCTGTCTACAATCAATACAAGGACGCACTAAAGGATATGAGAGATGAACTGGAACGCCCTGACCTCATGACGATCACCGATGATGAAGCCAAAGCGATCATTGACAAACATCTTCAACAGGAACAAAAAAGGCTTGACCTGAAAAGAAAGTTATTTGCTGATTTACAGAAAGTGATCAGTGACCGGAAGATCATCATGCTGCAAATGGCAGAAAGAGAATTCAATAGGGAACTCCTCCGCAGGGTCAATGCAAGAATGAATGAAATGCATCCCGGCCAGCCCCAGCCGCAGGAGAAATCGAATTAGGTAAGAACCCACATAAACCCGTTTTTAATTTGTAAAGTGCGGAGAGAACGAAATCTATTCGCACTTTTTTTCATGTGTCTAATATTGATGTTGGTTTCTCAAATGAAGAGTAAGAAACGAAATGTTGTTGGAGCAAACTCCAACAACGGCCAACTCAAACTAGCCGATGCAGGAGTTTCGAAATAGCCGATGCAGGAGTTTTCTCCTGCATCATGCAACATATTTTGCCTTCGCTTCTTTTTTTTATAAAGTTTTCCACAGATTTTTTTTCGATTGTCAATAAAAAAATTAATTTTTTTCCCTAATCATGTATGTGATGTATGATACATAGTTAAGTGTATAAGAGCGGTTTATCTATGAAGTAAAAATAAGGTATGATAAGGTCCACGTGTAAGCATCTATATATGTGCCTGTTACAAATGAGAGCGCACTGCATGTATCCGGGGTTTCAAAAGATGCATTTGTGAATGTATATCGTATGTTTGACGCCGTTTTGGTTATATTTACCAAGACGAATATTTTATAATCCCACACAGTCGTTTGCATGGAGTACAGAACGAAACCAAACCTGTCTCTTCCTGAGTTTGTATCTGTCTTTGAGAACATGATATTACACGGGGGGTCGTCCCACTGGGACGAAAAAGATTATCTCAATCTCATCCAGTATTATATCTCAGAATCACTCACGGAGAAAGCGCTTGAAGCCCTTGATTATGCATTGCAATACTCAAGCCATCACGCGGAATTTTATGTCATCAAGTCCCGCCTGCTGATCAGCGAAGAGGATTACAAAGAAGCCAACGAGACGCTTGACATAGCGCTCAACCTATTCCCCCACAACCCGGAAATGCGGTTGATGAAAATCAAAGTGACCGCCCAACTCGGCGATTACGAGAAAGCATTCACGATGGTGGACAACTGCACCAACCAGATGACACTCAACTCCTGCGTGGATCTTTATCTCGCAGAAGCGTACATCTACGAGTGCATGAGGGAATACAACCAGATGTATCACAAGCTGCGTGAAGTGCTGACCATCGATCCCAAAAACGAAGAAGCACTGGAACATATCTGGCTTTGCGTCGAGTGGTCAAGGTTATACCAGGAGAGCATTGAATTTCACAACAGCCTCATCGACCAGGATGCGTACAACTACCTGGCATGGTTTAATCTCGGGCATGCATACAGTTGTGAAGGCGATTACAAAAACGCTATCCGCTCGCTTGAGTACAGCTATATCGTCAACCCGGAATTTAAGAACGGGTATCTCGATTGCGCTGAATTGTGCTGCCAGATAAAAGACTATAAGAAAGCGCTGGTCATCTACCAGGAGCTCATCCAGCGATTCGGACATCACCAGGAATATTTGGTGCCTGCTGCTGAATGCATGCTCAACCTGCGTAAATATGCAGTCGCTAAAGAATACCTGATCGAAGCATTGAAGATTGATCAGTATATAGATGATGTCTATTATCTCCTCGGCATTTGTTATGCGCGGGAAGGAAATTTCACTAATGCGATCAGTTCATTGATCAAGGCCATTCGCCTCGACGATCGTCGTGAGGAATATTATGCAGAGCTGGCTTATTGTTATGAAAAAACAAAACAATACGGCAAGGCTGACTTCTATTATACCAAATCGACTGAAACAGGGCCGGAAGAAGAGCAATACTGGCTGATGCATGTCAAGTTTTTAATGCGCCGCAATAAGCTGGAGAAAGCGCTTGATGTGCTGGAAGAAGCAGATGATTATACAGTGGGCCCGAGGCTTTCGTATTGCAAAGCGGCATGTTTATATCGTTTAGGCAAGAAGAAAGAAACCATGGAGTGCCTGGATGAATTGCTGCCGGAGGATTTTGATTCGCATAAGATCTTTTTCAAGATGGCGCCCAAGAGTAAAACGGATCGGGAGATACAATCGATGATCCGGTATTATTCGGTGGAGAACTAATTAAAATAAATATTTGAGAGATTTGGGAAAAATCCCGCTACCTCATTGGATAGCGGGATTTTTTGATTTATGATAGTATTCTGGATTCAATTCTTGTCATTTTTTTTTAAATCTTCATGATTTTGAAATTGTATTCAGTTCCATCCTGATCGCAGATCAGGTCTAAATACATCCCGGGAGGTAATGAAGGTAAAATATTCTTTCCTTTTAACTTGGAAGACTACATTGGCTAAACACAAAATATGTTATCTGATTTTAGGAACATTTTTTTTCGAAGTAAAGGTGTTTGGAAGAGAAATCCCAACTCTTACTGTCCAAATCCAGTCTTTCACAATAAGATTATCAGTTTTTAATACTGGCGTTATACTTCGGTTAAATCCAAATTCAAGTGAGGTTGCTCGATCGAAAACTAAACTAAAAGATATCAACAGACTAAGATTATTTTTTTCCCATTGATCTTGATAAGCGTTAACAGGATAAGAAGTGTTAAATGGATATGTATCCGATTCAATTTGATAGTCAACTAAATAACTGTACTCAATGCCCGAATTTAATGATAGATCAACGGCTTGACCATTCAAGAGCATATATTTAGCCAAGAAATCAACACTTATGTAATTAAAAGTATTTTTGAAATGTGGTTCAGATAAAGGAGTTGGAGGTCCCCCTATTATCCCGTATTGGTAAATATCTTTGAAGCCTTTTTGCTGAAAATTTAGATTCAATTGAATTGCCTTTTTTGTTCCGATTTCCCTCAATATGAATGCTCCACAACCGAAGGTTCCCAAAAAATTAGTTTGAAATTCTCCATCTTCAGGTATTGTAGGATCATAATTGGTTTGTGAGCTTCTATTGTAAAGAAAATTCAAACCGTAATCAAATTTTTGAGCACTCAAATCGAGTGAATGAAAGTAACCAATAATAAACAATATGAAATAAATTGTCAATCTCATATTGAATAAAATTAAGAAAAAAAAGATAATTATTATAAAAGTTGCGAGGTTTTTTCCCTCGCAACTTTTAAGTTCAGATTACTACCTTTCAAGTTAGTGCACTAGATTCCAGGTTGAAGGGCCAAATGAAGAGTAGGTTACAGGTATGTTGTAACTGATATCAATGGTTCGACAAATAAATTTCTCCTCATTATCATCATAAAATAGCCACCATCCTGTTGTATGTGGGTGCATCGGAAATTCGCCTCTATTGGTCCACGGTATTGTTCGACTCCAAAGAGGATGTGCATTTGAGCCACCACTAATGGAATTTAAATATTCAGTAGTCGAGGAGCTCTCACAATCTCCTGTTGGATTGATTAATTCATATCTATAGTCCCAATCAGCAGAGATTTAAAATAGATTCAATTAGAGATATTAGTTTGAAGTTAGAAACTTCAAACAGCGATGGCCCCTTCGAATACTGCGTATTCTCTCCCCTAAAGGGGATCCGAATGGATAACCGATAATAATTACCGAATACTGAATACTGAATACCGATCACTTATTTGGCGCTTCCGATCACCGCAGGATTCATCTCCTTAAACGCATTCAATCCACAATTCAGAAAAGCTTCATAGCCGTCCACATCAGGATTATATCCCCGTGGTGCCGTAAGCACTTTTTCATCCGGACTGATGATGACATAAAGCGGTTGTGAATTCTGCTGGAAATTAGCGATCTGAAAATCGGCCCAAATATCGCCGACCTTCTTCATTTTTTTATTGTCCTGGAGGGGAGAAACGAGATAAGGTGTATCGAGCGGCATTTTATCATCCACATACAAGGACACCAACACAAAATCATCATTGATTTTATTGCGGATATTATCTTCTACCCAGATGTGCTCTTCAGTCTTGCGGCAATTCACACATCCATAACCGGTAAAATCCAGTAAAATAGGTTTGTGTTTTAATTTGGCATAAGCAAGTCCTTCATAGTAATCATGAAAGCAATCAAAATTATTGGCGCACTTTGTCAATGAGACATATTTAGCTTCACCTTCACCGGTGACTTTACCTTCAGGCCGGAAAAAATTGTAATGTGCGGGAGGAGCTAATCCACTCATCAGGCTCAATGCATTATATGTTCCTGTTTTTTTACTTCCAAATAATCCCGTCGCCAGGTAAAGACCAAGAATAGTAAATCCTAACCCGAACAAAGCAAATTGTGGTGACAATCTTCTTCCGGGGTTATCATGCGGAAACCTGATCAGTCCAAACATATAAGCAGCCATGCCCAATGCAACCAATACCCATATGATCATGAAAGGCTCATATCGCAATATGCCCCAATGCGCCGTCATATCTGCCACTGACAAAAACTTAAATGCCAAAGCCAATTCTGCGAAACCAAGAATAACTTTGACACTATTCATCCAGCCACCTGATTTGGGTAATGAATTCAACCATGCAGGAAATGCAGCAAACAATCCAAAAGGAATCGCCAGTGCAAATGAAAAACCACTCATCACCACCAACGGACCAAGATAACCACTTGATGATGCCTGCACCAACGCAGATCCAATCAGAGGGCCTGTGCACGAAAATGAAACAATAGCCAATGTAGCCGCCATGAAAAATATTCCGATGAAGCCACCTTTATCCGCCATCTTATCACTCTTATTGCTCCAACTACTGGGTAATGTGATTTCATAATAACCAAAGAAGGAGAGTGCAAAAATTATAAAGATGACGAAGAAGACCGTATTAGCTATCGGGTTAGTAGAAAGATCGTTCAATGCAGCAGCACCAAAAACAACGGTAATGAGCAATCCAAGCACTACATAAATCAAGATGATGGAGATTCCATACCAGAGCCCATTCTCCCATCCTTTTCGCTTTGTATCTTTTGTAAAAAAACTTACGGTCAATGGAATCATTGGAAAAACACAAGGCGTCAATAATGCTATAAACCCATTGATCATTCCAAATAACAGCATCCACAAAAGGTTACTTTTTTTCTCTGCAGGTTTATTTCCACAATCGCTGAGTGGATTTTGATATGTTGCCTGTAAAGAAGCAACTCCATGATCGACAAATTGTCCATTCACCTTCGGGCCTTCTGCAATCGATTTCTCTTCAACTTTATCAGTGACCTGTAGCCCTGTGTTTAGATCTATTTTAAATTCAATAAAATCGGAAGGCAAGCATTTTGATTCATCACAAGCCATGTATTCGAGAGAGCCGGAGATGATAACTGGTTTGGATGCTTTGATCGGTTGCGAGAGAAGGATATCATCTTTGAATTCCTCAAGGTCGAGATCGAAAAACGGATCGTGCACTGTGAGCCGCACGCTACTGCGATCTGCGGGTAATCCTTCTTTTGTAAAAGCAGGATTATCATCCAGGATTAAAGTAGTAGGAGTGGGCCCAGCTTCTTTGTGTTGTCCCTGGCCGTAAATATGCCAGCCTTTATCGATGGTCCCCTGGGCGATGACTACATACTCACCTTCTGATTTTTTTTCAGAACGAAATGTCCATTTGACAGGAGCTAAAATTTTGGAAGTGGAGGAACCACCTAAAGGAATTTTATTATACGTGTTTGAAAATGTAGATGGGGTAGAAGAAGTTACTGGAGTATTGGATTCTTCAGTTATCTTTTTTTTTTCAGCAGAAGTGTTCTTGTCTTCTGCAGATGATTTTTGATCTCCCTGGGTTAAAGATTTTGTATTTTCAGTGGATGCGGATTTTGGATTTGCATCACCACTTGAACCACCAGTTGGTTTTACTGAAAAATCGACATCAGTTGGCGGAAGGCAGCGCTCATCATTGCACGTCATGAAATTGACATAACCCACAATCGGTTTTGATGCATCGATGACTTTTATTTTTTGTTCGATCGTAAAATAATCCTGGTATTTGGAGACATTCATTTCAAAGACCTTGTCAAAGATCTTATGCACATTATCGGACTCTTTATTTTTTCCAACCAGTTTGAAATGCGCGCCTTCTTCGAATGAAATGGTGGTAGCGATAGGGCCATCTTCATTTTCCAGGTGCTGGGAGTAAACCCACCAGCCTTTATCGATGGTGGCCTTGGCTGTGAAGGTGTATTCTCCACTACCGGAAGGTTTAAGATCAAATGTCCATTTGACAGGACTATAGATCTGACCTGAAGCCAAAAAGGATAGGAAAGTAGATATGATGAGCAGAAGAGAACGCATATGGGAATAACTTTTTCCTGGATACTACAAAAATAGGCTATTGAGAGCTCATCGGCCAAGGATTAATAAAACCTTAACGGGTAATTAGGAAAGAGTTATGGGTTTGTGGTCAGGGCAGCCAGTTTAGTCATTAGTCAATAGTCTTAGTAATTTATTTTTCCATTGACCTAAAACCATTGACAAAACCGGCAGCTAAGACTATCAACCCTTAACCCATTTTTCTATGTGGTAATAAGGGGAAGTGAAACAGCATTGTATATGGATTTGAAAAGTACCAATCCATCTGTATTTCCAAGGATGGCTTCTGACGCACGCTCAGGATGCGGCATCATGCCAAATATATTCCTCTCTTCATTGCAAATGCCGGCAATATCATCTGTTGATCCATTTTCGCTGAATAATTCACCTTCCGTGTTTGTGTATCTGAAGAGCACCTGGTCCTGATCACGAAGTTTAGCTAAGCCTTTTTCATCTGACACATATCTGCCTTCAGCGTGTGCAATTGGCATTTTGAGAATATCTCCTTTTTGACACAGATAAGTGATCATTGAGTCAGTCGTCTCGACACGGAGATAAATATTTTTTGAAATAAATTTTTGATGCTCATTTCTCACCAATGCACCCGGCAATAATCCGGCTTCGCATAAAATCTGGAAACCATTGCAAATGCCCCAGACCTTCCCACCTTTTTTTGCAAATGAAATCACGGATTGCATGATGGGGGAATAGCGCGCAATAGCACCCGCCCTAAGGTAATCACCATAAGAAAAACCACCGGGCAGGACAATGCAATCCTCCGTTGTAAACCCATCCAATGCAGTGTCTTTGTGCCATAATTTCTGAACACTGGCTCCCAGGACATTGCCCAGGACATGCATCATATCATCATCACAATTAGAACCGGGAAATACGACAACACCAAATTTCATGTCTTTACTAATTTATTTGCTCCTGCAAAAGTAAGCAATAAGAAAAACCCAATGGAATTTACGAATTACGAATTACGAGTTACGAGTTATCCCCTGCTCCCTGCACCATGCTCCCTGCCAATTACTCTGCCCTAAGATTATCTTTGCATTTCTATGGAAGACTGGCAGCTTGATTTTGAATGGTTGCGCGTAAGGCACTGGATTAAAGACAGGTTTGGAAGAAGTGAACTTCCGGACCTCAATGCAGTGCTGTATCTCATTGGGATCCAGGAATTAGGAAAAAAGCAGGAAAAATTCACCAAAGAAGAAAAACAGGATCTCATGCATATCGCCGTATGTCATCTTCTCTCTGAAGACGGATACTAC
>JAAEAZ010089359.1_pt1 | contig 10709 bp, 10 predicted proteins | sample 7277811 | NCBI WGS metagenome assembly JAAEAZ01 (sample SAMN13876997, study PRJNA601929) | soil metagenome | isolation source: soil | host: Panicum virgatum | place: USA: Fermi National Accelerator Laboratory | collected 2010-11-19 | reverse complement strand
CGAATATGGCATAACTTACTAATAATCAGAGTAATGAGAAAAGCAGATTTGGTAAACACTATAGCGGAAAAAACAGGTGTACCCAAAGTGGACGTCCTGGTGACCATGGAGACATTTTTTTCCGAAATAAAGATTTCATTATCACGGAATGAAAATGTCTATATCCGCGGATTTGGCTCCTTTATTACTAAAAGAAGAGCTAAAAAAGTCGGAAGACACATCAAAAACAATGTGTCCATTGAAATTCCGGCTCACTATATTCCATCATTTAAACCCGCCAAAATTTTTGTCGACGAAGTAAAGGATGGAGTAAAACCTAAGGCAGAAGACCTCTAGGTGAAGAATCGGGAACAGATCCTCTACATACTCGGCGCTATTGTACTTTTAGTCGTTCTGTATTGGGGGTTTGATACAAAACCATCAGCTCAAAAGGCTCTCGAAAAGTCGAGGGAATTAAGTGGTCCGGTATTTGACCTCAATACCCTGAGGACAGAAGCCAAGAAGACCCTGAAGAAAGAAGAACTTGAATACGTTGAAGCTCTCGAATCACAAGCTCAATATGCAAGTGAGGATTCAGCCAAAACTGAACTCCTTAAGCAACTGTCCGGTAATTGGTTTAAACTGGGCAAGCCTGTTTTAGCCGGTATTTATGCTAAAGAAGTTGCCGAGAAAGATCAGTCTGCTGAAAGTTGGGCGATTGCCGGAACGACATTTGCTGCAGCACTAAAACAAGCTGATCTTGAAGAAAAAGATCGGGTGATGGCAAGGGCGCAGGCAGTTGATGCATTTGAGCATGCCATTTCACTTGAACCCGCGAATGTAGAATACAGGGTCAACCAGGCGCTTTGCTACATCGAAGTACCTGATGCGACGCAACCAATGAAGGGTGTTCAGATGTTAGCAGGATTAGCGACGAGTTATCCGGAGTCACCTTTGCCGTTTTATCATTTGGCGAGGTTGGCAGTTCAAACCGGGCAATATGAGCGGGCTGAGGGAAGAATTGAAACGGCATTAAAGCTATCACCGGATGATTCGAAAATTGCGTGCCTGGCGATTGATATTTATACGCAATTGAATAAACCTGAAAAAGCAAAAGCTCTGGCAGGAATTTGTGCCAAAGCGAAGTAGATATAATTTCTTTTAAAATAATAATTTAAGACTATGCCTTGCGGTAAGAAAAGGAAAAGACATAAAATCGCTACACACAAGCGAAAGAAACGTCTGAGAAAAAACAGACACAAAAAAAAGAATAGATAAGCATTTTTTTTAACCGGCATCAAAGCAGTCCGATGTCTACGATATTCACGTTCCGAAGATGAAGAACGCCACCGGTAGCGCTGAGTCAAAAAAAATTCCCTCTATTTTAAATCCTGGCCTACCAGGGTTTCCCGACCAGCCTCCGGTGTATCATCGCTGCATTAAGATCGATATACCCTATTTGCCGTCAATCAATGCCTGATCCTCCGCATAAGGCGGATAAGAGAAGAAAGTTGTTTTGATTACTTTTTTTAGGACAAAGACTGCTGCTATGCCTTGAGCGTATAGGGTATTTTATGGACAAAGAATTAATCGTCCAGGGTTCGCCGACAAGAGTTGAAATAGCTCTTGTAGAAGATCAAAAACTGGTTGAATTACATCAACAAAAAACAAAGACCAACTTCTCAGTTGGTGATATTTTTCTTGGGAAGATCAAGAAGCTAATGCCCAGCCTCAACGCTGTGTTTGTAGATATCGGCCATCGAAAAGATGCTTTTCTGCACTACACAGACATGGGTCCCAAGCTCCGGACTGTCATGAAATTTACCGAAGACAGCATCCAGGGCAAGCAACAAACAGCCTTACTTGACAACTTCGAATTCGAACCCGAAATCATCAAGACAGGAAAAGTCGACCAGGTCCTCAAGAAGAATGAAAACATCCTCATCCAAATTCTCAAGGAACCGATTTCGACGAAAGGGCCGCGTTTGAGCTGTGAGATTACTATTCCCGGAAGATTCATCGTATTGACTCCATTCAGTAACACAATTGCTGTCTCCAAAAAAGTCAGTAGCCAGGAAGAACGCAAAAGATTACAACTTTTGGTTGAGTCCATCAGGCCAAAAAACTTTGGCATCATCGTCCGCACAGCAGCAGAAGGCAAAAAAGTCGCCGACCTCCACGAAGAATTAAAAGAACTTCTCGACAAGTGGAGCCAGATCCACAAGCAACTTTATAAAAGACAGCAACCTGCAAAATTGCTGAGCGAACTTGACAAGACAAGTTCTATCCTCAGGGATATGCTCAACGATGATTTCACCAATATCATCGTCAATGACAAAGAGATCTATGATAATATCACCGACTACCTCGATAATATCGCTCCCGCAAAAAAGGATATTATCTCACTTTACAAAGGGAAGAAGCCTGTCTTTGATCAGTATGGCGTCAACCGGCAGATAAAATCTTCATTTGGAAAAACAGCGACGCTTCCAAGTGGTGCTTATCTCGTCATCGAGTCTACAGAAGCGATGCATGTCATCGATGTCAACTCAGGTCCTAAAATGCAACGCAAAGACCAGGAAAGCAGCGCTGTCGCTGTGAATCTTGAAGCTGCGGAAGAAATTGCACGCCAACTTCGATTGAGAGATATCGGCGGACTCATCATCATTGACTTCATCGACATGCGCAACCCGGAAAATAAAACGGAGCTGATGAAGCAAATGAAGGAAGTGATGCGACGTGATACTGCACAACATACTATACTTCCACTCAGTAAGTTTGGCCTCATGCAGATCACGCGTCAACGCGTACGACCTGAAGTTAAAATAGATACCACTGAAGTTTGTTACACATGCGGAGGTACAGGAAAAGTGAATCCATCTATTCTCATCACCGACGATCTTGTCCGTGATCTTGAATACATTCGGCAAAGCAGACCGAAGACCTATGTCAGGATCGAAGTTCATCCCTACATCAATGCTTTTCTGAAACAAGGATTCCCGAATTTTCAACACAAGTGGTGGTGGAAAAACCAACGCTGGATCAGGATTTCACCGAACACTGATTTCAGTCTTCATGAATACAAGTTCTTCGATAAGAACAATGACGAGATCAGGCTCTATTGAGTAACGAATAACGAGTAACGAATTTAGAATTAAGAAGGAACGTAGTAAAGTGATCACGTCTCACGATTCACATCTCACGATTCACGATGAAAAACGACATCACCACACCGGAAGATATCCGGCATCTGATAGATTCATTTTACATGAGAGTCAGGGCAGATGATAAAATTGGTTACATTTTCAATGACATAGCTAAAGTGGACTGGGCTCATCATCTGCCGAAGATGTATATGTTTTGGGAATTTATGTTATTAGGCAGAGATGGGTATCATGGAAATCCGATGGAGCCCCATCAAAAGTTAATTCAAAAGGTAAAACTTACGCCTGAACATTTTGAACGATGGGTTCAACTCTTTACAGAAACAGTGGATGAACATTTTGAGGGATTGAATGCCGAAGAAGCAAAAAACAAGGCGAAATTGATCGCCATGACCTGGATCCCTAAATTGACAGTATAAGTATTTCTGCTTCGTCTGATATTAACGCCGGTTCATCATAAATTATCCATGTTTTTACATGTTAAAGGCAATATGGATTGAGTAAAAAACATTTACTTTAGATTCATCGAATGACCTACATGTGAAAATATTTTTTCCCGTACTCAACTGGGGCCTCGGCCATGCAAGCCGGTCCTTGCCCCTCATCAGGAAATATCAGTCTGCCGGACACGAAGTATTATGCGCCTCTGATGGTGAAGCACTTGCGATGTTGCGAAGAGAATTACCTGACCAACTGGTGCTCCAGTTGCCCGGATATGGAATCCTTTACGGAAGCAGGTTTATGCCCTACAATATGCTGAAACATGGACGTGGAATGCTCAAGACCATGAATGCTGAACATGATTTGACAGAAGTGATTGTTGAACGGCATGGCATTGATTGTATTATTTCGGACAACAGGTATGGATGCTATCACAGTGAAGTTCCATCAGCAATCATCACACATCAGCTTCAGGTGTTTACCGGGCAAAAGTTACTTGATGTTTACATTCGAAGGCAGATCAGGTCATGGTGTAAAAATTTTTCAGAGATATGGATACCTGACCAGACCCCTCCTGACAATATCACCGGTGATTTGTCCGGTCTCAACACTGATCCGATACCGAAGTATTATTTAGGTGTTATATCTGAATTATCCTGTGTTCCGAAGGCCGGCTTATACGATGCTGTTGCTGTGATCTCAGGACCTGAACCACAAAGAACTCATTTCGAACAACTGGTCATAAAACAACTGTCTGCACTTGATGGTAAATATGCGGTTGTCTGCGGAAAGCCCGGAGAAGATGAAAAAGTGCGCGAAGAAAATAACCTGGTGATTTATCAATACATGTCAAGAATGGAATTATCTGATCTCCTCGGACAGACGGAAATTGTCATCTCAAGAGGTGGATATACGACATTGATGGATATTGCTAAATCAGGACACAAAGCAATTATTTGTCCAACACCGGGTCAGTATGAACAGATCTATCTTGCTGACAGGCTCGCGAGTCTTGGCCAATGTATTTATGACCGCCAGGAAAATTTAAATTTGAACAAAGCACTGCAGGAAGTCGTAAAAATCAACTCCATCGGACAAAGATCTGATCCTCACCAGGAAGATATATTTGAAAGATTAAATCATCTCTCGAGCCATCTTCTCAAAGAGAAAAGCACCATCATAGCCACAACCTAATTATTATCCGATTTTATTTGAGAGGCTGATGCATTGATCTGATCCATTGCTCGTTTAAGTCCGATACTTACAAAAGTTTTTACAGCTTCTGCTCCTGCATCAAGCACAGCCGGCATAATTTTGAGTTCATCTGCAGACCATCTTCCAAGCACATAATTTACCTGGCCACCGAGGGGAAAATTTTTTCCAATGCCTATTCGCAACCTGGCATATTCAGTGGTATTCAATTGTTCCTGGAGGTCTTTGAGCCCGTTGTGTCCTCCATCTGTTCCTTTGCCCCTCAATCTGATCGTGCCTAGATCAAGTTGGATTTCATCAAGAATGACTAAAATTTTTTCGAGCGGAATTTTTTCTTTTTGCATCCAGTAAGCCACGGATTTTCCGCTGAGGTTCATGTATGTATTTGGTTTTAAAAGGACGAGAATGCGGCCTTTATATTTTCCTTCAGCGACGCTCCCTAATGTTACTGATTTCCAAGTCGCACCAATCGAAGAAGCTAATTGATCGATCACCTGGAACCCAACATTATGCCTTGTGGCGGCATATTCATCACCTATATTTCCTAAACCTGCGATTAAATATTTCATTTCAACTTCAAAGTTAATGCGCAAAGATCATAGGGTCAGGATAAAATGGGATTGATCGTAAATAATTTAATAAAATTATCTTTTCCGCGAAGCTGGATTTCTCCAATTTCATTTGAGGAATACTCCTGGCCAAGATTTAACCTGGTGAGTAGCTGATTTGAAATAAGATTATCCACGTTATATGAATTGCAAATACTTTGAATTCTCGCCGTGGTATTCAGTACATCCCCTGTGAAGATGATTTCTTTTTTGATTACACCGATACGACCTGTACTGACATGTCCATAATGAAGTCCTATTTTAAATTCCGGAATAATTCCAAAATCCTTTAAATACTTATCAGCATGCTTTTTAATAATATCCTTGCTGAGAAAGAAGCATCGAAGGCAATTATTGTTTGGCAATCCTTCTTCCAGGGTCCATGAGATCGTGATTTCATCACCAACGTATTGATAAATTTGTCCTCGTGTCTCCAAAATGGCTACTGTGAGGTCAGCATAATATTCGTTGAGTAAACGGAAATAATTGACATGGCCCAATTTCTCGGCTAATGCTGTACTCGATTTTATATCCAGGAACATAAAGATCCTTTCTTCTTCGCGTGGCTTATGATATTTGCCTAAAAGAAAATTACAGAGACCATTTTGTCCGAGATGATCACTGATTTCAGAGAAAAAAATTGAAAAAGAAAAAATAGTGGCGACATACACCATAATGCTCCAGAATATGGTATTTGAAAAAAAGAGAAGAAGATGTTTATATACCACAGGATGATAAATGGGAACATGGAGTACAATACTGGAGCTGACGATACTCAAAACAGCCACGCAGAAAAGAATGGTCGTCACATAAATCACAGACTTAAGAAAGAACTTAACAGCAAATGATTTTTTTGAAAATATTTCTTCTAAAAGGAAAACCTCAAGAAACCCCAGGATCATAGCCATCAGGACAGACTGAACAACAGTGGAGATGGAATTCTCAAGGGGATCAAATGGATTACCTGTTGATGGATAAGAATGCAAGGATTCCAATAATCCAACTTCAATAAAGGCATAAACAATCCCAAAAATCAACCCGATAAAGAGGTACAGAATTAATTTATTAAGCTTTTTCCTGCCTCTTGCTGTAAGTTGGAAAAATTTTTTCATCAATTGTTGGTTTCACTATGGTAATCTATGCAAAGATTAGCATAGCTATGCTATAAGTTATTCAAGATAAATAATGATTCTATTTGTAATTGGATTGAATTCTAAATGTCATCTTACGAATTCAAGGACAATATTAATTCGTCAGCCCAATCTTCCTGACCAATTTATTAAATCTTGGATCTGAACGGAGGGGATCCATTTTGGGATCGACTTTTATACTGCATAATGATTCTTCACGTCTTTCCCTGCTTTGTTCGAGCCATTCGAATGCTTTATCATTTTCACCAAGTGCCGCAAAGACCAATCCCATACCACGATAATCATTCCCGGTCAGCGTATAATTTGATTCAATATCTGAAATGATTTTTCTTGATTCTTCCTTCTGTCCGGCAGCTGCATAAATTTGCGCAGCTGCAACCTGTGTTTTGACTTTGTTTCCTGACTGCTCACCCCAAAGATTGTTTTCCAATATGGCTTTTTCAAACATCCCTTTTCCCTGGTAACACATCGAGAGAAGCCTGTGCACCGAAATAAAATGAGGATCCAATTCCAAACTCTTTAAAGAGCTTTCAATGGCTTTATCATATTGACGTGTGTAATAGAAAAGAATCCCCTGATCCTTTATGATCGCCTGGGAAACCGGATCCAATTCTACTGCAAGTGCCATTTCCTTTAATGCTTCATTTTCATTACCCATATAAAGGAGCAACTCAGAATACCAATGGTGTCCTGTAGCATAATTTGGATTCAATTCGATTCCGATCCTGTATTCCCTTCCTGCCTTGGACCAGTCCCATTCATTAAGCATCAACAAAGCTCCAAGAGAAATATGAGCCTCTGCAAGCCTGCTGTCAATATCCATGGCTCTTTTTACTGCAGCGTATGCTTTAGGATACAAATCTCTTCGTGATAGATTAGTGTATTCACCCAGCAAGTTGTAAGTATCAGCAAGACCTGCCCACGCTAATGCGAAATCGGGATCTTTCTGAATGGCATTTTCAAAATAGATGACTGATGTTTTAAGACTTTCTTCATTTCTTTTGTTCCAGAAGAATCGTCCCTGCAGGTACAATTGATAGGCCTCGGAATTTTCTGTGTATCGTTTCATCAACACATTTTTTTCTCCTTCAGTCAATTGAATCCGCAATGCTTCTACGATTTTAGAAGCTACTTTTTCCTGGATATCAAATATGTCTTCCATTGTACCGGAATAGGTATTTGCCCATAAGTGGATATCGCGCGAAGCATCAATAAACTGTGCTGAAATCCTGAGATTGTCACCATGCTTTCTCACACTTCCTTCCATGATGTAGGTTGCGCCTGCTTCCTGGCCGATGGTTTTAATATCCTTATCCGTTCCTTTGTATTTCATGGAGGTGGTCCGCGATATTACTTTTACTTCACTCAATTTCAACAAACTTGAAATCAATTCCTCTGTCAGGCCATCGCTGAAATATTCCTGGTCTGCATCATTGCTCATATTGATAAAAGGCAACACGAGGATGCATTTTTGAAATGCTTTTTCACCTTTGCCATCCAGGGCTGATGTATCCGGGACTTTTATACCGGGATGTTGGATCGCAAATATTTCTATTTGTTCTTTTACATTTTTCAGGATGTATTTTCCCAGGGATAGGGTGTTGAAGTCTTTCTGATTTTTGATGTCATCATGTACCCTGCCTGAAATAAAAATGCTGCCGGGTACAGCGAAAGATTCAAGTCTTGAAGCAACATTTACTCCATCACCATAGATATTATTTCCTTCAATCATGATGTCGCCGGTATGAAGCCCGATGCGTAATGGTACCGAAGGTTCGGTTTGCATTTCTATCTGAACAGCAAGTGCGGCCCTGACAGCTTCAAGTGTACTTTTAAACCTGCACAGGGCGCCATCTCCCCGAAATTCCAAAATACGGCCATTGTGTATGCTGACTTCTTCTTCAAGTTTTTTCTTCACTTTCTGCAGAAGCTTAAGCGCCAATGCTTCATCCTCCTGCATCAATGCGGTATACCCGACGATGTCGGCAAACATAATGGCAGCAAGTCGGCGAGTAGAGGGCATTTGATTTAGTTAATTCTTAAAGATATGAATTGGGAAAAGATATAAGCCCTATACAACATATCCGGAACCCGGAGGTTCATATTTTTCTGTTGCTGATATAGCTAATTCCGCAAATTATATTTCAATTTATCTGATGCCGCTCCTCTTTTCACTGTTGTTGGTTGTATATAAGCAAATAATATTTTATTAAATCTCTTGTCGGATAGTTTGGTTCATTTGTCTATTAATCATTAAACATTGTCCATTGCTTATTGCTTATTGCCTATTGCTTTTTGCCTATTGCCTACTGCCTATTGCCTATTGCTTATTGCCTACTGCCTATTGCCTATTGCTTTTTGCCTATTGTTTATTGCCTATTGCTTATTGCTTATTGCCTATTGCCTATTGTTTATTGCCTATTGCTTATTGCCTATTGTTTATTGCCTATTGCTTTTTGCCTATTGCTTATTGCTTATTGCTCTCTGCCTATCGTTTGCTCTATCCTTGTTATCTTTAGCTCCATGAGTACATATACAACTACTGTTTTCCCGCGCCCTGTAGCCGGCGATTGTTCAGATTATTATTTCAGGTACATCAATTTAGTTCCGGAAGTCGATATCCTTACCTTGTTGCACACGCAGCGGGATTGGTTTGGAGATTGGATTGAAAGCCTCACAGATGACCAGCTTCAACACAGCTATGCACCTGGTAAATGGACATTGGCAGAAATGATTGTTCATGTGTTAGATACTGAACGGGTTTTCGCTTACCGCATGTTGGCTGTCAGCAGGAATGAGAAGAAATCTCTTCCGGGTTTTGAGCAGGATGACTATGTGAGGGATGGAAATCATGACCCGATATCTTCAGAAGATCTTGCTAATGAGTGGAAAGCTATCAGGTCATCCACACTTTACCTGGCAAGGCACATGAATGGAGAGATGGCTTCGCGAATTGGTACAGCTAACGATGTTGCTGTTCGTGCACTATCTTATCCATATATCATGGCAGGTCATGTCCTGCATCATTATCGTATTGCCCAGGAAAGGTATTTGCTCACATCTTAATTGATAATACATTGAAACTTGCTGACACCAGGAGGTTTTTATCAAAAGTGACTTTTTCAAAAATGATAAATGCTTGTGCAGTATGGACGTCCTATCAATTGACGAAATGGATGGGCAAACCCATTCAATGGGGGAGACCCATGACGATTTCAATTGAGCCTACCACAGCATGTAATTTGCGTTGTCCTGAATGTCCAAGCGGATTGAGATCTTTTACGAGAGAGACTGGAAATATGAAAGAAGATTTTTTCCGGAAACTCATCGATGATATGCACAGGCAATTGTTGTGGCTCATTTTTTATTTCCAGGGTGAGCCTTACATCAATCCGAAATTCCTGGATATGGTGAATTATGCTCACCGTCATGGCATTTACACCATTACATCAACCAATGGTCATTTTCTGCATCCGGAAAATGCGCGAAAAACAGTTGAATCCGGTTTGGATAGAATTCTTATCTCAATCGATGGTTCTACCCAGGAAGTATATGAACAATATCGTAAGGAAGGTCATCTCGAAACTGTTCTCGAGGGAGCAAAAAACCTAGTTAAAGCAAAAAAAGATGCCGGATCAAATACACCGCACATTGTATTTCAAATGCTCGTTGTAAAACCAAATGAACACCAGATTGATGAAGTGAGGCAATTGGCGAAAGATATTGGAGTGGATGAACTCAAATTAAAAACAGCACAGATCTACAATTATCAACATGGAAGTGAGCTGATACCTGAACAGGAAAAATATAGTCGGTATTACCAGGATGCATCAGGCGAATGGAAGGTGAAAAATAAATTGCTCAATCAATGTTGGAAACTCTGGCATGCCTGTGTGATTACATGGGATGGCATTGTGGTGCCTTGTTGCTTTGATAAAGATGCTGTTCATAAACTCGGTGATTTAAAGAAACTTTCTTTTAAACAAATATGGCACGGAGTTGCATATCAAAATTTTCGGAATCAGCTTTTAGGAGGGCGCGATAAAATTGATATCTGTACGAATTGTACAGAAGGGTGTAAGGTGTGGGCCTAACGAATAACGAATAACGAATAACGAATAACGAATAACGAATAACGTTTTTGCTTATTGCTT
>JAAEAZ010233499.1_pt1 | contig 10783 bp, 9 predicted proteins | sample 7277811 | NCBI WGS metagenome assembly JAAEAZ01 (sample SAMN13876997, study PRJNA601929) | soil metagenome | isolation source: soil | host: Panicum virgatum | place: USA: Fermi National Accelerator Laboratory | collected 2010-11-19 | reverse complement strand
CGTCTTGATTTCGACCGGCTCGTCATCGATCGGGCCAGCATCGACGCGGCGGTCAAGCGCCGGGCGGGCGAAGCCGCGGGAGAGCCGCTGTGGCGGCGATCGCTCGTGTGGGCGATGCCCGCGGCGACGCTCGCGCTCGCGGCGATCGCCGGCTGGTTGCTGCTGGGCCTCCTGTCCGCGCGTTCGATCGGATCGCTGGGCTCGCTTTTGTCCGAGATGATGGCGGCGGCCCGGTGGACCACGCTGATCGGGCTCGCGACGCTGGTCACCGGGGTGGTCGCGCTCGTGCGCTTGCGGCGGAAGCGGCAGTTTCGCAAGCTGGCGATCCTGACGAGCCACCTCGTCGCCATCATCGTCGGTTGCACGGCCCTGGTCGCCGGCGCGCTGCACTGGATCGGGCTCCACGGTGGGTTCGGCGGCGAGTACACCTCGATGCCGGCGCGCGCGTCGCTCGGGGTGGCGGCGCACGTCGAGCGGATCGTCAACGCCACGGTCGTGGTGCTGGCGCCGGGCGCCGACGGCGACGCGCGCGAGCTCGCGATGGGCACCGGCGCGGTGGTCGCGAGCGACGACGCGCGCGCGTGGATCGTGACGTGCAGCCACGTCGCGATGCCGTACGCCGCGGTGGGGACCTGGCGCCACGCGCGCGAGGCGCAGCCGGTGTGGGTACAGCTGTCCGACGGCCGCGAGGGCAAGGCGATCGTGCGGTGGACCGCCCCGCCGCCGCTCGACGTCGTGCTCGTCGAGCTGCCGATCGCGCACCCGCCCGCTCCGGTCGTGATCGCGGCCGACACGTCGGCGATCCAGGCATCCGCGAGCGTGACGTTCGTGCCGAACCCGTACCGCGCGGGCTGGAAGGTGCTGCACGGCGAGCTGCTTCGTCGCGAGACCCACCGCACGCCGGCCGGGACGTACGACCTCCTGTACACCGATCTCCCGGTGACCCACGGCGACAGCGGCAGCGGGCTCTACGACGCCCGGGGCCAGCTGATCGGCCTCAACACGTGGACGCTGGTCGGCGGCGCGGGCTCGCAGGGGATCAGCCTGCCGTCGGAGACCATGCGGGTCCTGGTCGACGCGATCCACGGAGGCCGGCTCGATCAGCTCGACGAGGCGGTCGCCGCCGAGAGAGTGAGGTGACGCCATGGACAACGTACGGCTTCGTCGCCTGAAGGCCGATCACGAGGCGCTGCGCCGGCTGGCGCACCTGCACCCGAAGATCGCGATCGAGGGCGTGTTCGGCAATCCGCCGGAGCGCTACCGGCTGGTCCTCAAGGTCAAGTCGCTGCGCGAGCGCGGCGAGACCCTCGAGATCGCCGGCGAGCACCGCCTCGAGATCACGATGCCGAGAGGCTATCCCCGCGACGCGCCGATGTTTCGCATGCTGACGCCGGTGTTTCATCCCAACATCGCGCCGCACGCGGTGTGCATCGGCGACGACTGGACCGCGGGAGAGCCGCTGGATCTGCTGATCCAGCGGGTCGGCGAGATCCTCGCGTACCAGAGCTACAACATCAAGAGCCCGCTCAACGGCCGCGCCGCACAGTGGGTCGAGGAGAACCCCCAACGCATCCCGATCGATCGCGAGGAGTTCTTCCTGGACCTCGCCGCCGCGCCCCCACGCAGCGCCGAGCTGGCGATCCCGGCGTGCTCGAACTGCGGCGCCCGAGGCAGCGAGCTCCGGGCGTGCGGCGCCGGCCACGTCCTGTGTGCGGACTGCGCGATCCACTGTCCGAGCTGCGGACGGCTGGTCTGCCTCAGCTGCGGCCACAAGACCTGTCAGGCCTGCCGCGCGACCCAGCTGCCATGCAAGAACTGCCAAAGCCCGGCGAGCGTCGGTTCGGTCATCTGCGCGGAACGCCACCTCTTGTGTAGCGACTGCGGGGTGTCGTGCGCGACCTGCGGCCAGGTGCTCTGCCTGGTGTGCGGGACCTATCCATGCCAGACGTGCGCGCCGCGGCCCGCACCCGGCGGCCAGGTCCGGACGATCTAGCCCGCTCATGGCTGCGATTGTCGCCGGCATGCCGGCCACCGGCGGATCGCGCTCCGGCTGGTTGACGGGCGTGGCCAGGCTCGTGTACTGAACATATGTTCATGACACCACCCAAGCTCTCCGTGGCACCGTCCGAGCCTGCCGCCGGCAAGACGGGGTCGGATCGCGTGACGGCATCGTCGGTCGATCCTGATCCGGCTTCGCCGATCGAAGATCCGGTCCCCGCCGAGGTCCATGCCGTGATCGACCTGTACGCGAATCAGCTGGCGAAGGTCTCGTTCCCCGAGATCGACGCCGGCTCGCTCCGCCGCCAGGCCGACGAGCTGCGCACCGAGGCCAAGGCGGTGGCGCGGGCACGCGCGGCGCTCGATACGGCGCTCGCGGCGTTCGCCGCCCGGATCGCGACGCTCACCGAAACCGCAGCGCGCGCGGTTGCCTACGCGCGGATCTACAGCGAGGCACACCCCGAGCGCCAGGCGCTCGCGGCGGCCATCGCGGTGCTGTCGGAGCCGGCGCTCCCGGCGGCAGCCAACCCGGCGGCGAGCGGCAAGCGCCGGGGCCGCCCGCCGAAGCGCAGCGCCGAGCTGTTCGACGTGGCCGCGTCGAGCCCGGCCGGGGAGGCGCCGGCGTAGGTTGCCGGCGATGTAGCCGCATGGAGGATGAAACAGCCGAACCCTGAAGTGATCGGCTAGGAGCGGCTAGGAGCCGCGCTTCAGGCGCTCGATCCGGTAGCGCACGTCGGATTCTTCCGCGGCGCGCTCGCCGTCCCACGCATCGCGCACGAAGCCGCGGGCGTCGAGGTCGGGCATCTTGACGTCGCAGTCGAACTGCTGGTCGATGCGGGTGAGGTAGACGTAGCGCAGGTCGCCGCGCTCGATCACCTCGCGGAGCACGCCGGCGCCGCCGACGACGAAGATCGTCTCGACACCGCCGGTCGCGAGCGCCTCGTCGATCGACCGCGCCACGACCACGCCGGCCGGCACCGCGAGCGCGCTGCGCGACACCACGACGTTGAGCCGGTTGGGCAGCGGCTTGCCGGCGACCTCCTTGCTCTGCCAGGTCTTGCGGCCCATCACGATCGCGTTGCGGCGGCCCTCGCTCGCCATCGACGTGATCCGCTTGAAGTGCTGGAGGTCGCCGCGCAGCTTCGGCCACGGCAGGCTGTTGGCCTTGCCGATGCCCCAGTCGAGATCCACCGCGACCACGATGTCGAACACGTCGGGACGCTAGCATGGAGTGCGCGCCGCGGGGGACGCGTACGGTTTCGCGCGCCACCGGTGCCGCGAACCGCATGGCGGCCGGTGGCCGGCCACCGGTCAGTTGAGCAGCGCCTCGGCTTCGTCGGCGACCTTGAGCGCGGGATCGGTGGCCGGCTGCTTCACCGCCTCCGCGGCCTTGAGCGCGACCTGCTCGGCGAGCCGCTTCGCGTTGCGCTCCATGATGAACTGCGTGACGTACGGGAACCCGACGTGGATGCCGTTCAGCTTGGGGGCCAGCGTCGACGATAGCCCGAACATGATCACCGCGGCGCGCTCGACGTAGAACCAGCCTTCGGGGTACGCGACCGACTTCATGAGCTCGCGGAGGTCTGCTCGCTTCATCGTGGGATCGGCGAGCTGCTGCGCGACCGCCGGATCGATCTTGCCGAAATCGGTGATGTTGATGCTGAGCAGCTTCTCGAAGTAGCGCCGCACGGTGCGCTCGAGCAGCGCGCGGTCGCCGCCCTCGGCCATGAACCCCATCGTGTCGATGCCGCGAACCACGAGATCATCCTTGCGCGTCATCAGGCCCGACAGGATGTCGAACATCCCGTCGGCGAGGTTGTCGCGCAGCTCGGTCGCCGAGCCGAGGTCGAGCACCACGATCCGGACCTGGCCGCCGGGGCCGCGCTGCACGAAGAAGTTTCCCGGGTGCGGATCGGCGTGGAAGAACCGATCGACGAACAGCTGCTTGTAGAACACCTTGACCAGCTTGGTCGCGACGTCGTACGGGTCGAGCGCGAGCTCGGCGAGCGCGTCCCGCTTCGAGATCTTGACGCCGTCCATGAACGACATCGTCATCACGGTCGAGCTCGACCACTCGGGGTAGACCCGGGGGAACACGACGTCGGGATCGGCCGCGAAGTTGTGCGCCATCCGCGCGATACAGCGCGCCTCGTTGGCGAGGTCGGTCTCTCTCGCGAGCATGTCGGCGAGCTGCTCGTGGACGCGCTCGATCTGCTGCAGCGGGACGAAGTTGCGGTAGATGCGCAGCGCCCAGCCGAGCACCCGGAGATCGACGTTGATGATCGTGACGACGTTGGGGTACAGGATCTTGACGGCGAGCCGGTCGCCGGCGGCGTTGCGCGCCTCGTGGACCTGGCCGAGCGACGCGGCCGCGATCGGCACCTGCTCGAACTTCGCGAACACCTCGTGCGGCGGCTTGCCGAACGACTGGACGAACGTCGCGCGGATCTTCTTGTACGACTGCGGCGGCACGTCGTCCTGCAGCGCCTCGAGCTCCTCGGTATACTCGCGCGGCAGGAACGTGCCCATCACCGAGAGGATCTGGCCGAGCTTGATGTACACGCCGCGGAGCCGGACGAAGCCCTTGTACATCCGGCGCGCGTTGCGCCGGTTGATCATCCGCCAGCGCGGGCCGACGTCGTATCGGCTCGGCCATAGCCGCGCCCATGACACCTGCCACATGTAACTGAGGAAGATGACCACGAACACACGCAACGCACGCACGAGACGAATGGCTGCCGACATCAGGGAAGCTCGACCGCTCTCGTCGATGGTAGCATGTGGACGTGTCGGATCTTTTCGATCGCGCGGCCAAGTTCTTCTCGGAGCTCCAGACCGACATCTGCCGCGTGCTCGCCGAGGTCGATGGCTCGGCGGAGTTCACCGCCGACGCGTGGCAGCGCCCGGGCGGCGGCGGTGGGGTCGCGCGCGTGCTCGAGGGCGGCGCGCTGTTCGAGAAGGCGGGCGTCAACTGGTCCAGCGTCGATGGCGAGCTGCCCGCCGAGCTCGCCGACCACATGCCCGGTGAAGGCCGGACGTTCCGGGCGAGCGGCGTGTCGCTGGTCCTGCACCCGCGCTCGCCGATGGTCCCGACCACGCACGCGAACTTCCGCTGCCTGACCAAGGGCAACGCGCTGTGGTTCGGTGGTGGCTCGGACCTCACGCCCTACTACTTGTTCCGGGAAGACGCGGTTCACTTTCACGCGGCGCTGGCCGGGGCGTGCGATCGCCATCGCCCGATCGGCGACTACGACCGGTTCAAGGCCTGGTGCGACGAGTACTTCTTCCTGCCGCATCGCGGAGAGACCCGCGGCGTGGGCGGCGTGTTCTTTGACTACCTGGGCGCCAAGGGCGAGCACCCGGCCGAGCAGGTGTTCGACTTCGTGTGCGACCTCGGGCGATCGTTTGTCCAGGCGTACGTGCCGATCGCACAGCGCCGGCAGACCGAGCCGTACGGCGACCTCGAGCGGGCCTGGCAGCTGCGCCGGCGCGGCCGCTACGTCGAGTTCAACCTGATCTACGATCGCGGCACGCTGTTCGGCCTCAAGACCAACGGTCGGGTCGAGTCGATCCTGATGTCGCTTCCACCGCTGGTGCGGTGGGACTACGACGTGATGGCGACTCCCGGCTCGCCGGAGGCGGACCTGCTCGCACATCTTCGACCGATCGACTGGCTCGCGCGGAAGAGCTAGCGACCCCAAGTCGCCGTGTCGAGCGGCGATCCTGAGTGATCCCGAGCGGTTCGCCGTGCGATCGAGGCGCGCGCCGGCGCGCCCTAGTGGCCGGCCGCGCGACCGGATCGCGGTTCCATGTCAGAGCCGGATGCTATGGCTCTATCCACGGGCAGGAGCGCAGGGCTAGTAGGCACACCTTGACGGTACCCTACCTGTAGCGTAAGGATTCATCATGGCCAAGAAGCAGACTCGACGGAGCATCAGTGTGAGCCGGACGACCTACGAGCGGCTGAAGGCGTTCTGCGAGACCAACCGCATCTCGATGAGCCAGCTCGTCGAGACCCGGGTCAACGACTTCCTCGGTACGAGCGACGTCCCGCTGCCGATGCCGAGCCCGCCGATCCGCCCGGCGATTCCGATGGCCGCGATGGCCCCGCGAGCGCCGACCGCGAGCGCTCCGCCGCTCAAGCCGATCGAGATGAAGCCGGCCCAGCACTCGACCAGCTCGACGACGGCGGTGGCCTCGTCCGGGGCGGCATCCGTGCAGCCGGCTCCGATCACCTCGGCCACGGCGCGCTTTGCCGTCGAGCCTCCGCCGCCGATCATCAAGCCGCGTCAGGACACCGCGGCACCCAAGCCCGCCGAAAAGCGGCCCGAGCAGATCTTCACGTTCTGATCGGCCGGTCGGTGGCCGGTGGACTTACTCGCTCTCGCCCGGCTTCGGCTGCTCGCGCTCCGCCGGCTCCTCGGGCGGCGGAACCGCGCGGGACGCATCGTACGGCGATTCGAGGCGGCGATAGAGCGAGCGGCGATCGATCCCGAGGATCCGCGCGGCGTGGGTCTTGTTGCCGTGCACCGCCTCGAGCACCTGCCGCACGTAGCGACGCTCCATCTCCTCCATCGTGATCATCGCGTCGGGCGAGCCGGCGGGACCGGCGGGAATCACGATCCGCGTGGCGTGGAACTGCTGGAGCTTGGTCGGCAGGTCGTCGACGGTGACCTCGTCGAGCCGGCACAGCGCGACCGCGCGCTCGATGCAGTTCTCGAGCTCGCGTACGTTGCCGGGCCAGTCGTAGTCGAGCAACATGCGCGCGGCCGGCCCCGAGAACCCCTTCACCGGCTTGTTGATGCGCTGCGCGATGCGACGGAGGAAGTGCTGGGCGAGCAGCAGGATGTCACCGGCCCGCGCCCGCAGCGGCGGGACGTGCAGCGTCACGACGTTGATCCGGTAGAACAGGTCCTCGCGAAACCGGCGGTGCTCGACCTCGGCCTCGAGGTTGCGGTTGGTCGCGGCGAGCACGCGGGCGTGGAACGGCAGCTCCTCGTCGCCGCCGACCGGGCGCAGCTCGCGCTCCTGGAGGACGCGCAGCAGCTTGACCTGCATCTCGCCCGGCATCTCGCCGATCTCGTCGAGGAAGATCGTGCCCGCCCCGGCCTGAACGAACAGCCCCGGCCGCGCGCTCTTGGCGTCGGTGAACGCGCCGCGCACGTGCCCGAACAGCTCGCTCTCGAGCAGCGGCGCCGGCATCGCCGCGCAGTTCACCGCCACGAACGGCTCGCTGCGGCGCGGCGACAGCCGGTGGACCGCGCGCGCGACCAGCTCCTTGCCGGTCCCCGACTCGCCGGTGATCAGCACCGTGGCGTCGCTGTCGGACACGCGGCGGACCATGTCGATGGTCTCGCGGATCGCGGGGCTGTTACCGGCGATCCCGTCGATCGGATCGCCTTCCACGACAGCACGCAGGTGCTTCAGCTCGCGCAGGAGCAGGAGGTGGGCGAGCGCGCGGCCGACCGCGACCGCCAGCGTGTCGAGCTTGATCGGCTTGAGGATGAAGTCGTAGGCGCCCGCGCGGATCGCGCCGATCGCGTTGTCCAGCGTGCTCTGCCCGGTGATCACGATCGACAGGACGTCCGGGTAGCGCGCCCGGATCTGCTCGCAGAGCTCGAGCCCGGTCATATCGGTCATGTAGATATCGGTGACCACGACGTCGACCACGTCGGTCGCAAGCCGCGCGAGGCAGTCGGTTGCGGAATGGACGCTGTTGACGCTGAGCCCCCTGCGGCGAAGGCCATCACGCAGGAGCTGTGCCGTGTCAACATCGTCATCGACTACGAGGACACTCCCGTTCATGAGACGACCTCTGGTCGAACCAGCGCTCGCTGATCATTTAGGGCCGGAGCGGGGGCGATGAGCAAATCCTGGGGCCGCACGTCTAACCTTGGGCTAGCATGCCCGAACCCGAGAAACTCGCCTAAAAATCAACAAGATACCACGAGCGCGTTCGCCACAATCTCATCGAGCGCGGCTGCCACATGGGCGGCTTACAAAATAGAACGGGCCCGGTCAGCCGGGCCCGTTTGCTCATTCCTTACCCAGCTGATTCTTTACAGCTGAGGTCAAGCGGGAGGGCTAGGAACGCCCCCCCTTAGAGCTGTGACTGGTACATTGCATGTTGTTCTGTCCTCCCCTGGCATTTAGCCAGAGCCCGGCCCTAGCGGCCCGCCAGCAGAATTGCAGCGGCTCCCGGGGTCGGGCCTTCATAGTGGGCGCAGCGGCCCGTTACGAAGTCCACGATTCGTGATGGCCGAACGGTCATCGCGTGTGTGCTCGGCGACATGGTCGCAATAACCATTGTAGGGCAAGCCCGCGCAAAGCGCCAGCGCGGAGCAGATCGCCCGTGTGGTATGCAGCGCCGGTGACGACGAGGCCGACCAAGCAGCTGGAGACGTTCGCAAACCCACGACCGGGGCGCGATTACCACATCGCGTTCGAGTGTCCGGAGTTCACCTGCCTGTGCCCGATCACCGGGCAACCGGATTTTGCAACAATTTCGATAAATTACGTACCAGATGTGCGTTGCGTGGAGCTCAAGAGCCTGAAGCTCTACCTGTGGAGCTACCGCAACGAAGGAGCGTTTCACGAAGCGGTCACGAACCAGATCTGTGATGACCTGGTCGCGGCGATCGGCCCGCGATCGATCACCGTGATCGGCAAGTTCTGGGTGCGGGGCGGGATCTCGACCACCGTGACTGCAACTCACATCCTCGATCCGAGGGCCACCCCACCGTCTACCCCGGCAACGTGAGCAGCAGCTGATGATCGCCCAGCGTGCGCTCTGCGAAAGCGGCCTCACTGAACGCCAGGTACAGGAGCCAGGTGCGGATGAACGGTTCGTCAAAGCCGAGCGCGGTCACCGCAGGTAGCGAGGCGACGAACCGGTCGCGCCACATCCGCAGCGTGGGCGCATAGTCGGGGCCGAGGTCGTCCGCGCGCTCGATGCGAAATCCCGCCGGCGCCGCGGCCAGCGCGATCGCGGCGAGCGAGGGGATCAGCGAGCCCGGGAAGACGTACGTCTGCATCCAGTCGACCCGGCGGCGATACGCCGCAAATCGCGCGTCGGGCATCGTGATCGACTGCAGCGCGAACCGCCCGCCGGGCCGGAGCAGGCGCGCGCCGATCGCGAAGTACCGCGGCAGGTAGTCGTAGCCGACCGCCTCGAGCATCTCGATCGAGACGAGCTTGTCGTAGCTGCCGTCGAGCTCGCGGTAGTCGCGATACTGGATCTCGACGCGCTCGGCGAGCCCGGCCGCGGCGACCCGCGCGGACGCGAGCTCGTGCTGCTGGCGCGACACGGTGATCGCGGTGACCCGACAACCGCGCGTTCGCGCCGCGTGGATCGCCATGCCGCCCCATCCGCAGCCGATCTCGAGCAGGTGGTCGCGCGGCGACAGCGCGAGCAGATCGCACAGCCGGTCGAACTTGGCGCGCTGCGCATCGCCGAGCGACATCGCGGGCCGGCCGGAGAACATCGCGCACGAGTACGCCAGCGTCTCCGGGTCGAGGAACAGCTGGTAGAACGCGTTGCCGAGGTCGTAGTGCGCCTGGATGTTGCGGCGGCTGCCATCCCGCGTGTTCACCGCGCGGCGGTGGCGCACCAGCGACGGCAGCTGCGCGAACCGGGTCAGCGGTGACTCGACGCTGCGCGCGCCGGTCGCGCGAAGCACCAGCCGCAGCAAGCCCACCAGGTCGTCGCTCGACCACTCGCCGGCGACGAACGCTTCGCCGCCGCCCATCTCGCCGCGCACGACCAGGCGCAGGAACGCGCGATCGTCGTGGATGCGCGCGCTCGCCTCGGCGCGGCCCGGCGGCCCGATCCGGACGCGGTCCCCCGACGGCAAGATCAGATCGAGCCGGCCGCCGGTCCAGGCGGCGCGCAGCCGGGCGAGCGCGAGCCAGCGCAACGCCTGGCCCACCGGCGGGACGAGCCGCGGGATGGGAACGATCAGCGGGTGCGGGAGGCCCGACGGCGGATGAGCTACGGCCTCCGACACGCGGGCACACGTTACTTCAAGCGACGCGATGGGTCTGTAGCCGACACGTCCGAACCGCGACGGCGGATCGGCGGCGCGATCGGTCGCGGCCGGTGATCGGGGCCGGGCCGGAACCACGGAACGCCGCGCAGCCGGAGCTTGAGGGCCTCCAGGTGGATGAGGCCGATCACCTGGGCGGTCATCAGCGGATAGCGCACGGCCGCGGCGAGCAGGGCGCGATCGGTGAGCGGTCGCCGCCGACCGGCAAGCTTGGCGACGAAGATCCGCTCGCCGTCCGGGCGCGCGACATGTATCGTGATCGCGAGCCGGTCGCCGTCGAGCGGGGCGTCGAACCAGAAGTCGTAGCTCGCCGGGCCGTGCAGGAACGGCGACACGAACAGCTCGCGGACGTGGCGGAACCCGACACGGACGCGATCCGGGATCCGGTGGTCGGGCCCCAGCACGTAGCGCCGGCGACCGCCATAGGTGTTGTTGACCTCCGCGATCACCGAGGCGAGCGCGCCGGCTGCGTCGTAGTTGAGGAAGAAGCTGACCGGGTTGAACACGTAGCCGGCGACGCGCAGGTTGGTGACGAGGCGGGTCGCGCTCGGCGCGGGCAGGCCGTTGGCGGCGAGCAGATCGGCGAGCCCGGTCGCCAGGCCGTGCTCGCCGGCCTCGTAGTCGTGGTCGTGGAGCGCGAACAGGTTCGCGCCGCCGTGCGAGAACCAGCGCAGGTCGCGGTCGAGCTCGGCGAGCTCGGCGATGTCGATCGACGCGACGTAGAGCGGGTAGCGAAACGT
>JAAEAZ010400473.1_pt1 | contig 10794 bp, 6 predicted proteins | sample 7277811 | NCBI WGS metagenome assembly JAAEAZ01 (sample SAMN13876997, study PRJNA601929) | soil metagenome | isolation source: soil | host: Panicum virgatum | place: USA: Fermi National Accelerator Laboratory | collected 2010-11-19 | reverse complement strand
GCCGACAAGGTCCGCATGCACCTGTGCTGGGGCAACTACCCGGGCCCGCACCACTGCGACGTGCCGCTCGCCGACATCGTCGACATCGTCTGGAAGGCGAAGCCGCACGCGGTACTGTTCGAGGCGGCCAATCCGCGGCACGCGCACGAGTGGACGGTGTTCGAACACGTGAAGGTCCCCGAGGGCAAGCTCCTGATCCCCGGCGTCATCGAGTGCCAGTCGAACTACATCGAGCATCCGGAGCTCGTCGCGCAGCGGATCGGCCGGTACGCCAACCTCGTCGGTCGCGACAACCTCATGGCCGCCGTGGACTGTGGCTTCAGCATCCACGTGGGCTCGGGGGGAGTCGATCCGGATGTGGTCTGGGCCAAGCTCGCCTCTCTGGCCCAAGGCGCCGCGATCGCGACGAAGCAGTTCTGGCCGTGACCCGTCCGGTGCCAGAACAGGATCGAGTGCATGAGCAAGCTCGTTCCCCTCGGAGAATTTGACGACGCCTGATCGACGATTCTGGACTCGGCCTATGTGTCAGCGTTGAATACCTGCGCCCAGATCCGGGTCCGGCACTCCTCGTTCGGCAACACATCCTAAGCGGCGCCTCGGTCCTCACCGTCGCGCATCCTCGCGGGCCAGCCGTCGCGCTGCAGGTCGACGTCCGAAAATGCTGTTTTTTTATGCATTGCGTGAATCGGACCAACCCCGAGGAATTTGTGTCGGATCGCACGCAATGGCGGCGCCCATTGGAGCGAGCCGAAGGAGCACGCGATGAAACCAGGAGATGAGTCCCGTGGCGGGGGAGCGGTTGCAGGCGCTCCAGGACGCGCTCCTGCATGCATTCCCCAGCGAGGACACGTTGCGAGAGCTGCTGTTCAGGATGGACCTGCGGCTCGCCACGATCACCACCGGCCGGTCCGTGGCCGTGATGGTGCTCGACGTGATCGAGCACAGCGAGAGCCACGGCAAGCTCGAGCAGCTGATCGGCGCCGCGTGCGAGCTGCGGCCGCAGAACCCGATCCTCGATCAGGTCGTGCAGCGGCACTGGCCCAGCGTACGGCGGTCGAGCGCTTCGGGCGCGTCCGTGCTGCCGAGCGCGAGATCGCAGGACACCATGCTGTCGGAGAGCGAGTGGCAGCACCTGATCCGGTTCATTCGCGAGAAGAAGTGCACACCGGTGATCGGCCCCGGCACCTGCCACGGCGTGTTTCCGCACAACGTCGAGCTGGCCACCGAGTGGGCGGATCACTGGCAATACCCATTTGCCGACCGCGCGGACCTGCCGCGGGTCGCGCAGTACCTCGCGCTCACCGAATATCGCCTGTTGCCCCACGAGCAGATCCAGCAGCGCAACATGGCGATGAGCGGGCCGGACTTCACGAGCCCCGATGAGCCGCACGCACTGCTCGCCGATCTCGATCTGCCGCTGTACCTGACCACCAACTACGATGACTTCATGTCGAGGGCGCTGGCGAGTCGGCGGCGCACCGCCGCGCGCAGCTTCCCGTGCTGGAACCAGATCCTCCGCGAGCAGGCCCCGTCCGATGCCCTGCCGACCGACCTGGCGACGAGCCCGCTGGTCTACCACCTGTTCGGGCAACACGAGATCCCCGAGTCGATGGTCTTGACCGAGGACGATCACTTCGACTTCCTGTCGTCGGTGGCCGCCGATCCGAAGCTGCTGCCGCCGGTGGTCAAGCGCGCGCTCGGCGGCACGTCGCTGTTGTTCATCGGGTTCGGCGTGCTCGACTGGGGCTTCCGCGTGCTCGTCCGCACGCTGCTCACCGCGGTCACCGCGCCGAACAAGCGGCTCGGCGTCGCCGTGCAGCTCCGGCCCGAGGGGCTCTCGGGGAACCAGCGCGCGCAGGTCGAGAAGTACCTCGAAGGCATTCTCAACGACTCGGGGCACGTGCACTTCCGCGTGTTCTGGGGGGATACCCGGGAGTTCACGCGCGCACTGCGTGCCCGCTGGGAGGATCAACGCCGCCATGCAGCCGCAAGCTGAGCCAACCCCGTACGTCGGCAGCCGTCCGTTCGAGCGCACCGAGGACGACCGCCGGCGGTTCTTCGGCCGCGACGCCGAGATCGACGAGATCGTCGCGCATGTCCTGGCGCACAACCTCTTGCTCGTGTATGCGGTGTCGGGCGCGGGCAAGACGTCGGTGCTCAATGCCGGCGTGATCCCGAAGCTGGTCGCAGAGGGCTTCGAGGTCCTGCCGCGCGGCCGGGTCGGTGTCTCCGTGCCGGGCCTCGACGTCGACCAGCAGCGCAACCCCTATGTGGTGAACCTCCTGTGCTCGCTGTCGCCGGAGCGCGACGCCGCCTCGCTCATCCAGCTGCCGCTCGCCGACTACCTGCGCGCGTTGCCGCAGCCCGAGGGCTCGGCCGGCCGCGTGCTGGTGATCGACCAGGCCGAGGAGCTGTTCACCTTCCTGCCGAGAAACTGGCAGCAGCTCCAGAAGGAGTTCTTCCGCGCGCTGCGCGACGCCGTGCGCGACTCCCCCGATCTGCGAGTCGTCATCGTGACCCGCGAGGACTACCTGGCGCGGTTCGATGACCTCGCGCCCCTGCTGCCGGGCGGTCTGCGCATGCGCCTCCACTTCGAGCCGCTGAGCTGCGAGTCCGCGCGGCTGGCGGTGGAGGGCCCGCTCGCCGGCACGCGCTGGCGATTCGATGACGGCGTCGCGCAGCGGATCGTGTCCGACCTGTCGAAGATGAAGCTGGCGACCGGGACCGGCGGGGTGCGCGAGGAGCCGGGCCCCTATGTCGAGCCCGTGCAGCTGCAGATCGTGTGTTCCGCGCTGTGGGACAAGCTCCCCGAGGGGGTCGACGTCATCACCGCGGCGCACCTGCGGCGGTTCGGCGACGTGGAGGAGACCCTCGAGCGGTTCTACGAGGAGACGATCGAGGCCTGCACGCAGGCGCTGGGCTGCGACAAGGAGCGCCTCGCGAGGTGGTTCGGCGAGGAGCTGATCACGCCGTCCGACACGCGGGGCCAGGTGTTCCGCGGCGAGGTCGATACCAAGGGCCTGCCCAACACGGTCGTGGCGTTCTTCGAGGCCCGCCACCTGCTTCACGCAGACGAGCGCGCCAGCGGTCGCTGGTACGAGCTCACTCATGATCGCCTCGTCCGCCCGATCCGCACGGTCACCGAGCGTTGGACCAAGCAGTTCGACGTCAGCCGGGCGCGTCGCCGCATGCGCCGCCAGGTCTTGCTTGGCGTCGCGGTGCTTGGCGTCGCGGTGGCGGCGATCAAGCTCGTCGATGTCGTGATGGCTCCCCGCTTGGAGGCAAAAAAGACAGAGGAGGAGATCACGGGCAGGATCCGCAAGCTGTACCTGGATTGCTTCTGGGCGCCCGCGGAGTGCGAGCCGAAGAAAGTGCGTGTGTTCGACTTCGTCGCTGATCACTATTTGCGTCAGGGAAACGCCGAGAAGCTCGCGAAGCTGTTGAAGAGTCAGGCGGACCTGATCCCGGCCGACTACGGCATGCCCGCCATCACGTCGGTACCCATCGGCGATCATGATGAGTCGAGCGCTCTCCGGATCGAGTATCATCCGGACCACAAGTTCGACGAGTGGCGCCTGCGCTCGGAATGGGCGCGGATGGCCGAGTCGCTCGGTGAGGAATGGGGACTGCCCACGACGCCGCGGATCACGCTCATTGCAGACGACCAAGTACCCGTGTCGTTCATCCACATCGTTGCGCGGCCGATGTCGTGTAGCGAGCCCGCGGTCAGCCCGAACGCTTCGTCGTTCGCGCAGATCCCAGCGTCCGAACGTGCCGTGATCTCGCAGAAGGACATCGCCAAGGACGAGCGGTTGCAGAAGTTCTTTGATGACTACCGCGCACGTGAGCACTGGGAAGAATACCAGGAGCTGGAGCTTGGAGGCCCGTGGTGGTTCGTACCCGCCTGGACGCTTCCGGTGTGGCACGTCGGTGGCCATCCCGCGGTGTCGCCGGAGCACATCCTCGCGGTCGTGGCCGCGAACGAGATTCGCCATCGACCCGACCTGGTTCTGAGCTGCGACGCATTGAAGGTGATCCTGCAACGCGTGTCCACTCATCTCGCCGTGACCGTGCGCGAGGCGGTCGCGGCTCGGACGCTCGAAGGCGTGCGGCTCGTGCTGCTCGGGCTGGTCCCCGACCCGAAGCGAGGGTTGTGGTCGGCGCCGGTGCTGCTCGATCGTCTCGCGTCCCACCCCGACATGGCAGCGCGCGAGGCCGCGGAGCTCGCGGAGCGTGATCGCAGCGAGCGCCTGGATGAGAGCAGCCCTTTGCATGGACCCTGGCAAAACCGAGTTGCGTTCGACACGACGACGTACACGCTGAGCGCCACAGCACAGGAGCTCGCGCGCCAGCTCCCCGCCGAGCGTCCGGCCGAGAAGCATCCGATCCGCGTCGAGCTCGGACCGTCGATCGCGCAGGTGATCGCGAAGAACAGTGTCCTCAACGAGGACATCGTCCAGCGCCTTCAGGACATGCAACGCAAGCTCTATCTTCGGTACGGTGTGGAGGCCCCCGGCGTCTGGTTCACCAGCTCCGAGACCAAGGGCTTCCGTATCGAGATGCTCGATCGGGACGGCAGCGATCCTGATGCAATAGTGGCCGAGGTCACCCGTGACGTGGCGGCGGAACGCATCGTGCACGCGCTCGAGACTCGATACGAGGACACACGTCGGTGGTGGATCACCGCGGAAACGGTGTTCGCGACGCTCGCCCGTATGCCCCCCGAGCCCCGCCACTGGTTGGAGCGACATTACAGTGTGACCGACCTCAAGCGCGTCATGCGCGCGGTGGTGACGGCTGACGACGTGGCAGATGAGTCCAATACGTTACGAGATGTGCCTTGGTTGCTGGAATCGTTGACCTTCTGGAGTCAAGCGGTCGATCCCAGGAGCGTTCGAGCGTTGAGCCATGCGCTTCGATCCACACAGCGAGCGCGACTCCATCCGTCAGGGCTCACGGTGCACGTCGACGTCAACGTCGAAGAAAACGTCGATACCGGCGTGCCCATCAGCGTCGCCGCCAGCGTGCACAACGGCCTCCGCGCACTGGATCGCGGTCGCCTGGACGACGCCGAGTCGCAGTTCGCCGCAGCGCTCCGCGTGGATCGAGGCGCGGCGATCGACGCGTTTCTTGCGCTGTATCCGGCCCGCTCCTCACTTGCTCCCGAGCGCCGGACCAGGCGGCTCCTCGCGGCCTGCAAGCTGCCATTGCCCGGCAAGATGTCCGCAGCGCCCGACGCGATCACCGAGTACGAGGTGCTGGACGTGCTCGCGAACGGGCGTGCAACGCTGTCCCCTGCCAAGCAATGGCGCCTTGACCTATGCATGCTGTGGTCGACAGCGGAGCGCGGGAAGCAGCCCGACGAAGTCCGACGCCGTCTGTCGAGCCTGCTTGCCGATGCGTCCGCAGCCACCTCGACCACCAACGAGGCATTCTTTCTCGCACATCGCTGGCTCGTCTCTCACAAGACGGAGATGGCGCCGCCATCGACCGAAGTCGTGGCAGTCCGTAGCCTGTTGACCCGCAGCCTCATGGACCTGGAGGACAAGGCGGCCTTCTCTGTATGGGAAATGACGCTTGTCGCGGACCTCAGAGACAGCCCTTCGGCATGGGTTCGCGATCTGAACGCCGATGTTGAGACCGACATCGTGTCGAGCCGACCCATATTGGCACAAGACATGATCCGGTGGCTGAACAGCTTCGGCCAGGCCGACGCGGAGCACGCGCTTGCGTTGGCCGATGGGATCGTTCCCGGTCACACGCCCCTCGATCGCTGGAGGATTGCCTGGCTGAGGACGAACATCTTGCTGCATCTAGGTCATTATGGAGATCTGGCACAGCGAGCGCACCGGCTCAGCGACGCCAGCGCGTTGCTTGTTGCGCTGATACCCAACGCCCCCGATCCCCACTGGGCAGGCGTAGCATCCGCAGCGCTCCTCGAGACACTCTTCCTGGCGGGCGACAACCAGCGTGCGCGCGAAGCAACTCGGGTCGGCATCGCGCGGAGCAACGACCCCGCGCTGTTCGACCAGTCCACATTCTGGATCGAGGTCGGAGAAGGAGATATGACGCGGGCAAGTCAGATCGCCGCCCGCATGGTAGCGCGCGCGCATGACGACGTGGAGACGCTGTTCGTCGATGGCATCCTCGCGATACTCACGCGGCGGGCGAACTTCGAGGCATCCGCGCGCGCGTTCATCTTCCACGACAAGGCGAATCCGCATCACGACGTCGACTATGTACGACTCATGCTGTACTGGTCGCTGGCCGAGGGTGGACGCGAGGCCGACGCCAAACGGCTCCTCGACGACCGGATGGCGAGCATCCACCCGGACACCTGGCCGGCGCGCTTGCAACAGCGCGACTCGATGGTCTGGCGCGAGATGCTCGTGGCCGTGTTTGCCGGCGTGGTTCCGGAGTCGCGTATCCTCGAGCAGCTGCGCGATGACGCCTCGTTCCATGCCTCCGGCCTCGACCAGACCGCCCTCGCGCTCGATGGCATGCGCTGCGAGGCGTACTTCTATCTGGCACTTCGCGAACGGGTCACCGGAGATCCGGTGACCCGCGACGCGCGGTTCCGCAACAAACTGGAGCGCGTCATCGAGACCAAGTATTACGGTTTTGTAGAGTTTCGCATGGCGAAGTACCTGCTGTCGATCAAGGGGACGTGAGCCCGCTACATCTACACGCTCGCCCGTCGCACCATGCCAAACATCGATCTCACCACTGCCGAGCGCGAGGCCCTGACGCACGCGCTGCAATCCGCCTATTACAACCAGGACGAGCTCGCGCAGCTCGTGTACTTCGGGCTCGGCGAGCGGCTCGACGATGTCGCGCCACCCGGTACGCTGCCGTCGCGCGTGATGGCGGTGATCCAGTGGGCCGAGGCGTCCGGCAGGACCGACGAGACCGTGCAGGCGGCCAGGGCGCGCCGGCCGGGCAACCCGAAGCTGGGAGCGTTCGTGCAACGCTACCGCGCGTCGGCGCAGCGCCAGGTGACGCAGGACGTGCTCGAGCGACTCACGGACTCGGCGATCCGGCTGAAGCACCCGGCGCTGTGGCGCGATCAGATGGCCCGCGCGGAGAGCTGCGTGTGCCGCGTCCTCGTCGCCGGCGTGCCGGTGGGGACCGGCTTTTTGGCCGGGCCCGGGCTCGTCATCACGAACCATCACGTCGTCGAGCACGCTGGGGGGGCGATCCAGGTCGAGCTCGGCTATCGCACCGGTGCCGACGGGACGGCCGAGGCCGGGCAACGTCACGAGGTCACCGGACCACCGCTGTTCGCGCAGCCGTATAGCGCCGTGGACCGCGAGCACCCGAAGTCGCGCCTGGCGACGCGTGACGAGCTGGATATCGCCGTCCTGCCCGTTGCCGGCGACCCCGAGCTCACCGTGGTCGATGGCCGACCGCGCGGCACGCTCGCGCCGGCCCGGACGCCGCGGCTCGCCGCCGGCGACCTCGTCACGATCATCCAGCACCCGCTCGGCGAGCACCTGCAGTTCGCTTATGACCGCGTGCTCGAGCTCAACGCCGATCGGACGCGCGTGACCTACAAGGTCCAGACCCGCCCCGGCTCGTCGGGCTCGCCGTGCTTCGACGCGGACTGGAACCTGGTCGCGATCCACCACAGCGGTGATCCGCGCACCGGCATGGCGCTCGGCGAGTACAACGAAGGGATCCCGATCGCGACGGTGCGGGACTGCCTGCCACCCGCGGTGATCTCGAAGCTGGGGTGGAGCGCATGATCGAGCGAGGAGGGGACATGGCCGAGAACGAGCAGCGGGACTTCGAAGTGGTGCTGTCGTTCGCCGGCGCCGAGCGCGTGTACGCCCGGGCGATTCACGACATCTGCGTCGCCAACGGGTTGCGCGTGTTCCTCGACGAGGAGTTCCAGCACGAGATGTGGGGCCAGAGCCTCGTGGAGTACCTCGACGTCACGTACCGGACGCGCGCCCGGTACTGCCTGATGCTGGTGTCTGCCGCGTATCGCGAGCATGCGTACACCCGGCTCGAGCGCCGGGCGGCCTTCGATCGCATGCTCGATCAGCCGAACGACTACGTCTTGCCCGTGAGGATCGACGACACCCAGATCCCGGGGCTGGCCCGCAGCATCACGCACGTCGACCTGCGCGTGGCCGGCGTGCTCGGTGTCTGCGAGCTCTTGATCCACAAGCTCACCGGCGACAAGCGCACCGTCGTCGTGCCCGAGGGCTGCCGGGTCCCGCGGGTGCCGATGGGCCGGATCCCGGCCGACCACCTGAAGACGTACCTGACCGAGCTGACGCGCGGCCGCAGCTACGTCGTGTTTGGCGTGCTCGTCTACGACGAGACGACGGCGGAGCTTCGCAAGCTCCTGCAGGACCGCGACTACTGGGATGCCCTCGACAAGGCGTCCGGTCCGAGCTTCGAGATCTTTGCCGTGCGCGACGAGGAGCAGGAGCAGGCCGCGCCGCCCAACCTGGAGATGCTCACGGCCGCATCGCTGAGCCGGGCGCTCGACCGGCAGCGCTACTTCTCCACGCTGGTGAAGCGCTGCTTCGGCGAGGATGCGCGCCTGGTCTACCCGTCGCTGCTGCTGTTCGTGATCTCGAACGCCGCCGTGCTGCAGTCGCGCGTCGTCCCGCTGGCGCGCGGCACCGTGGAGCAGACGTTTCAGCGCTTGCAGGCGCTGGTCACGCTGATCGCCGGCGGCGTCGAGGACTGGGAAGCCGGCGGCGCCGGCATCGCCGAGCTCTGGGGCGTGCTGCGCGATCGCTTGCAGGCGGCCGAGCACACGATCTACATCCAGCGCGGTGCGCGCGAGGCGCCCGTGGCGATCGCCGATCTCGCGCGCTTCATCGAACCACCCGCCGTCGCGGCGGTAGCCTCCTGATCGTGTCGTATCGAGCCCCATGTCATGCTGCGACCAGCGGCCGACGCCTGCTACACTGCCCTCATGAGGACCGCCGCGGAGAGCGTACAGCTTGACGAGGATGTTCACGACGAGTTGCGCAAGCTAGCGGAACGCTCCGGCCGGGCAGTGGGCGCGCTGGCCAACGACGCCCTGCGTGACTTTCTTCGCTACGAGAATCAGGTCGCAGCCGCGATCGACCGCGGTACCGCGGATCTCGAAGCTGGCCGCACGCGGACGACCGCAGAGGTGCTCGCGTTCCTCGAAGAACAGCGTTCCGCGCGCGCCCGTGGATGAAGGTCGTCTGGTCGGATGATGCCGTGTGGGCACTCGTGGCCCTCGAGGCGAGGCTCGCCCAGCGCCATCACGCGCAGAGAGCCGCGAGTATCATCGAGGGCCTGGTGCATCGGGTTGATCGGCTACAAGATCATCCGCAACTCGGTCGCGTGGTGCCTGAATACGGGCAATCGCAACTGCGCGAGCTCGTCGACAAGTGGAACCGCGTGCTCTATCGACTACGCGCAGATGCCATCGAAGTCGTGACCATCGTCCCGGCGCGAATGTCGCTGGACGAACGCGACATTTCGGATGAATAGGCTCCGTTGATCGATTGCCGAGGAGCCGGATCTCGGATGCCGCGGGCTGTCAGATGGGTCTGCTAGGAAGGTGCGTGGCGAAGCTGCGTGCGATCAAGCCCAAGGCCAGCCGAGCGGTGTGGCGGTGCCAGTCGTGCGGCCACGCCGAGACCAAGTGGGTCGGGCGCTGTCCGCTGTGCCAGGAGTGGTCGAGCCTGGTCGAGGAGCTCGAGATCGCGAGCGCGGCGCCGCCGCGGCCCAGCGCGGCCGGGGTGTCGGATGGCCGGTCGCCGGTGGCGATCACCGGCGTGGTGGAGATCAGCGCGAGCGACCGGCGGACCACCGGGATCGGCGAGCTCGACCGGGTGCTCGGCGGCGGCATGGTGGCGGGCTGCCTCGTGCTGCTCGGTGGCGATCCGGGCGTCGGCAAGTCGACGCTGCTGGTCCAGGCGCTGGCCGGGCTGGCGACGCGGGGCGGCGTCCTGTATGCGACCGGCGAGGAGTCGGTCGCGCAGACGGCGATGCGGGCGCGGCGGGTCGGGGCGGCGACCGCGGCGCTGACGGTCGTCGCCGAGACCGACGTCGAGCAGATCCTGGCGCACGCACAGGCGCGGCCGCCGTCGGTGCTCGCGGTGGATTCGATCCAGACGGTGTACACGCCGCTGCTCGACTCGATCCCCGGCTCGCTCGCCCAGGTCCGCGAGTGCGCGAGCCGGCTGATGCAGTTCGCGAAGACCACCGGGATCCCGACGATCATCGTCGGCCACGTGACCAAGGACGGCGCGATCGCCGGCCCCAAGGCGCTCGAGCACCTCGTCGATGTCGTGCTCCAGCTCGAGGGCGACGGTGGGCCGTACCGGATCCTGCGCGCGCACAAGAACCGGTTCGGTTCGACGCAGGACATCGGCGTGTTCGAGATGCGGGGCGCCGGGATGGCCGAGGTCGCGAACCCATCGGCGCACCTGCTCGCCGAGCGGCCGGTCGGTGCGCCGGGCTCTGTCGTGGTGGCGTCGGCCGATGGTGCGCGGCCGCTGCTGGTCGAGATCCAGGCGCTGGTGGCGCCGGCGAGCGCGGGGATCGGACGGCGGACCGCGGCGGGCGTCGATGGCAATCGCGTGTCGCTGCTCCTCGCGGTGCTCGCGCAGCGAGCGGGCTGCGACGTCCTCGATCGCGACGTGTTCGTCAATGTGGCCGGCGGGCTGCGGCTGACCGAGCCGGCGATCGATCTGGGGATCGCCTGCGCGATCGCCTCGTCGGCCCGCGGCCGGGCGCCCGATGCTCACACGATCGTGTTCGGCGAGGTCGGGCTCGCCGGCGAGATCCGGGCGG
>JAAEAZ010594857.1_pt1 | contig 10818 bp, 10 predicted proteins | sample 7277811 | NCBI WGS metagenome assembly JAAEAZ01 (sample SAMN13876997, study PRJNA601929) | soil metagenome | isolation source: soil | host: Panicum virgatum | place: USA: Fermi National Accelerator Laboratory | collected 2010-11-19 | reverse complement strand
GGCGATCGTCACCCCTGGCGTCGCCCCCGGCGTCGCCCGCTGCGTCGCCGTCGACATCGCCTCGGTCGGTGCCTCGGTCGGTCCCGCGGATATCGCTTCGGTTGCCGCCTCGCGTGGCGGCCCGGCGAGCACATCGAGGGGCGCCGTCGGAGGTTCGGTCACGACCTCGACGATGCCGTGGCCGGTGCCGTTGGCCGGCGCGCTGGCCTCGACGCCCGCGGCAGCCGCGGCCCCGGGGCTGGTCGGCGGCGCGGACAGCGCGTCGATGCGTACCAGCTCGAGGCCGTGGGCGGTTCCGAGCGCGACGTGGCGGAGCCCCTCGTCGACCGCGAGCTCGAGGGTGCCTTCCGGGATCGCGAGATCGCGGATCCAGCGCCCGAACCGCAGGTCGATCACGCTGAGCCGATCGCCGGTGTGCGCGAGCGCGAGGCCGCGGCGGGCGGCGATCACGAGCTGGGTCACGGCAGGCAGCCGGAGCTGGGTGTTCTGGGCGCCGTCGGACACCTGCGCGACGGTGACGCGCAGCTCGGTGCCCTCGGGACCTGATGCATGCGCGGCGCGCTGCTGCACGAGCACGTAGAGCCGACCGTCGAGGATGACCTGCGAGTCGATCGCCCGCGAGCCCGGATCGCCGACCTGCTTGCGCCAGGCCTCGCCGATCGTGGTCCGCCACAGCCGGAGCTGTCCGGCGTGCCACAGGAGCCAGCGGTTCTCGGCGATCGGCAGGATCATCTCGCCGCCCGGGCCCGGCACCTCGACGCCGGCGGGCGCGGCGCGCACGACGACCGGCTCGGCGCAGTGCCAGACCGGCAGCTGCGCCGCGGTGCTCGACTGCAGGAACCGGCCGCCGGGCGCCAGATAGTCGATCGGCTCGGAGCCGACCACGCTGCCATCGCGCGCCGACAGCCGCGTCAGCCGACCGGGCGCGAGCGCCCACAGCTCGTCACCGACCGGCGCGATGTCGAGGAAGCCGTCGAGCTCGACCCGGAACCGCACGTCGCCGGTGGCGTCGTACACCGTGATACCGGGAGCCTCGGCGGCCAACAGATCGCCGCGCGGTCCAAAGAACCGCAGGGTCCGACGCCGTCGAAGTCCCCCCACGACCGGCCGATGGTAGCAGGCCAGGGCGCCCAGCGTGAGCCAGACCACACGGAACTTGGCTCGCGAGACCTGGCATCGTCGGACCCTATGTAGATCAGATAGTGCAAGCCCACGACGTGGCTCCGGATTTTGGAGAATCGAGGCGTTGTAAGTCACACCTGGAGAATCACGCTGTCACGGTCTCGAGCGCATCGAGGTTCGGTTGCTCGCTGTTGTGCAGCAGATCGGCATGGCAATGCCGAGCCGCTTGGTGAACGGCCTTTCGCATTGTCTGGTTCGATCCAGATGCGGGCGGCTCGCGGCATCGGCTTCGGCGATGGTGGCGGCTGGTGGCTGCGGCTCGCAACTCTCGGCAGCGGCGGCCGGCGGCTCGCGGTGTCAGTTGCGGTGCCGGGGCTTTGCCCCAATACCCGTCGGAGATCGGCTCTTTTGAGGCAGCCGTCACCCTTTGAGGCAGCGGGTTCAGTGGTCGGCGTTCCAGTGCTGCCTGCTGCTCAGATCGCGAGACGTGCGGCCTACGGAGGATCGCCTTGCACCATCCTCTTAACGGTCCAGTGCTTTCTCCGACGTTGCAGAAGCTCCTGCATTTGGGGATAGCGGCGCGACCGGAAGGGCTCCGGCAGTCGGTCGTCGACGAGCACGGCATCGAAGGCGTCGATTCCGAACTCTTGGAACACGATCTTCGCGTTGAGTTTTTCCCAGGCGAAACGGTAGATGCGCTCGTTCAGGCGAAGCACTGGGCGGATTGCAGCTTCACCTTCGTCGAGCCGTTCGCGAAGGTATTCGCGCGCACACAGGATCGACGTGCGAGCTTGCGCAAGCCCGTGGGCTGACCTGTATCCCGGCAAACCGCCGACGTTGGAGATCCGAGCTTCGAGGCAATGCACCGGGTGCATCACCAGGAAGCGGGTCGTTTCGTCGTGGTCCGGCGCCTCAACCTCGATCGCCATTTTGAAGATCTCGTCCAGGTCCAGACCGAAGACCGTATGGAGAAAATCGATGCGTCGCCGGTAACCTTCACCGTCGTTGAACAGGACCAGGCCCGAGTTCGGAGACACCGAGAATGGCTCGGGGGCCGTCCAAGTACCGTTCAGACGGTCGGCGGCGACCGCGACCACAGGGCTGAGGCCGCCGAAGTCGATGTCTCTGCTGTTGACCGGGCTGCTGAGCTCGAACCGATCGGCGTAGTGCTCCGCCCAGAAGGCCAAGGCTTGACCGCCGACGAGAACGATCTCCTGGGTGAGGTCTCCAAGTCTCCGCAGGATCGCGCGCGTTTCCGGAGGGTCGAGCGGAGGAGGCTCGGGGTGGTCCGGAGGAGCGAGCGAAGGGGGCTCGGGCTGGCTCACCGCTCGCGCGCGGGAAACCGTAGCCGTACGTTCTTGAACGCGAACGAGGCGTTCTCGCGTCGAACCTGCTCGACGCTCTTTTCTCCGGCCGCTATCGCACGCGCGTCCTCCTCTCGAGAAGCTGCCTTCTCACGTGCGCACTCATCCGGATCGAAGAACATCGGGTCCATCACAGGCGCCCCCATGTGGGCGAAATTATTTCGACCACTTCATTTTGCGGGCCGCACCCACAAAGTCAACGGGAAGGTTGTCGAACCTGACACGCCTATAGAGCAAGCAAGACCCATTCCAGGGTGTCCATGACGACGGCTATCGGCAACTGTCCGATCTTCTCGTGTTTTCTATGGTTCTCCCTGCCACCCCGGTTAGGCTCCGAACGCCAATTGTGCGCCAGCGCCCCAGGCGGACGCAAGTCGCTACGCCTGCTGCCTGTTGACCGACTTTTCGGCAGTGCGGACACGCGCCGGGACGGTGCTACAGCCCGGCGAGTACGTCGTCGAACGCCTTGGCGACCCGGAGCGCGATCGCGGCGCTGGATCTCGCTACGCCCGGCCATGACTAGCCTGGCACCGGCTGCTTGCAGTAGGGGCAGGTCGACGGCGGGGTGAGCCGGGGGGCGCGGCACCGGCGCACGAGACCAGGCAGCGCTTCCCGTCGATCGAAACCCACGAGATGGTGGCACGTCGGAGTTGCGGCAGACAGCGTGCGGTAGCTTCCTGATCAGGCTCGACGTTGGATAGCAGGAGGCCGGTCGGTGGCGGCTCCTGCGTGACCTTTCGCGCGTCCTGATGTGCGCGGCTTTGGCTTCCGGGTGTTTCACTTCGGCGTTCTGCTCCGCATTCTGGCGCACAACGACCCGCGAGGATCCCCACCAATGCCGCGAACACCCCGATCACTGCGGACGCGCCCAGCGACCGCTGCCGCCGCCAGCGTTTCACCTCGTCGATCTCGCGCCTGCTCGCTGATACGAGCGCATGCAGGTCTGCCACCTCTCCGAGCTCTCGCGCCGCATCACTCTCCGACCACTGCACAGCTTCGGCGAGCACTACGGGATCGAGCAGGCTGACCTTGCCCCGGCCTCGTTCGATCCAGTCGCCGACCTTCGCTTCGAGCCACCTTCGGCGTTTCTCGTCCGCTCGCCGACCATCTATCCAGTCTCGGAACTTCGGCCAGACCGTGATGAGGGACTCGTGCGACAGGTCCACCAGCGCATCGTGATCCTCGTTGCCGCCGTCGAGCGTGACGAGACGATTCTCGACGAGGTGCTTCAACACCTGCGAGAGCTCGGAATCGTTGTCTGCGGCCGTCCGGAGTGCCTTCTTCTCCTGTTGCCGACGTGTATCCGCGCGGCCTTCACCGAAGCTCGTGAGCCGAAGCAGCACGCGGTGAGCGACCGCCTGCTGTGCCATGGTCAGCCTGTTCATCGTGGTGTCGGCGTGCATCGCGATCGCTACGTCCAGTCCCCGCTCTCCATTGCCGAGCGCTTCGTACTCCGAAAGCCCAAGGTACCGGTGGCGGCGCTTGTCCCAGAGCAGCCGCAGCGTTTCCTGTACGAGCGGGAGTACGCCCGGCCCATCGGCGGCATCTGCGACGATCCGGTCGCACAAGCGCGCCTCGAGGTACACTCCCGCCGACATTGCTGGCTCGGTGATCGCTTGTGCGAGTGCTGCACCCCTCAGCGGTGCGATGTCGAGCCGCGAGTTGCTGGCCAGCGGGGACCACAGCGCGCTATCCATCAGCTCCCCGTAGAAGTCCGCGCGTAGCGCAAGCAGGAGGTAGCATCGGGGCTCCGCATGTAAGGCACGAAGCGTCGCGATGAACCGCTGCCGCTCCTCCTCGCTGGCGAGCGTGAATAGCTCCTCGAGTTGGTCAACGAACACCAGGACTCGTTCCGCCGCGGGATGGCGAGTGATGAGCGCATCCACGGTCGCTGCTGGTGTTGCTGGAGCGCCTTCCAGCGCCTTCGCCAGCTGCTCGGTCGGCCGTTCGCCAGGCCGCATCGTTCGCGCAACGAACGATCGCCCGAGCCTCGATGAGGAGCCGGTGTTCAGTACATGCAAGAGTCCAGCCTGGACGAGCGACGACTTCCCCGAGCCGGACGGTCCGACCACGTAGATCTCGCGCTCGCCACGGTCGAGACGCCCGACGAGATCGTCTCTCTCCTTGCCTCGCCCGCAGAACTGATTGAACTCGCTCTCGCGGAAGGGGCGCATTCCCGGATACGGGCACTTGATCTGCTCTACGGCAGGTGCGGGCGCACGCACCAGGTCGCGCAAGCGGGCGGCTTCCGGCTCCCAGCGGTTGGGATCCGTGAAATCGAGTGAGACGAGGGCATCAAGATGAAGCGGGAGCTCGCAGTCCGTGAGGCGCAACGGGATGATGCGCCTGTTCTCGACGCTGAGGATGCTCGCATGGCTCGCGAGCTGCTCGCCGAACATGGCCCAGCGATCACTCACGTATGCAGGAGACAGGACGGCGACCGTGAAACGGCTACGAGCCACGGCACGGTCGATCTCGGAGACGACGATCGAACCGGGTTGAAGGTCGTCGACGAGGAACACACGAGCCGGCGGCAGATTGAGTGCAGGAATCAAGTATCCCCGGACGAAATCTGCGTTGGCGGCGGCGTAGACAACGAACAGATCGAACTCGGGCGCCGCCGGCTCTGCTGGCTTGGACTTCGCTTGCTTGGTAACGGCGTCTCCCAGCGAGGCCCGTTCCGGAGTTACGCAGGGCTCTTCGTCGACAGGTTGCCGGGAAGCATTAGAGTAACAATTACACGGCGGGCAGGCAGGCTAGTACCCTGCTGGAGAGTTTTGATCGGCTGAAGGTGCGGAGGTTCGTCTTCCTGGCGGGTGTCTGGTGAGGTACCTCGTCACCGCGGGCGTGCCCGCCGAGGGCCTCGCCGCGCGCAGTTCCGCAGCGCACCCACTTCGGAGATCGAGAAACGGCGATTCCTTGGCCTGGGCCGATCGTGTTCGGGCAGCGCGAGGACCTGTTTGAGCACGGCGAGGCCCATCGGCGAGGCAGCCCGCGGGGTTCGCGTTCTCCCCGGTGTGCGCCGCCCACCGACTGTCATCTCCTCTGCGGCGCGGCTGGGAGCAACCGCCGGGCGGCGCGGCACGCCGGCGGCCGTGACCACGCAGGACCGCGGTCAGGCCCCGTGCGCCACGACCACGCGCGCGATCGCCGCGAAGTGACAGATGCAGCCCACGATGATCAGCGCGTGGAACACCTCGTGATAGCCGAACAGCGTCGGCCACGGATCCGGCCAGCGGAACGTGTACACGGCCGCGCCGACCGTGAACCACGCGCCGCCGGTGACGAGCAGCGCGAACGCGACTGGATCGAGCCCGCGGCGGACCTCGGGGAGGTACGCGAGCACCACCCAGCCCGCCGCAACAAACAGCGTTGCGCTGATCGCCCGCGGCGCGTGCGGCCACACCAGCGCGCGAACGATCCCGAGGCCGGCTGCGCTCCATGCCACGACGAGCAGGCGCGTCCCGCTGGCGGGATCGACCGCGAGCATGCAGAACGGCGTGTACGTGCCGGCGATGAACGCGAAGATCATCGCGTGGTCGGCGCGGCGCAGCCATCCCATCGCGCGCGGCCCCCAGTCGCTGCCGTGCAGCGTCGCGCTGACGCCGAACATGCCGGCGAGCAAGGTCGCGTAGATCGCGGTCGCGACCATCGCGCGACGATCGCCCGCCTGCGCGACCAGCAACGCACCGGCCACCAGCGCGACATGGAACGCGATGCGGTGCGAGACACCTCGCAGCCGCGGCCGTGCGCTCGAGCTCGTCGCCATGTCCTGACCATGACCGCTCCGCGTCGCGCGGCGATCACCGTGCTCGTCATCGCTCGGTCAGGACCTCGTAGTCCGCATCGTCGGCGATGTAGGGAATGTACCGGAAGTCGCGGATCTGCTGGACCCGGCCGGCGTCCCACGCCAGCAAGATGAAGTACGCCGGCCGCGCGCCGTTCCCGACGAACGCCGCGAGCGACGGCTCGCCCTCGAGCCGGACCACCGCCAGCCGGACGGCCTCCTTCTCATAGCGCGCGAAGTAGGCGCCGACCGCCTTGCCACGGCGCTGCGACTTCGAGACCAGATCGAGCCGGCAGTCCTCGCCGACCAGCGCGCGCACCCCGTCCCAGTCGCGCGTGTTGAACAGCGACGCATAGCGATCGAGCTCGGCGCGGCGCTCGGCGTGGAGCTCGGCCGGCGCGGCCCCGGCGCCGGTGTCCTGGAGCTTCGCGCGGCCGCGGGCGAGCGCGGCCTTCACCGCCGGCACCGTCGCGTTCATCGTGGCGGCGGTGTCCTCCAGCGAGTGGCCGAGCACGTCCTTCAGGATCACCGCGCTGCGCTGCGACACCGGTAGGGCGACGAACCGCGACAGCGCGGCGCGCAGCGCGCCCGGATCGGCGCGGTCCTCGGACCCGATCACGTCGTCGAGATCATCGCGCGCCTCGGTGTACTTGTGGCCGTGGCTCTTCAGGAAGTCGAGCGCGGTGTTGTGCGCGATCCGGAACAGCCACGGCCGCAGCGGCGGCAGCTCGGGCGTCATGCCGAGCGCGTAGAACGCCTTCGCGAGCGTGTCCTGCACGATGTCCTCGCCCTCGATCACCGATCCGGTGAGCCGCGCGCAGTAGCGGTGGAGCTCGGGCCGGATATCGTCGACCATCGCGAGGAACTGCTCGCGCGCTTGCGCGAATGCCGCCGGTGCCGGGTCCATGCCGGCAGCATAACCAGGTCACCGCCTGTCGGGCGCGCGCATCCGGTTGTTCCTGGGGTTGTGCTCGACCTCGGCCAGGCCGAGCGCCTCGAGGACGGGCGGCACGTACATGCCGAACCGCCCGCGCAGCCCGTTCTTGAGCCCGTACCAGCCCTTGACCGGATTGGTCTTCGCGCGGCCCCACGCCTCGACGGTACCGTCGGCGGCGGGCTTCTGCTCGTCGGCTGAGCCCAGCACCATCCAGTCGCCGTGCGCGACCAGCATGGCGTGGAGATCCTCGACGCAGCGGTCGTGGTAGCGCAGCTCGGTCTTGCCGACCCGCACCACCAGCGCCGGCGGATCGGCGCTCGCGTCGCGGTACGCCTCGAACTCGGAGGTGCCGGGCGGGGTCGCCAGCTGCCACGGCTTGTCCTTGGTTCCCTGTCCCCTGGGCTTTGATGGCTTCGATGGCTTCGGCATGATCAGGCAGTCCTTTCGGCTTCACGCTTGAGATCCGCGGCGTAGGTCTCGAACATCGGGCCGAAGTCGGGCAGCGAGCCCTTGATCATCGGCAGCATCGCGCCGCTCAGCACCTCGACCATCGAGAACGCCGTCGAGCCGTCCGGGTTCGGCGCGAGCGTGAACGTGCGCACGCCCTTGAACATCGGCGCGAACCCATCGCTCCACACCATCGTGCGCCCGGGCTCGAGCTTCACCACCCGGGGCTTGAACGTGCGGCCCGGCGCGGCCGGGACCTCGAGCAGGAGCTTCTCGCCCTGCTCGATCTTGCCGGTGATCCGAGTGACGGTGGAGTTCCAGCGCGGGAAGTCCGCCGCGTTGGTGAGCAGCGCCCAGATGCGCTCCGGGGTGGCCCGGACGTCGATCGTGGTGGCGCATTCGAGGCGAAACGTACGCGACGTCTTGGTCGCTTTGGCAGTGGTGGTCGTCATCTCGCCTGGACAACGACCGAGCGGCCCGAAACGACGCGGTCCTCGCCAAAAATTTCAACCTCGCGAGATCCCGCGGGTTCGACTCTTCCCGGGCCGAAGTGCGCTGGATTCCCCAATCGGAGCGTCATGGATCGCATCGTTAGCCGGGTTTAGCGCACCGCGGCTGGGCGTCGGTGGTCTCACGCAGGCGTGCCGGTGCGGCGCAGGCGACCACGCGACCCGGCCCGGCCCGCTGCCGCCGGCGCTACGCGAGGTACTTCGCGAGCGGCTCGAAGTAGTTCGCCGGCCAGCCGGCCGACAGGTGATCGTGCTGCTCGTCGGGATAGCCGGCGTGATCCAGCACGAGCTTGGTGCCGCTGCCCTCCTTGCTCAGCGTGAACCGCACGAGCGAGAACTGACCGGCCGGCCATGGCTGCGGCCGCCACGCCTGGACGATGCGCTGGTCGGGGACGAGCTCGACGACGCGGCCGCGGATCGCCCCGCCGAACAGCGAGAACGCCGCGCCCTCGCCGGCCCCGATCTCGGCCGCGCGCCCGCCGGTGGCCTCGGTGAACAGCTTGCCGTCGGTGAGCACGGCGTAGACGCGCTCGGGGGATGCGGGGAGGGTGACTTCCTGGTGGATCATGCTCGGTTCCTTGAAACGGTTGTTGAATCGTTAAACCATATGGTTTAATGATCGAGCACGTGAAGTCAAGCGCCGCGCGGGACGATCGGCTCGATGACCTGTTCGGCGCGCTCGCCGATCGGACGCGGCGCCGGCTCGTGGCGCGGCTCGCGCGATCGCCGGCGACGATCAGCGAGCTCGCGGCGCCGTTCGACATGTCGTTGCCGGCGGTGTCCAAGCACATCCGGGTGCTCGAGCAGGCCGGGCTGGTCGTGCGCAAGATCGAGGGCCGGGTCCACACCTGCGCGCTCGACGGCGAGCACCTGCGCGACGTGGCGGCGTGGCTCGATCGCTACCGCGCGTTCTGGGACAACACCCTCGCAGCCCTCGCCGAGTTCGCGGAGAATTCGCCATGACCGACGACCTCACCCTGACCGTCCACCGGGTCATCGCGGCGCCCTCGGCCAAGCTGTTCGAGGCGTGGACCACGCCGGCGCTGCTGCGCGTGTGGTGGGGCCCCCGGGACGTGCGCTGCGTCGCGGCCGACGTCGACCTGCGCGTCGGCGGCGCGTACCGGCTCGGCAACCAGCTGCCCGACGGCCGCGTCCTGTGGATCACCGGGGCGTTCGAGCTGATCGAGCGACCGCGCAAGCTGGTCTACTCGTGGCAGCTCGGCGACGAGCCGATGTCGCGCGTGACCGTACGGTTCGAGCCGCTCGACGCCGATCGCACCGACGTGACGGTGTTCCACGAGCGGATCGCGTCGGCCGCCGTGCGCGACGATCACGACGCCGGTTGGGCCGGATGCCTCCAGGGCCTGGCGGACTGGGCCGCCGCGGCACGGGCTTCCGGGCACGAATGATCACCACATCATGCCGATCGCGAACCTGGGGCTGATCGCCGAGGCGCCTGGCGCTCTATTTGCTGCTCTCTTCGAGCGTGCGACGCAGGATCGGAAGCACGGCCAGATCCTTGTCACGTCCCGCTTCGGCCTTTGCGCGAATCAGCGCTTCCAGTCCGAGGACGCAGACCGTGATCTCGCCGAGCGGTCGCATGATGCTATCAGCGATCAGGTCCTGGTAGCTGCGCCCGAGTCCGATACGCCCGAGTACATCGAGCGGTCCGCAGCGCGTCAGCAGCAGATGGTGTCCTTCGCCCTCGAGGGCACGTGCTTCCGGGCGAAGGAGGCGTCCAGTTAGATCGCGGTAGCGCGCGTCGAGGTCGGTGAGTGCAGAGAGCAAGCGCGCAACGTTCGTCGGAGCGCGATCGTGCACGATGTCGAGATCAAAGGTCGAGATCGGCGCACCGCCGAGTACGGCGGCGACGCCACCCACCACGACGAAGTCAACGTGATGGTGGGCGAGGACCTCAAGCGCTTCTTTGAACTTTGGTGGCTGGCGAATCATGCGTCAGCTCCGCGACGCTGTCGGCGAAACCCTGCAGCACCGCAAGGCGTTCCTCCGGTGACAGTGACAGCATCCAGCGGATCAGCGTGACATCAACGCCATCGTCGGCATTGGCATTGCGCAGAGGCACCGGATCGTGGGCAACCACCACATCTGAAAGCTACCACAGGCTGGCGCTGCGCGTGCGAGGAATGGCCTAGGAAGGGTTTGCACGAGAGGCCTGCACCCGCAGCTTCTGGCATGGGAAGTGTGCTTGGAGGTCGCGGTGGCGGGAGCTACCTGTGAGACCAGAGGAGCCGGATCGACCATGGCCAGCCGCAAGCGGGCGCCGCGATCGCGCGTTGTCGCCAAGGACGCTCGACGAACGGCGGAGCTGCGCGTCGAACTCGGCGCGAAGGTCCTGGAGGCCGCTCCGGTCGTGATCCTCCTGCTCGACGCCCAGGGTGCGATCCAGTACGTCAACCCGTTCTTCGAGTCACTGACCGGCTATCGGCTCGACGAGATCCGGGGCAAGGACTGGTTCGACAGCTTCCTGCCCGGGCGGGATCGCGAGCGCATCCGCGCGCTGTTCACGCGCAGCCTCGGGGGCACGTCGGGGCGCGGTAACGTGAACCCGATCGTCACGCGCGCCGGCGAGGAGCGCGACATCGAGTGGAACGACGAGGTGCTTCGCGGCACCGAAGCCCACGCGACCTGCTT
>JAAEAZ010140456.1_pt1 | contig 10852 bp, 10 predicted proteins | sample 7277811 | NCBI WGS metagenome assembly JAAEAZ01 (sample SAMN13876997, study PRJNA601929) | soil metagenome | isolation source: soil | host: Panicum virgatum | place: USA: Fermi National Accelerator Laboratory | collected 2010-11-19 | reverse complement strand
GAATTTAGCAGCTGAAATAGCGGATATTATTAATCGGGAAATTGAAGGTATCCGGAATATCCCTGTCGAAGAAACTATTTTCAAGGCGATAGAGCTCATACATAATGCAGTACATCTGAATAAAGGCAAAGTCGTTGTATCGGGTCTTGGAAAGGCAGGACAAATAGGACACAACATTGCAACAACATTGAGTTCCACAGGTACTCCGTCAGTTTTCCTGCATCCACTTGAAGCACAGCATGGAGACCTTGGAATCCTTCAACAAAATGATATCCTCTTCCTGATCTCTAATTCTGGCAAGACAAAAGAGATATTAGAATTACTTCCATTGGCACGTAAATTATTTCCTGATATTAAATCAATCGGATTGACCGGGCATCCTGAAAATGAATTGGGAAGCATGGTGGATGTATGCCTCAGTACCGGTTATCCAAAAGAAGTGTGCCCACTTGGATTGACACCGACTACCAGTACAACAGTCATGACTGTCCTGGGAGATGTCATTGTCGTCACACTGATGAAGAAAATAAATTTCACTAAAGCAGATTATGCCTTGCGACATCACAGCGGCTATCTTGGAATAAAGAGCAGAAAAGATGAATAAATTGTTTTTGATATCCGGTCCATGCGTTGTTGAAAATGATACTACGCCTCTGCTTATCGCGCGGACAGTGAAACCGATGTGTGATGACCTTGGAATTGAATATATTTTCAAAGCAAGTTATCGGAAAGCCAATCGCACACGACAGGATAGTTTTACGGGTATTGGTGATAAAGAAGCGCTTGAAATCATTCTCGGTATCGGGCGTGAACTAGGGGTGAAGACTATTACCGATGTTCACGAGAGTCATGAAGTACCAATGGTAGCAGAATATGTAGATGCGTTACAGATACCAGCGTTTTTATGCAGACAAACGGAATTATTGCATGCAGCAGGATCAACAGGGAAAATCGTCAATATCAAAAAAGGTCAGTTCGTAAGTCCTGAGGCGATGAAATATCCTGTTGAGAAAGTCATGGCCACAGGTAATCATAATGTTTGGATTTGTGAACGTGGTTTCAGCTTTGGGTATGAAGATCTTGTAGTGGATGCAACAGTGATTCCCCGTTTGAAAAAACACGGTGTCCCGGTTGTCATGGATTGTACTCATTCGGTGCAGGTGCCAAATCAAAGTTCAGGCATCAGTGGAGGTAACCCTCAATATATTGAAACCATTGCTTTATTCGCTGCTGCAACCGGAGCTGATGGATTATTTATTGAGACCCATCCTGATCCTAAAAATGCATTGAGTGATGCTTCATCTATGCTTCAACTTGATTTATTATATAATATACTGGATAAAGTGATGCGGATAAAACAAGCCTTACAGTGATGGAAGAAAGTACATTGAAAGAAAAGGCTTCGCGGATCAGATTACTTGTCCTTGATGTTGATGGTACGCTGACGGATGGCGGTGTTTATATAGATGCACACGGAGTTCAGTCCAAAAAATTTAATATCCGTGATGGAATGGGCATTACACTTCTGCACGAAAAAGGAATTCCGGTGGGGATCATAAGCCATAGCCGTGCACAGGCCATACTCGATGAAAGAGCCCGGATGTTAGGGATACAATATGTTTACTCAGGTAAAGAACCCAAACTTGATGTTCTCCAAAAATGGATGACAGAATTATCACTTTCATTTGGAGAAATCGCTTACATCGGGGATGATGTCAATGATATCGGGATCATGGAAAAGGTCGGCTTGTCAGCATGCCCGTCTGATGCCCATTTCCAGGTGGTGAAGAAAGCAGATATCGTGCTTACCCGGGAAGGCGGCAAAGGCTGTGTGAGAGAATTTATCGATCGTTATCTGCTAGTCTGATCCGGACGGATGCAATACGTCCCGATCTTTTATTCTTTTCCTTTGCACAAACATTACAATTTATTACCATATAAAATGCGATCATCCCCCTGGAGAGTATTGACCTTTGCAGGATGAATTATTCTATTTTTATCGCTCAGGAAGTATTCTGCCTGGATACAGATATGGATAATATTGGACCCGCCCCAGACCCTATACTTCTTCGAATAGAATTGGAGGCACTCATGCAGGACAATGTTATCCTTCAAACAGGTCCTTATGTATTGATTGTGTGCAACCTAAAAGAGTGTCCTGCCCTCAGACAGGAGCTTGGCCGTCAGCGTGAGATTACCTTCAGGCAAATTGGTGAAAGCACCGGATTGGCTTATGACACCGATTCCTTTGACGATTATTATGAGCAACTTATCATTTGGGATGAACAGGCTAGCCGGTTAGTAGGTGGATACAGGTTTGGATGCGGTGATAAAATTATGGGTGAATATGGCCCTGAAGGATTTTATATCAATTCCTTTTTTAAGATTGATCCTGCTTTTCATTCTTATCTCCCATTGTGCGTAGAGTTGGGGCGTTCATTTATTGTGCTTGACTATCAGAAGAAAAACCTTCCACTCTATCTTTTGTGGAAGGGTATCCTGGCATATATGGTCAGGAATAATAGATACAAATATTTTATCGGGCCTGTGAGCATTAGCCGTTATTATTCCGATTTTTCAAGAAAGGTGTTGATGGAATTTGTCAAAAGAAATTTTTATCACACCACTTTTGCAAAATGGTTTTCTCCAAGAACTCCATTTAACCCTGCTATCGTCATGCTGTCAGGCATAGCACCGGATAAAGATGAAAAAACCACTTTTGATATTGAAGAGGTACTGGATCATCTTCAGCCTGACCATATTCAATTTCCGGTGCTGATGAAGCAGTATATCCGTCAGAATGCAAAATTTCTTGGATTTAACCTTGATCCCAATTTTAATAATTGTCTCGATGGGTTGATGATCCTTGATATTGCCGATGTACCGGAGCAAACTATTGAGATGTTGCAGAGGGAAGGGTAGAGATGCGAAATTCAGGTAGAAACATTTATTAGAAAGACTTGCATCTGAAGGATGGGATGTCAGATATATTTCTAATAGACTTGTAAGAGATTGAAAAGTGGGAACGTATTTCGCCGAAATAGATGTTCATTTTTTTTAGATGCTAGTTGGGTTTTTACTAGTGTATTCATGGTAAAAAATCCAAAGTGAAAACGTATTTCGCCGAAATATATTTTCGCTTTTTCCGCAAGCTTATTTGGTATTTCCTGAAGGATTCACGTTATAATCATTAAAAGTGAAAACATATATTCCTTATATATATTTTCAATTTGGAAAGATGTTTATCATTATTCTAATGGAGAAGTCATAGTAAGGTGGTCTAAAGTGAAAACATATTTCGCTTATATCTATTTTCACTTTGACTCGGAAGCTTATTTGGTATTTATTGAAGGATTCATGTTAGAACCATTGGAAGTGAAAACGTATTTCGCCGAAATACATTTTCATTTTTAGGGAAGCTTATTGGGTTTTTGCCAGAGAATCTTTGGTAGTTTCTTCCGGAGTGAAAACGTATTTCGCCGAAATACGTTTTCATTTTGAATCCAGACGAGGCTCAAACTTCTTTTATCTGCAATAAATCTAAAATGAAGAAGCCGGTTGGGAGAACCGGCTTCTTACGATAATGGTTGGTAATAAGGATATATGGCCTCCCACTATATTATTTACTGACCATGAAACCTGTACTTCCCAGGTATCCATTGTCTGCGTATACCATTAAATTGTATGTACCCGGAGTCAGATCATCAGTCGGTTCGAATGACATAGTCATTGACTGGCGATCCTTTAAATCTACATTTTCAAGATCTGCTGCTTTTACATTGACTTGCTGATCTCCGAAATCAAGATTTACTTCTTTACCCGGAACCACTGCTACAGGGTTGCCATTAAATTCTGTGAGCACCAGGTAGATTTCACGGTTGCCCTGGAATTCTTCAGGAATATTGTTAAGATCAAATTTGACGGTGATCTCATTGATCTTCTTACCCTTTGTCGTCAGTTTATCCTTCTTGTCCTGGGAAATAACGGTGAAATTGTCAGCTCTGAAACCAGCAGGAGCTAATATTTTCAGCCTGCCTGTCAGTTTAGAATTTGCTGCTGTCAGTGTCATTACTTTTGAATTCAGATCCACAACTTCGTCTTTCGTTGCGGTCAACTCTGTATTCAAATCATGATTGCTTGATGCAAGGGCTACATTTTCATCCCTTAAGTTAGCAATGTCCTTTTCAAGTGCGACCTTCAATTCCTCCATTTGATCAAGTCTTGACTGGATTTCCTTATTGTTGGCCACGCTTGCTTTCAGATCCTTTTTAGCTTTTGCTATCCTGGCCTGAAGATCTTCTACTTCTGCGACTTTCCTTTGAAGCTCCGAAGAGAGAGTGTCATTCGTCGTCATCGCCCCGGTGTAAGACTTATTGAGATTAGCCAGTTCACCCTGAAGCTCTGTTCGTGTGTTATCAAGTTGAGTACTCAGGTCCATTGCTTTGTGAGCGGATTCGTTATGCCTTGCATAGAAAACGACTCCAAAGACAACAGAGATGACAAGCAGTAAGCCCATGATGATGGACGCTACTTTCCAACCATTACCCTGATCTTCTGAATTCTCGATTTGATTATTTATGTCTGCCATATAAAAAAGAGTTTTAAAAAAATGATGAGATATAATTATGTATGAGTCTTCCGATAATTTTGATGTTTATTTTTTGCGTTGTTGCACTTTGATCAAATATGTTGATGATTTAAACGGAATAGTATAAAAAAGGATTGCAGTTTTTTGATTATACCTTTATAACTACTTGATATTCAATAAAATATAATTGAAAAATCAGTGTTATCCCTTTTGAACCATCCACATTTTCTGCATGATTTATCAGTGTTTTCCCCTAAATATTTTGACGATGGATAAGGGTATACAAGGTCAATTTCCGGTGACAAAAAATCGCTTCCGGGTAAATATGAATTTTTCCTTCAGGGATTTATCTTTTTAACGGGGTTTTTAGTCTCGCCGACAAATGTTTATTTTGTTCAATGCAGGGATGGATAAGAGTTATATGGCGGTTTTTTTACTTCGTCATAGCTACAATCATTCATATTGCCGGTTTCATTCTGATGATCATTTTAGGAAAACCAAAAAAGCTGGCGGGAGCCCGGTTAAGGCGTCGATGGCTTAGCCATGTTCCGGCAATGATGGGAATGAGAATGAGCATGGAAGGTGAACCTGTCAAAACACCTTGTCTTTATGTGGCAAACCATATTGGTTACATCGATCCGTTTGCCATCCTTGTTCACGTGGAAGCCAATGTAGTGGCAAAAGCAGAAATACTAAAATGGCCACTCGTTGGACTCGGAGGATATATGGCAGGTACCATTTTTGTCAACAGGGATAATAAATCAAGCCGTCATGAAACAGTTGTTGCTATAAGGTCGGCTCTTGAAGAAGGAACATCAATTCTTATTTTTCCTGAAGGAACGACTTCAGATGGAAACGTTACATTGCCTTTTCGCCCTCGTTCATTTGAAGCTGCATACCAGGCCGGAGTTCCTGTTCAACCCATCGCTCTTATGTACGATAGCCCTTTAGTGGCTTTTATCGGCGATCACACTTTTATACCGCACTTTTTCAGATTATTCAGGTCCAGGTATATCACCGGAAGAATTGTATTCGGCACCATCATCGAGGGCGCTGATGCGAGTGATCGTTCCCGTCAATGGATTGACCAGGTACTCTCTCACCACGCACTTCAAATGATCTGATGTGAAAAAAAAATTGAAAAAGATATGGCGCTGGATCAAAAGGATTGTATCAATCATCATTTTAATTCCGATACTTGCATTAATTGGTATCAGGTTATTTGGCGGAATGACCATGCGAAAAAGTGACTCGGACATCAAGGCCTTTTTATCTCAGCACCAGGTCAATGGAGTCATAGATACATTATCACTCCACAACAGAGATATCTCCTATTTATTAACCACGGATGGAAAGAAGCATAAACAGGCTATTGTATTTGTACATGGTTCTCCCGGATCTATAGATGCTTTTCTCGACTATATGGTGGATACAAGTTTGCTTTCAATGGCTGATTTGATTACCTATGACAGGCCCGGATTTGGTCATTCCGGATTTGGTAAAGCTGAAGCTTCATTGTCCGGGCAATCACACGTATTGGAGGATTTAATGAAGTCTCTCCATTACGAGAAATATTGGTTGGTTGGACATAGTTATGGAGGGCCGATTATTGTCTATGCCGGTATGCGCTTTCCCGGAAAATTAGCCGGCCTTTGCATTATTGCCGGCTCAGTAAGTCCTGAAATGGAAGCTCCTGCAAAATGGCGAAAATGGATTGACCTGCCTCTCATCAGGCAATTATGGCCGGTTTCTATTCGTGTCAGCAATGAAGAATTAATGCCGTTGAAACATGACCTTATGATGATCGAAGATGATTGGGATAGGATTCATGTGCCTGTATCCATTATCCAGGGAACAAAAGATGTCCTTGTCCCATTCGAAAACATGAACTATGCAAAAGAAAAACTGATACAAGCCGACACTGTCCGCACATTAATCTTTGAAGGCGAAAATCATTTTATCCCCTGGACAAAACATAAGGAAATTGTGAACGAGATTAAAGAGTTGATGAAGTATCACAAGTAATATCACATTGTCACATTATCAGATTGTCAAATTATCACATAAAAAAACTCCACACCCAGTGAAGAGTGTGGAGTTTTTTATTTAAATGCTATTGTTATTGTCTTACATCAAAAGCAACCCTGCGATTCAGGGCTCTTCCTTCCTTAGTAGCATTATCAGCTATCGGCATGGTCTGGCCATATCCAACAGCAGTCATGCGGTCTGCACTTACACCATCTTTTGCCAGTTCAGCCATAACTGCTTTAGCTCTTTTCTCACTGAGAACTTGGTTAGCTTTTGCATTTCCGGTATTGTCAGTGTGGCCGCGGATCTCCACTTTCAGCATCTTAAAGTCAGCGCTGTTCAACAGTTTCGCACCTTCCTTAATATCTTCCTTGGCATCTTTGGTCAGTGTAGCGCTTCCTGTGATAAACTGAATTCGCTGAGTAGTGAATTTTGCACTTTCAATCTTAGGACAACCAAAATTGTCTTTGAGTCCTGGAATATCAGGGCAATGATCTTCTTCATCATTCACACCATCTTTATCCCTGTCAGGAATCGGGCAACCGTTATATTTAGCAAGACCGGCAACTGATGGACATTTATCAACTTCATCGTTGACTCCATCACCATCAGTATCAGGAATCGGACAGCCGTTGTATTTAGCAAGACCGGCCACTTTCGGACATTTATCAACCTCATCATTGACGCCATCATTATCTGAATCCGGGATAGGACATCCATTGTATTTAGCAATACCTGCTACGTTCGGACATTTATCAACTTCATCGTTGACACCATCTTTATCTGAGTCAGGAATCGGGCAACCACCGTATTTCGGCAGTCCAGCAACTTGGGGACATTTATCATCCGCATCGGTGATCCCATCACCATCAGTATCAGGACAGCCGTCAAACGCTGCAAGACCGGATACCATAGGACATTTATCTGTTTCATCAGGAGTGCCATCACCATCGGTATCTGCTGGTATCATCTTGCCAAATAACTTTAATTTAACACCAATCTGAACGTTGGTATTAAAGTATTCAGAATTACCACCGGCATCATTTGCATCCATGTTGGTCAGGCCATTAATATACCTGCCAAAGAATACAATCGGGGCATGAGGTAAGAATTCAAATCCTATAGATGCAGAGAAACTAGCCGAAGTGAAATCACTTTTCTCTGCTGAAGCAGAAGCATTGTCAAGACCGGATAGAAAATCCGCCTGTCCGCCAGCCGTCAAAGCAAATCCTTTATTAAAATGAAATTTGAAAAATAAAGGAACAGAGACATAAGTAAGATTGCCGCTTGGCAGCAATGCAGATCCAGAAGTTGAATTATAAGCGTAAAGGGAATACATCACCTGTGGCTCCAGGGAAACTGCAGAACCCAAGGGAAGATTTAACCAACCACCGGCAGACCATCCGATGTCATGATCATAATGTATGTCAGCGGTATTGTCATTACCGATCCTGAATTTATCGTAATTCATTGCACCGAGTAAGCCACCGGATACTGTATACCGGTCCTTTGCCATTTTTTGAGAAAAAATGGAAGTAGACATTGCGAAAAGAAACGCAAAGAGTAATAATTTTTTCATAATGGTTTTGATTTAATGATTGGATTTTATTGGAGAGATATCTAATGTGTTTAATACTTCTTATTGGGTTATAATAGCTTTCGGCACGTCTAATATCGTTACTTTATAACAAAAACTCGCCAGTTTCGTTATTCGCTGCTTTTCAATTCATTAATTTCTTTACTTTATTACTTTGGACAGCCCGTTATTATTGGAATTTTGGCTAATGGCGAAAAAAGATTTTTACCCTTTTTTTAGAAGAAAAGTGATAAATATTAACGTTTTTACCCTTTGTAGCCGGTTTTTTCGATCCGCAGTTTTATTTATTCAAAAATGAATATTTTAATGCAGATGACTATGTTGGATAAATGATATTTATTCTTCCCTAAAGATTTTGTTTGAAAAAAATTAAACGCTCGCTTTTATTTCTTCGACATCAAAAGGGATTCATCATTACCAATAATACCGGAGGGCCTGGCTTATTGCAATCGCAATGAAGATGGCCCCGACAATTTTACTGGCATAACGGCTCATTTTCTCACTCTTCTTTTTAATGACCTGTCCGAGTTTGGCATACATCACAAAAACCATAAATGATCCGGCTACAACACCTGATGCAAAAGCTGCGATAAATTTTCCTTTAAGGCTGATGTAGTCAGATGAATAAAGATATCCGCCTATGAAAACGTAGTAGGGGATGGCCAGGAGATTGAGCGAGCTCAGCATCAATCCTTTGGCGGCACCAATAGCATGAGTGGCCCTGGTGGTGGGCTTGGTCATTGGATAATTTTTCTTAAAAAGATAATATAAGCCTATTGCCAGGAAAATAGGAATGCAGATCAGGATGATGGTCCGTTCCATTGCCGGGTTATGTGTCAGGATATGATAAAAGGAAAGAGCCAGGTAGCTCTGAAAAAATTCAACAAACGAAGCACCGATTCCCATGAAAATGCCCACCCTGACACCACGCTGGATAGCCGCTTCCGTGACGGAGACATTGATCGTTCCGAATGGAAGCGTCCCTAAGAAGCTGCATAACCAGCCCCAGGCGAAATGAATGAGAAAGCCCAATCGTCTTCTTTAATTAGTTCTTTTGTACCGAAAATATATAATTAATGCTGATATTATCTTTTTAAATGAATCCGGCTTCAATCCTGCCCTCCTGTTCTGCTTAGCGATCCTGTACATAACACCCCAATGATAAAAGATATCCCTGTAGGCCTTCAACAATGAATATCCCGGTTGATAGATGTGTGCCGGGTCACTACTGGTTCCGTTGAATTCAAGCACCTTTATATTTTTCCCCTGGCGCAGTGATTCCCATGATGCCACCCGCATGTCAAATCTACCATAAAAAACATTCGGCATTGTCGCCAGTAATGATACCATTTGATGCGTGATGGCTTCATCAATTGCCTGATTTCGGTTTAGAAACATTGTCCCCCTACAGTGATTCCCTATTTGTTCCAAAAGAATGCTTTGGCCCGCTTTCGGTACATCATTGATTTTGTCTCCAAGTTTATTGACTAATTTCTCATACTGAAACAAAGCCCTGTCATTGGACAAGATGAGTTGTTCGATGGTCGATATCCCGTCACCTTCAACGCTCAAAAAATGTTTCTCACAGATGGAGGTTACTTTCGACTCACCACCTTTTGGTAAACTAAATACCATTATGCTTAATTCAAGCGGTAAATCAATATACTTCTGAAGGATGAAGTCGATAGGATGTGCCTTGAGATAATGTTTGAGTTCATCCATCCCGTCGATTCTGGCGATGAGCCATCCCCGTTCGCCGATATCCGGCTTCACAATCACCGGGAATGACAATCCTGATTCAATAAATATTTTTTCTAAATCATTTTCATCAACAGGATTTTTCAACAAGACAGTTATAGGTTTATATTCTTCAGGAATATGATTGAGGATATCTGATTTGGATTCTCCAAAAAAACCACCCGTTTCGATACCCGGGTTGGTCAGGGTAAAGAAGAATAAATCACGTGATCTCAACGCATACCATAACCAAGTAAATACAACCGGTATATTGAAAATATAAACCGGCCAATATTCCCAATGCCATAAGCGGATCCAAAACCTGCGCCACCACAAAGATTGCACTGGCGATGTTGTCGCACTGATGGATTGATATGTTGTCGAATTACTGTTCATACTGAACCTTGATTTCTTCCCTCGTATCTTTATCCAGTTCAATATGCGCGATTGAAGCTGAATTTTCTTTTAGAATAATATTTGTAATCGAAAGTGTTTTGACCACATCGTCCCTGTTCATGATAAAGTCATTGTCCGGATCTCCGTGCGTGATTTGATGAAACTTAAAGATGGACTCGCGGTCGAAGGTATTGGTTTCATTTATCCATTTTTCAAAAAGAGATTTCCTCCATGCTCTCACCTCAGGAGGATATAATGTGGCAGATGACCATATTTGGGGCTGATCGACAGAAAGAAGACTGATGTGCTTTTCTTTACCATCCCACACCAACTGAAAAAAGTCTTCATTTTCATATATCAATAAGGTAAATGGAGCGATACCTGCAAAATCATAATTGTCTAAATAATATTTAGAATTCTCTGACCTGACGGCATCGATGACTACCTGCCCGCGACTCATACGGTAAGGAGGATTTGGAACAAAAGGTTTATATCCGCCATTGAGT
>JAAEAZ010316423.1_pt1 | contig 10911 bp, 7 predicted proteins | sample 7277811 | NCBI WGS metagenome assembly JAAEAZ01 (sample SAMN13876997, study PRJNA601929) | soil metagenome | isolation source: soil | host: Panicum virgatum | place: USA: Fermi National Accelerator Laboratory | collected 2010-11-19 | reverse complement strand
GGAGACCAGGGCCAGGGCGCCCTCGGTCATCGAGATGTCGAGGTGGGCGCCCTTGCCGGTCTTGTGGCGGCCGACCAGCGCGGCGAGGATGGCCGTCGCGCCCCACAGCGAGCCGCCGGCGAGATCGGCGATCTGGACGCCCGGCATCATCGGCGCGCCGCCGGCGGGTCCGCCCATCGCGAGCACGCCCGCGAGCGCGAGGTACCCGATGTCGTGGCCGGCGCGGTGGACGAACGGCCCGGTCTGGCCGAACCCGCTGATCGAGCACAGCACGATCCCGGGGTTGGCGGCGGCCAGCTGGGCGTAGCCGACCCCGAGCTTGTCCATCACGCCGGGACGGAAGGTCTCGACGACGACGTCGGCCTGCGCGACCATCCGCAAGAGCGCGTCGCGCCCGGCCGGTGCCTTGAGGTCGAGCACCATGGACCGCTTGCCGCGATTGACGGCGAGGAACCGGCCCGAGATGCCGCCCTTGGCGGGCGGGACCTGCCGCATGTAATCGCCGAGCTTTGGGTCTTCGAGCTTGACCACATCGGCGCCGAGGTCGGCGAGCACCATGGTGAGGAACGGCCCGGGCAGGAGCCGGGACAGGTCGATGACCCGGATCCCGTTGAGGGCGGCGGCCAATGGAGACAGTGACGGAGACAGCGACGGAGACAGCGACGTGCCGATCATCGCATCACCTGGTCACCGGCTTGATCAGCTTGGCGATCACGCGGTCGATCACTTGGGGCGCGCGATCTCGAACAGCTGCTGCAGCTTCATCGCGAGCATCGGGTCGCCCGTGACGCGGAGCTTGCCCTGGAAGTAGAGCTGCATGCCTGCGTTGGGATCGCCGAGCATCGTCTTGAAGTCGTCGTTGGAGACCTCGACGGTGCACTGTGCCTTGCCGCTATCGCCCTTGGTGCACGACGGTGGGTTCGCGGTGCAGTCGACCGTCCACTCGCCGCCGCCATCTCCGGTTACCTTGAAGCAGTAGATGGCGTTCAGCTCGCGCGCCTTGTCCGGATACTGCTTGAGGCCTTCCGGAACGAGGTGATCGAACAGCTCCTGCGCATCCTTGGGCAACGTGGCCATGTGTGTCCTCCGCCGGGCGTGTTACCGCGCGCCCTGTTTGCAGTCAACGCTGACTGCCGAAAACGCGGAAGCCCCCGATTCGAGGGGGCCTCGGCGTTCGGTCGGCTCACCGCGCGGCGGCGCTCACTTCGCCAGCGGCAGGTCGGCCGTCGCGAACGCGCACGCGGTCTCTTGGCCCTCGCTCACGGACAAGGTCCCGCCGTTGGTCAGCGCGTCGATGTAGAACACGCGCTTGAACGACGTGTCCCAGCACTCCGACGCGGTCGCCTGGAGCGCGCCGAGATCGCCACCGGCGATCCGCGCATCCGCGCGTCCAGATCCGTTGGCCAGCCAGCGCGAGCGCAGCGTGATCGTCTCGAGCGCGGGGCCACCGCCGGCATTGCCGCTCAGGTCGAACGTCATGTCGCCGCCGCCGTCGGCCGCCTGGGTGTAGGCATAGTCGGCGTTGACCGGCTTACCGAGCGCGTCGGTCGACATGATCGTGAGATCGAGGTGGTGCTGCGCGAGGTCGTAATGGACATCGACCAGACCCTTCGCGTCGCTGCTGTCGATCGGATTGACCCGCTTGCCGGCGTCGAAGTCGATCGTGAACTCGCCGGTGCCCTTGTCGTCACCCGGGCGCGGATCCGCGGTGCCGGAGATCACGACCTCGAACTGCGCGTTGGGCAGGGTCTTCGAGCGCCCCGACAGCTTGTAGGCGTAAGTCCCGTCGGCGAGCGCCTGGACCTCGAGCTTGTAGTCGGCCGGATCGAGGGCCTGGCTCCCCGGGCCCCAGGTGAAGGTGTCGCCCTTGACCGTCGTCGGGGGGCTCTGGACGATCGTGTGGATCAGCGCCAGCACCCACACGGCGGCGCCGTTGAACGTGCGGGTCACGTCGCGCGTCGCGACGTACCAGTTCGCGAGCTGGCCGATCGCGTCCTGTTCGCCCGACAGCGTGCGGGCGGTCGCCGTCGAGTCGCGCAGCTTGATCGACACCTGATCGGAGGTCGGCAGTGCGCGATCGATGTCCTTGGGGGTGGCGTCTTGCTGGACGCAGGCGACGAGGCTGAGGGTTGCGGAAGCGGCGAGGAGGCGTTTCATCATGGCGACCGCTAGAGCAGCCGCCGTACCAACGCTCCCGCGAGCGATCTCGGTGGCTTATGGTGTCGGATTTTGCGACGGCGGTTTCGGGGCGCCGGGAGCCGTAGGAGGCGCCGACAACTCGGGCAGGACTGTGAACGTATCGCCGTCGTGGAACACCAGCACGGCGTCCGGCGCGATCGCGACGCCGACCGGATCGGTGCGCGGTACCTCGGGCAGCGGATAGACGTACATCATGAGCGCGTTCGCCGCGTAGCCCACGAGGAAGTCGTGGCGCAGCGTGCGGTCCATGCGGACCGCGATCGCGGTGTTGCCGACCGCATCGATCGCGTGGCCGAGCGCGCTGATCGCGGGCACGGGAAACGCGGCCTGGCCGTGCAGCGAGCCGGTCGCGTCGATGTCGAGCAGGTTCATCTCCGCGCGGCCGCCGAACGCACCGATGTTGGTCACGCGCACCATCGGCGCGAGCTCCGCGAGGTACACCGCACCGAGCAGGGCGGTGTAGGGGTGCCGCGTCTGCCACGCGAGCTTGCCGTGCTCGCGCGCGACGATCCGATCGTCGGTCCTGGTGATGTCCCACGCGTGGCTGCGGTAGACGACATGGACGGGCGGCGGCTCGGCCGACGCCGGCTTCGCCGCACCGGTGATCAGGTCGACCGCCACCGCCTGGTCGCCGCGCCGCCAGCGCACCGCGCGACTGCCGTCGAGCCAGACGTCCTGCGGGCCGGGCGCCCGGGCGAACGCCTCGACCCGGGTGCCGTGGATCGCGGCGTAGCTCTGGTCCGCGCCGGCCGGGGTCACCACGCGCATGCAGCCGAGCAGCGTGTCGGGCACCTCGGGCGGGTTGATGCAGTCGCCGATCAGGATCGCGGCCCCGGTGGTCGCGATCGGCGGCGCGACGTGGAGCCCGGCCGGCCGGGTCCACACCAGCGCGCCGCGCCGCCAGTCGATCGCCGCGAACCCGAACTGCGACGAGCTGATGACCGCGACGTCACCGGCGATCACCGGCCCGCCGACGTCGAACCGCGGCACGTCGGGCCGCGCCGGCAGCCCGATCACCCGGACTGGCTCGGTCGCCGGAAACCCCGCGAGCTGCGGCCACGTGGCGGGGGCATCGCTGGTCCCGGCATCGTTGCCGGGGCCGGGGCCGGGGCCGGCGTCGGCGAGCGGCGGTGGCACCGGCATCGGATCGTCGCGCCTGCGGTCGTGTGACGACCTGCACGCGCAGGCCAGCCCCAGGGCGACGATCAACCCGCGCATCGCCGGCCGATCGGCAGCGTCGCGACGAAGGAGAGCCAGCGCGCCATCGCGTTCGCTAGTGCTCGTCGCCGGACTTCTTGCGCACATCCGGGGGCTCCGCCCCCGGATCCCCCCGGGAATTGCGTCTCGAGTTGGTCTCGCGGAACCGGTCGGCCCAGCCCTCGACATTGACCTGCTTCACGCGGGTCAGCGCGAGCGCGCCGCGCGGCACGTCCTTGGTGACCGTCGTGCCGGATCCCACATAGGAGTCGCGGCCGACCGTCACCGGCGCGACGAGCTGCGAGTCGGACCCGATGAACGCGCCCGCCTCGATCGTGGTCTGGAACTTCTGGAACCCGTCGTAGTTGCACGTGATGGTGCCGGCGCCGATGTTGGCCTTCGCGCCGATCGAGGCGTCGCCCAGGTACGCGAGGTGGTTGGCCTTCGCGCCCGCCATCAGGTGCGTCTTCTTGGTCTCGACAAAGTTGCCGAGCCGGGCGTCCTCGTCGATGCGGCTGCCGGGCCGGCAGTGCGTGAACGGCCCGATCTCGGCGCGCGAGCCGAGCACGGTGTCCGCCAGCACGGAGTACGGCTTGATGTGCACGTGCTCGGCGACCTGGACGTCGGTGAGCACCGAGCCGCAGTCGATCCGCACGCCGTCGCCGAGCGTCGTGTTGCCGCGCAGGGCGACGTTGGGGCCGAGCCAGACGTCCTTGCCGAGCGGCCCGACGTCGGCGTCGATATAGGTCGATGCCGGATCGACCAGGGTGACCCCGCCGCGCATCCACGCTTCATTGATCCGGCGCCGCGCGGACGCCTCGACCGCCGCGAGATCGACCCGATCGTTGATCCCGGCGACCTCCGCGAACGGCGCGTCGATCGCGGTGGCGCCCCCGCGGGACGCGGCACGCGCGACCAGGTCGGTCAGGTACAGCTCACCTTTGGCGTTGTCGGCGCGCAGCGTGGCGAGATCTTTGCGTAGATCGCCGAGCCTCACCGCGTAGAACCCCGCGTTGGTGTCCTGGATCCTGCGCTGCTCCTCGGTCGCGTCGGGGTGCTCGACGATGCGCTCGAGCTTGCCGCTCGGATCGCGGACCAGCCGGCCGTATGGCATCGGGCGAGGCGGCACGGTCGACAGCAGAGCCATCCCGGCCGGCGAGGCCTCGCAGGCCGCCACCAGCTCGGCGATCCGCTCGCTCGCGAGCAGCGGCGCATCGCCGGTCAGGATCACGACGATCCGGTCGTCGGCCTCGTCGGCGACGGCCGGGAGTGCGCACTGCACCGCGTGACCGGTGCCGCGCTGCTCGGTCTGCAGCGCGACCTCGACGGTGCCGGCGCCGAAGCTGGCATCGAGCGCGGCCTTCACGGCGTCCGCCTTGTGGCCGAGGATCGCGATCACACGGCCGGCGCCGGCGGCGCGGGCGGCGGCCACGACCCAGTGGAGCATCGGCCGTCCCGCGATCCGATGCAAGACCTTCGGCAGGTCGCTCTTCATCCGGGTTCCCAGACCCGCGGCCATGATGAACACGAGAGGGGCTCTACGACTCATGTGACCGTAGACCGTAACATTCTGCCGCCGGATCCCCGCGGTTACGCACTGGCGAAATTCGCTGCACCCCCCGAGCGTCGGCGCTCACCTGCGACCCGGACGAGTCGCATGTGCCGGTGGGCCCATGGACAAGGCCGCGTCGCTACATGAAGTACGCGCAGCGGGCCTCACTTATGTTACACACAGTTGCCGTCGCAAAACGGGAGGCGGGGAGCTGCACAACATGCGTAGAGCGACCGTGTGCAACGCGCGAAGCGCATGAGCCGCGCATGTGCGAGCCTGCGTCGACCGGCCTGCCTCGGCCTCATCCTCATCTTGGCCTCATCCTCATCTTGGCCTCATGGGCCAGCGCACGATTTCGGCTCGAGCGGGACGTTAACCTGTGGGGAAATGTTGCCGTCAGGCGCCAACTAGCCGTTTGGGTACCTTCATGAAAGTGCTTGAGACATGGCAGACCGAGCAGCAGGACGACTCCGCGGTCGGCTTGACGGAGCTGGACCACGCGATAGCGCATGTACGCATCCTCACCGGCAGATCTCCCCACTCGGTCCATGTTTTTCCGTCGAAGGGCACGAGCATCGGGAGGGTCGGCGGCGATTGTGACGTGGTCATCGATGACGGACGGATGTCGCGGCGGCACGCGCGGATCGAGCGCAGCGCCGCGGGCTGGCAACTTCAGGATCTGGGGGCTCGCAACCGCGGGTTCGTGGACGGGCGCGGCTACGGCGCCGGCGAGCGCATCGCGCTGAGCGACGGCGCGGTGCTCCGGCTCGGCGACACCTTGATGGTGTTTCGAGCGTCGCCTCCCACGGGCGACGGCAAGGCCGATTCGCCGGCATTTCCGGGGATTTCTCCGGTGGCGGTCGCCGTACGCAGGCGCATCGACTCGCTGGCAGCAGGTGCCGGCCACGTCCTGATCGTCGGCGAGACCGGGGCCGGCAAGGAGCGCGTCGCGCAGGCGATCGGCGAGCATCGTGCGCCGCACCCGTTCGTCACGCTGAACAGCGCGGAGCTGAGCCGCGATCTTGCACGCTCGGAATTGTTCGGGCATGTGCGCGGCGCGTTCACCAACGCGTCGAGCAACAAGGCCGGCCTGGTCGACAGCGCCGGAGATGGCGTGCTGTTCCTCGACGAGATCGGCGAGCTCTCGCTCGACGTGCAGGCCGAGCTGCTGCGGTTCCTCGAGGACGGTTCGTACCGGCCGCTCGGCTCCACCGAGCTTCGCCACAGCAACGCTCGCGTGGTCGCGGCGACCCACGTCGACCTCGATCAGGCGGTACTGAACGGCAAGTTTCGGCGCGACCTGCTGGCACGCCTGCGCGCCAGCAATGCGCCACTCGAGCTTCCGCCGCTGCGCGAGCGACGGGAGGACATCCTCCAGTGGACCCAGCTGTTCTTCCGCGAGCGAAACCGCGACACCGGTGTCAGTCCGTGGACGGTGGGTGCGCTCGAATGCCTGCTGTTGTATCCGTGGGCTTACAACCTTCGCGATCTGCGCAGCGTCGTGGGCGAGGCCGCCGAGCAAGCGCAGGCGTTCCCATGCGGGACCGAGTACTTGCCACCGCAGCTCCGGGCGCACCGTGGAACGCTCCGGACTTCCTTCAATCTCACGCCGCCGGACGAGCCGACGCCGCAGCAGCACGAGCCGACCCAGCCCGAGATCGAGGAGGCGCTTCGGTTCACACAGGGCAACATGCGGATGGCCGCCCTGCGGCTCGGTGTCGATCGCCGGAAGCTCTATCGACTCTGCGAGCGCTATGGCATAGCACGTGAATCATATCGCGCAGACACCAACAGGGAGGAGGAGTGATGCCGGGAGATCCATGCGTTGCTGCGAGTATTCAACAAGTCAAGATCGAGAACGTGAACGACACACATGTCACGTTCTCGGCACGTAGTGCGAGCCGGACAGGCGACCCGCACGAATGCCTGCGGAGGACGTTCACCGTCCCACGGGCCGAGGTGCATACACCTCCCGCCAAGGGAGGGCCGCGGCCTGTCGAGCTGAAGAAGGGCAAGACCGGACCGATGTTCCTGACGCGGGCCGGCTGGGAAACGAAGTCAACCGATGGTTTCCACCTGTACGGTAAACAGGATGCGCTGTTCAAGTTCCCGGATTGCGCTGCGGCCATGATGCGGTTACTGACCAACCTGAGCGTCGTCCCTACCAGCATCATCGTCCGGGGGCATCTCGAAGACGATACGGAGTTCTTCGACATCGAGCTGATCGGACCTGATGCTTCCGAGTCGCAGGCCATCCACTGGAGCAGCGCCGATTACCTCGATGTGCGCCTGTCCTCGCGCGGCGCGCGGCGTTTGCGCCTCAAGTCGCGCTCGATGTCGGCGAAGCTCTGGCCGATCTCGATCAAGATCAAGGGCTCTCCTGCGATCGATCTGGCGGTGTCAGGTGAAGTCGATCTCCTGAACATCGAGCTGGCGGAGGGCGAACAAGAGATCAAGTATGCGAAGCCAGGCGCTCCGATCAAGGTCGCCTTGACCCAGGTGGGAGTCGCCGCGTTCCACGTCACGCCCCAGGCAGTCGCCGAGCTCACCGGCGAGACCGCGCATGCGGCGGTGCCTTGCCACGGATGTGCCCAGCAAGCGCTGGAACGCGCAGGGAAGCGCTCCTCGGGCGTTACCCGGCGACGCCCCCTGCGCGACAGATCAGCCTGACGCGCTCCTGCTTCGATCTGCCGAGGCCGATCACGAATACTCTGTGGATCGCAGCGCGCGATCCCGTCCCGGTCGATGCGCTACATACCCTTGGTGACCGCGGGGTTGCGCAGGTTGATCACTCCAGAGCTGTGGATCTGGACGCTCTGAAGCCGCAGAGTCCGAGAGCTTACAACTCGTAGCTATCTCGTGTCTGGGTATGTGCTGCTATCAGTGTGCAGTAGAATGATTAGTCTAAGGGTAATCTGTAGCAGCGGTGCGACGAGTCCCGCGTCAGCCCCGCGTCAGTCGTGACTGGAACGAATCCGGGCTATGCAACCTTTGCGCGTCGTCCGGGCACAGGATCAGCGTCGGATTCCATCCACATCGGGGGCGCCGCTTCGACCCAGCGCCAGCCCTTCGGGCTTCGACGCCCAGCTCTCGGTGCATACCAGCCGCGGTCGTCGAACTCGTCGGGGCCGACTACATCATCGGCACCCAACACGGTACACCGGAGCAGCTCCGCCAGCGTGTACGTCAGCGTGCGGCCGTTGATCGGATAGCCAACCGAGCTGGCAGATCCGATATTGCAGCCAACGAGCATGAGCTCGGAGATCTTTCCAGCGTGCTTGGATAGCAGCCCGAGTGGCGCAGGGTTGGTATCGAGGATGTAGTACGGAAACTTGAATGCCCTGGCATGTACCTCCGCTGCCGGGATCCAGAACGCACCGAGCGCCAGGCCACCCGACAGGCTATGGCCGATGATCTGCACGCGAATCTGGCCCTTGAGCCGGTCGGACAAGATCGCGCTGAGCTCGACATCGATGTCACGCACGGTGGAGACCTTGACGGTCCGGTTCCGGGGTGCCTTCTTGCTCTCGATCGTCGTGAGCGCGGCCTCGAGGAATGGGTCGTCGGTCGAGCCCGCGGTGCCGGGAGATGGGCCCGCCACGAATGTAATAATATTGGGATAGTCGCTTTTGATCATGGCAGTTCCTTGCTGATGAAATGTCGTATGGAAGGGTCCCTGGATAGCGACCATACCTAGCACGTGGCGTGCCAGGTACGAGGCGCCGCCGCCGTGTCGATGGAGCATGGCAATGGCCGGTACACCTCTATGAGGCGACGCTACCGGCTGTTTCACGACAGTCGGTAGGTCGTTGTCGTGGCACGGTTGCGGCGCTTCACGAACAGGACCGCAGGGAGGTGCGACGGTAGCTCGCGGGTTTACGATCGTGGGCCGGTCATGCGGTAGCCGGATGACGCCTCGAAGTCCGGCACGACGCAGCGGAGGCCGTTCGAGTAGTAGAGCGCTCGCGGCGCACGGTGATTGCGAAAGATCGTCGATGTGAGGTCTTCCCCCGGCGGTGCGTCGGGAAGGCCGCCGCGGAGCACATGCAGCGGATTGTTGCGGTCGGTCTGGCCGTCGCGGGCGATCCACTCCTGGACGTTGCCGGCGAGGTTGAGGACGCCATAGGGGCTTGCGCTGCACGGAAACGAGTCGACGGGAGCTGTCCACGGAAAGCCATCTTTGTCGCCGAGCAGATTCTCACACGCGAGATTCTCGGCCGTGCCCCACGGGTACAGGCGGCGGGGGTGTGGGTTCGGCTTGTCACCGATGGTCAGCCCGCCGCGCGCGGCCTTGGTCCACTGGAAGTCGCTCGGGAGCTGCTTGCCCATGTATTCGCAATACGCCTTTGCTTCGAAGGCATCGACGTTGCTGACCGGATACCTGGGATCGGCGTCGCGCGCATGGTGGTTGTTGGTGCCATAGGTAGCGTAGACCGGAGCCGGATACCCGGTGAGTCTCTCCATCCGCCCGAACGGCACGAATGCCGCATTGGAAACCTCGGTGCGATCGATGGCGAACGCCAGGAGGTCGATGATTTGCTCGGTCTCGGTGTAGTCGTCCTCGCCGAAGTGCTTGGACCTCGGTTCGCCGGCACCGCCGTAGATGAACGGGCCGCCCTCGATCGGAACGGTGTCTGCGAACGTGGCCTGGCACGTGGGGACCCAGACGACGGCGCTCTTGATGTCATCGGTCCGGTACCCGGGGAATGACTGGATGCGAATCCACGAGGCCGGGCAGCGCTCGCCGCCCCGCCCGCGGCCGTCGATCTTGAGGAACACCGTGCCGCCGGGCGCGTGGATCCGCTGGGTCCGCAGCGCCCCGTAGTCCGACGCGGGCAGGAGCTGGATGAACTTCTCGGGGAGTCGAACTCCGTGCTCGTCGAGATCGTCGGGCTTGGCCTCGTACAGCGATACCGACAGCTCAGGGATCTGATCGAGCCCGGCCGGGACCGGAGCGCCACCGACCCAGTCGAACGGCACCATCACGAGATCGACGGTCCCCATGTTGCTCTGGATCAGCTGCTCGCGCGACAGGTACTTGCCGAGCATGACGAACGCCGGGATGGCCACGATCGTCGCGACCGCGAGCGCGATGCCGTAGCGGATCCGCCGGCGGCGCCGCGTGGCCAGGTGGCGCTGATCGCCGGCCGCGAAGAACTCCTCGATGCGTGCGGGCAGCGCGAGCCCGAGCTGTGAGGCCCGGTGGCGCGTGGTCGACAGCTCGGTCTCCGACCACGTATCCTCGATGCGCTTGCCGCGGCGCTCCCACAGCTTGGCGGCGTCCTGGAGCTCGTCGAGCAGCCGGCGCTCCTCGCGCGATTCGTCGAGCCAGCGCGCCAGCTGGGACCAGGCCTGGACCAGCGACTCGTGCGCGATCTCGATGATCGGCGCCTCGTCGTCGTTCTGGTTGCGTTGCACGAGCAGGCGCGCCGCCAGCAGCCGGTCGAGCACCGCGTCGGCCTGGGGCCCAGCCACGGAGATCAGCTGATCGCGGGCGACCGAGCGCCGCGTGGTGCCCACGACCAACTGCAGCAGGAGCTGGCGGGCGGTGCGATGCTCGTCGGGAGACAGCTCGGTCAGGGCGTGGTCGGCGTGGCGGGCGAGCGCGCCGGCGAGACCACCCATCCGGCGGTAGGTCGCGCGGAGCAGGCGGCGCTTCGCGACGTCGCGGCCGTCCCACAGCGTGCGGCAGGCGAACTGCAGCAGCGGGAGGTTGGCGGCCTCGGCGCTGCCGACCTCGGCGATCAGGTCATCGATGATCGCCGCGTCGTCGAACTGGTAGTCGTAGCGAGCGAGCGGCCCCGTGATCGTGCGGCGGACGTCGTCGACGCCCAGCTTCTTGACGACGAACAGCGAGCGCAGGCCGGCGAGCTTGCCGACGAAGTCGTCGCGCACGGTGACCACGACGCGGACCGGATCGAGCGGATCATCGGCGGCCGCTAGCAGCATCTGGAAGAAGTGCT
>JAAEAZ010576692.1_pt1 | contig 10934 bp, 8 predicted proteins | sample 7277811 | NCBI WGS metagenome assembly JAAEAZ01 (sample SAMN13876997, study PRJNA601929) | soil metagenome | isolation source: soil | host: Panicum virgatum | place: USA: Fermi National Accelerator Laboratory | collected 2010-11-19 | reverse complement strand
GTGAAGATGAAGGCTGCGCTGAAGAACGCAAGCCCAATGGCAACGAGTCTCGGGTGATTTGGCGAGGTCACATTCCAACCTGCCAGACAGAAGCAGACGAATGCGAATATGAGCAGTACGAGTTGTAGTTTATCCATGTGGTTATTTCTTTCTGGCTTTCTTGAGTAGCGCTTTCACTTTGGCGGTTGCCTGCTTTCCGAATTCTCCTCCTACTTGCCCCACGGCTCCGCCGGCCAGTGCGAGTGTTCCACCTTTCGCCAGACTGGCGAGCATTCCTGGCTGTTTGTAAACCGTGGCCATAGCATTGGGATTAGGCCCTCCTTCTCCCTGCTGCTGAAATTCACCCAGTGTATTCCTGGGCCTAGGATCTGCGAATTCAATGATTCCGTCCAGCCATGAGATAAACTCTCGATTTCTTTCTCTGCCAAGTAGAGTGGATCCTGCGTATCCTGCCGCCAGTCCTCCTCCGGCACCGATAGCCAGTTTTCTGCCGGTGCTTTGCTTATTCCACCAGTCAGACACTCCACCTAATGCACCACCGGTTTGTCCTCCTCCCACAAGCTGTCCGGACATTCCCCTCCTAGCCATTGCTGCTTTTTGTGCAAACGACTGAGCCGCGTTGGCCTGAGATCCGGGTGCGTTGTATTGACCCAGATATCCCTGAACTCCGGCTCTGACTCTGCCAGCTTGGATGTCTCCGGTCTCACCTCCCCATTCAAGTTTGCTTGGGTGGGGAACATCGACCGTGGGGATATCGTGAGTTCCTACCGTTCCCACAGAGGATGGAATATTTTTTCCTCGGACCTTGGCTGCTATTGTCGCTGCCGCGGATGGTGCTTTTGCTCTCGACCCGATACGTTTTGATGTCGATTCCAGTCCTGAGATAAGTTCCTCGATCGCCCCAAACTCAATCAGGTAATCGAGATTGGTCGACAGCTCTACAAGTCTTTTATCCATGGTTCCCCTCAGTGTCAGGTGTCAAGAAAGGAGGTGTAAATGGCAAATGGGAAACTCCAGAAGAAGTCAGACATATCTACCTTCAGTCTTTCCGTCATTAATAAAGCGTTTGGGATGCTGTCCAATCAGCTCCGTGCGCTGGCGGAAGATCCAGAGAGGTGGTCTGAACTATCCGAGCAGGTGCGATTGGGGATTTTAGTGAAGCTGAAGTCCACAAAGAAGAAGCAGTTGCCGGCCAGAAAGAAGAAGTAAGCTTCACTTGTTTTCCTCGATTGCAATGAAGCTGGGAGCTCTGTATGCGCCACTGGGGTAACGGCCCTGGTGGCGTATACGGGCAGTCCTGCCTACATACTTGTGTAGCTGACGTCGCGTCTCCTTTGTAAATCCTGTACCCACCTGCCCACCCTCGTAGGTGATTCCACCATGTGACCCTTCGAACTGACCGGTTCCAGGAAATGTGCCAGTGATCGACACGTTGGCCTCCGAAGTATTCTTGATTTTAATCATCTTTCCATGAGGAGGATGAATGATTACACCCTCCTTTGTTAAGGGGTGGCGACCCTTTCGAATGTTTTCGAATAATTGTTTAACATCTTCCTGACTGGTGGCCTCCTGCGGAGTATGGAACTTACCTGCCGGTAGATGCTGTACGGTTGCTTTAACCTTGGCCAGTCGCTCAGGGTAGGACTCACCCTTTCCGTCGGCATAGTCGAATGGCATGATTTTCAAGTCGACACCCTTCTTCTTCTGCTTTGTAATCGATTCACCCAGATGTGTGTTGAGTATTCCACCCAGCTCCTGTGGCTCGATCGCCTTACCCTTCCGGGTTCCGTAGAGCTCCCCAATCAGGGTGCGCTGGTGTTCCTGGGGAACCTGGGTTGTTGGACGACCATGAAAAAACCGTTCAGTGTGGACAATATGTTTCCCGCTTTGCTTTCCTTTTCGATGGCTGAATACCTCGGGCCGGTTACCCTTAGTCGTTACATACACGAGCGCACCATCAACCTTTGGCTGAACGATTGAACCAGGCGGCAAGGATTCGAAGGTCTCGTGCGCTTTACCTGGTTCAATGGATTTGTAGCTGGGCTTGCTCGCTTCCGGTGGAGGCTGGGGGTGTTTGCCGCGGGTCATCAACCACCCTTTCGGTGTCTTTACCAACGCCAGACGATGGTGCTCCTTCTGGTCAGCCAGGGTGGCATGCACCTCAGTCGGTGTGGACTTGGTTACCAGGGCCTTCCCTAAATGTTCAGTGGATACATCACCGGCCCCATAGCCAGAAGGGATATTGCCTTCCCATCCAAGGTAATCGTGTGAGTGAACTGGCTGGGGATGAACTGCGATCCTTCCACCTTCACCGGGAAGGTCTTTCCTGGTCGCCCAAGACAGGAGACCGTGGCGCGGAGTTCCGATCCGAATATCTCGGTGTAGTCCTGCTCTCTTTGCGGCGTGTCGTTGGACCGTGTAGTCGACAACGCCCTCAAGTTTTGGGATGGTCTCAGGTGGTTCATCTTTGTCTCCTGGGACGTAGAGGGTTTTGAATTGGATCAGGTCATCAAGTAAGTGTGAGAATTTATATCCACGTAACCAAGGGTGAACCTTCACGGTTATTTTCTTGGCTCTGAGCGAATCCTGTAAATGAGACGCAACTCCGAATATGCTCTTACCTTCCTTACCAGCATTCCTTAGTTTTGCGCTCAATATGGGATCGGCGGACAGTCTCTTGCCGCCTTCCCAGCTATAATGTAGTTGTTCAAATATTCCACTTTTGTATGTCTTGAAAGATTTCTTCAGGCCTTTGTGAATCCGTGTACGGTTTTCCGGTGATACCTGTAGCTGATCAGCCAGTTTCATGGCCTGCCTATTCGCTCCGCGCTCTACCGCTATTTGGTGGATGTTGTGATATTTCTCGAGGTTGGGATTGACTTGACTGGACCGACGGTAGGCATGGCCAGCCTCATGCCATAAGGTTTCCGTGGGACTCATTCCTGCCGAGCTATCATGTCTGCCGACGCTGATAAATCTCTTTGTTGGGGCAACAGATCTAGCTTCATCGAACCTGGGATCCGATATCATCTTGTCCGGAAAATATCCTGTTGGGAGGTTCTCACGTAGACTTCCTTTAGTGATTTCTACGCCACTACCCCTGAGGTGTTTAACAAGCTTCTTGGTATCTGAAAAGAAAGAGAATTGAATCAGACCATCTAAAAGAGAGGAAAGCTCCTTGGTGTCCTTGGGTTTCCTACCAGCGATCAATCCGGCTAGAGCTCCAACCTTTGATCCAACTCCGGCGCCGGCAATTGCATGAGTTACTGCTGGAGTGGGAAACAGCGGGAATTTCCTTTTTGCGTACTTCTTAAATGCCGGACCGAAATGACCTTTCCTGGCGATTACTCCAAGCCCGACGCCGGCTGCTCCACCTGCGACAGTTCCGACAGTTCCCCATTTTAGACTTCCTATTAACCGATCGAGGACTGTCTTCCTGGGTTCATCTTCAGGCGTTGATTTCATCCAGTTTGGCGCTGAGTTGAACCAGTCGTTCCTTCTTCCGGGAGAATGCCTGCTGGAGTTGCCCTGGACGATTTAGATACCTCATGAGTGCAGGCAGCGGCATCTGTAGCATTGTCAGGGGTGCAGGACCAGAAGGGAACTCCACTTGATCGATCTTGCTTTCGTGTCCAGTGGATCCTCCCCATGGAGAAATCGGTGCAGGTGTTCCGAATTGAACTGGTTTTTCTTTGGACTCAAGGTGAAGTTTCGACCGAAGAATTCCCAGTGCGCTTCCGACTGAAGCTCCGGGAGATCCCTTGAATCCTTTGCGCAGCCCCTTCCATGCAGTGCCCAGTGGAACATCCGCTCCACCTGCTTTACCAAGACCGTAACCAATCCCAAGTTGCTGTCCGGCTTCTCTGTAACCACCTGATGCCCTGATGGCTTTATGGAGTTTGTACCCTCCGTAACCTCCGGCTGTCAGCGCGCCTCCCGCGGCCACGTCTTCAGTCGTGTCTCTCCAATCTCTAAACTGGATCAGTGAATCCAGTCTGTTATCGATGGCGGACAGGCGAACGAGTTTAGATGTGTTCATAAATACTTGTGGTAATGGTTTGGATCGATCGATCTGCCGACCAAGTCCATATCTGTCGCCCTGGCCGGTTCTTCGTACTTTAGCTTCACGGAAGTAGTTCCCAGCACGCATTCGTTGCCCGGCCTTCATGACCCCACCTTCGAATGTGGGTATGGCCATGGCGTTAGATTTTAGAGATGGGAAAGGAGACTTAGCCCATGACGATCGTATTTTAGCCATCGATTCAAGTCGTTCCAATGCAGATCCAATTTCAGCTAATTCGATGGTTGAAGATTGATCGCTCATTTTCTTTTCCCGTTCTGGTTTCCAGCCAGTCTTCCTGAGAGTGCCATAGACGTAAGCGTCTTTGCGCTCCTTACTCATCTTCTTTCCAGCCACTTTGGCCTTGAGTTTTCGCTCGAGCGCTAAAGGCATTTCCCCTCCGGATTCATTAACCACAACCCAAATGTCAACAGACCAATGACACCAATAAGCAATGAACTATTCCAGAATTCTCTGCGCCATGTTCGCCGGGAACTCAAAACCCTCGGATTCGATAGACCAAAAGTTATGAAGACCAAAGTCCAGCGCACCATAGTCCCAAGCCTACGCAAGCAGGCTTACTTCACTGATGACGGGGAGATTTACATCCCGATCCTTCAGTCCAGGAGACACGTCAGGGATAAGATCCGTCACGAATACGGACACGCCCTCCTGTTCCACTACCACGGCATCACCGGAAGGAGTGGATTCTCTTGCTTTGGTCACTCACGTAATAGGGACGACTACGTCTCTCAATACGCCATGACTGGCCCAGAAGAGGACTTCTGTGAGACCTTCATGTTGTTCCTTAGGCACAGGGGAAAGCTGCCAAAGAAATATCTGTCTCCCCGCATCAAGAAAAAATGGAGATTCGTTAACTCCCTCAGGACGTGCGCCGGTTCTTCCGGGTCGTAGCGGCTGTGGCCAGTCCGGCGGTGGCAGGAAGGGCGGCAGCACCGGCTACCACCTTAGCATAATTCCTGGTCACTCCTTGCTTGTATGATGCCAGAGGTTTGAAGATTTCACGATGAGCTGGGTCGCTTGCTACGTGACGCAGTGCTTCCCTTTCGTTGTATCCTCGGGACCATAAATCCTGAAGATGAGACGAGAGCTTATTGTACCTGGACTCAAGTTTTGGTTGGAGTTTTGGGCTCGCTGACTGAACCAATTCACCAGCCCAAGCATTCAGCGCCTCGGTTGGTGAGGATCTGAATGCACCGAAATGCTCACGGGTGGCTTCATTGATTCCTCCCTCTACGCTTCCAAGTTCAGAACGGGGTCCGGCGGGAACCAACCTCAGCGCTTTCTTGACCATGGGATGCGCGGGATTACGCAAAGCAGCTCCGGCGATTTTACCGGTTACGCCCTGATTGAGAACGTGCTGAGATCCCTCCAGATAGTCTGCAACTTGCTTTCCGTAATTGTGTGGCCTTCCAGCAAAGGCGTCAATGCGGCCTCTCAGGCCCGCCCTGGCGAACTTTCCAGCGCCTTTATACAAAGGGAGTCCGGCCGCTGCTACGAGTAATCCAGCGCCAACGTTGTGCTTCCTCTTGTCTTCGAACCGGATCTCTTTGAGCTTGGACTGAAGATGCAATTTGGATCGTAACCAGGCCACGACTTTCCTCCGGCCTCGTCTCACTCCCCTTATGGTATCTGCGGCTTCCCCTACTTGAGGGGCAATCTTTCTCCATTGGACAGCGGTCTTTCCGAGCTCCAGTCCACCGTAGCCAAGACCAAGTGCGCCGGCGCCGATGCCAATGTTCCGTAGTTGCGCGGTAGGTTCTTCCTGCTTCGGCCGCCTGAACTCACCATCTTGGAAACGGATCTCCTTCAGTCTGGACCCCATCAGGACACTGGCCCGTATCTTCGTATCACCATTCTCGATCTTGGCAGCAATGCGATGGTTCCCGTCCTCCACGTAATACTTACCTTTTTCCTTGTGAAGAATTGGAAGCTTCTTTCCGGGCTTCTCCTTGTATTTCTTTACGATGCTTGATTTTACGGCGTCCTGGTGAGAGACGATTTTATCGACAGGGACGTATTGAACAGATCTCTTTTTTCGATCCGAGTATGTCGGATTCTCCTTCCAGCCCTTATCATACTCCCCTTTCTTCGCTTCGGGTGGCAATACAGTCTGGCCTTCCCGCTTCACCTTGAATCGGATCTCCTTACCCTTGGCCGACAGGAGCTTCAATCGTTTCAGAGCGTAGCCTCCGAGGGCCGCGGTGCCGATCCATTCCGGTGCACGCTCGACTCTCTTCCCTGTGAAGCTTCGCTCACCAAACTGGTCCCTGGTTGTTTCACCATATAGCCTGGCCAGCTTCTGGGTGGCTAGACCAGCGCCGGCACCGAGTAAAGCAGCTTTCTTCCATTTGATATGTGGGTGACTCAGGACTCCGATTCCGGAACCCAATCCCGCAGCTTTGGCATACAGGCGATCCGATCTTTCAATGTCTTTGTCGTAAACCTGCTTAGTGTAACGGTCCCTGGCCACCAGGGCCCTCTGGTTGCCCTGTCTTCTTTCGAACCGGATCTCCCTTAGCCTGGAACGCATTTGCTGCTCACGGGTCCTTATTTTCTTTCTGGCCCTCCTGAGATTGGCCACGCCAACACCAACCAATCCAGTGGCAAGACCACCAACCAATCCACCTACGGCAACCTTCTTTAAGGTGCTCGGCGCCCCCTCACCGATGAGTTTCTTGTAGAGATACGCGCTGGCTGGATAGGCGAGACCACCCTCGATCGCTCCAGTGACGACATCATGGACGGCACCACCTTCCTGCTTCGGATCATCAATCTTGTTTCGTAGATTCTCCAGGGCACCAAACCGTATTGGTTGAAGTTTAGATTCGGCGGCAATGTTCACAACTTTCCTGGCGACCTTTTTTGCAACGGATTGTACTGGAGCTTTTGTGGCAAAGGGTCGTCTTTTGATTATCTCTTCCACCTCACTTATCGTTTTATTTGCGGCCTCTTCCTTGCTTAGGCGTTGGGTATACTTGTTCCATCCCCACCTGGCTCCAAGGTAGCTGCCACCCAGGGTTCCTACACCACCAGCCCCGAGTAACACACCTTCACGTAATCGTTTGTCTTTGCTCTTGGACTGGTAGCCTCGAGGGCCACGGTAGTGTTCACGCACGGGTACAGGTCCACGTCTGTATCCGCCCACCCGAACGAAATCCGAATCCTGTTGGAACTGAATGAGTCGCATCCGATCACTGAGATGCTTCAATGCCTCCTCCATCGAGCGCCTGGTCTTACCGGAACGCTTCATTCGCTCCTCTCTTGCAAGACCTGAGGCCGTGATGCGCTTACCTTTCTCCTGGATCTTTTGAGCCTCGGCAATTCCCTCTTTCATGAATGCCGGGTTGTCCCATTCGACCTTTACTCCCTCTTTAGTCTTGCGAAGCTTGCCACCTGGTATTGCTCCGACCTCTCCCTCTACTGCTTGATTGTATTTTCTTGCTGCACCTTCCTTCAGGGATTTTAGCTCCGATTTGAACTGATCACGTAATCCGCCGGCCTTGGCGCTTGCCGAAGAGAACACCGATGAGGTTTTTGGGAACTTGTGTGCGATCGCACGAAACACATTACCAGAAGTAGTGTTAGCGGCAGCACGCTCAGTTTCAGTAACCACCTTTCCGGCTTCCATCGCACCGGCCGCTACCGCTGACGCTTTTTTAAGTTTCCCGTATACGTGACGTCCCGCCAATGCGGTTCCGATAATCCCGCCAGTGATTACGGTTCTCTTGAACCATGGCTTCTGCCATTCGGCCTGGCGCTCCCTGCCGCGCTCCCCGACGATCAAACCACTTTCGCTCTTGGGTGCCCTGAGGTCACTCACCAGTTTTCCGGCCCTACTGGCTCCTTTGTATAACGCCCTGGATCGGCTCTCGGGATAGAGGAGCCAACGCCTGGCCTCCTTCTTGTGCCAAGGTGTTGGATCGTAGTACGCATCCTCCACCTGCTGGAATCGGATTAATCTGGGTCTTGCGGACATCAATTGTAGAGCCTCTCTCTTCTTTCGCTGTTTCAACTTGTGAACGAGATACGCCCCGCCACCGACCGCTCCTACGGCGCCAGCACCAATTCCAATACTCTTCAGAATGGGGAACTTAGTCTGATCGCTGGCCCCGGGCGCGGGTCCGATTGGGACTGCCGGAACTTTCTTAAGTGCTCGAGGAAATAGCTGTTTACGTAGCTCATCTTCTCCGGCTTGGGTTTCACCGAGGTATGTATGTTTCCTGAATGCCTTGTGCAGGGTCTCCACTGACTCTGGGGTGTGCCCAGTAAAGGCTGAGATTTGATGAGCATCCAGCTTACTGATTTCGTCGGTTCGACCTGGATCAAAGTGCTTCCTGACTTTGTCCATGGCATCCTGTTCGATCTGGTCTCTGGCCTCTAACGGCTGCGTGTTTTTAGTAACCCTGGAATGAATGCTCTTCCTGATTGCCTCGGCTCTCGTTTTGTGGATGTTGAGTCGTTTACCGAGGTCTTTCTCGAACTGGAGCTGTATCGCCCTGAGCACGGTGGGATGGAATTCCTTACCGGCGATGTTGATGGTGGGCTTGAGCTTAACGGCGAAACGAATATCCGGTATGATCTTCTTCCATGTTGCCTTACTTAGCGGAGCCACTGGTGGGAGACCTTGCAGGGAACGGGCATGTTCCCGAAGAGGTGACAGAAGATTCTTCCGGTAAGCCCACCCTTTCCTGGCCAGTATATCTCTGATTCCTTGAGATCGGTGTGCTGCAGCGGCGGCATGAACCGGGTTCAGCCGAAATGACGGAACGCCTGGGATCTTACCCTTGTATTCCTGACGCAGATCCGGAGAAAGTCCATGCTCCACTTGTGCAAGATGGCCGGCAATTGGATCCCGGAATGCCTCCGCGCCGGCGCTGGCTTGCCTGCGTCGCTCCATCCTTTCGGCTTCGTTTCTTGGGATCCTGGGTCGTACACGGAGTTTTCGGTTGGGCGTGAATTTTACAGTCGTGGGCTTCTTGGCCTCCTCCACATCAAAGAGATCCGGGACATTTGGATGCCCACCTTTCATGACCACGTCCGGATCGAATGGTATCTTTCCTCCAGCGTGCAGCATCTCCCCAGGCAAAGGTTCAGGAGCCTCCGGATGATGGGTGATATCATGCAGGGATTTGAAGATCCCCTGCTTGATACTTTGAGGAGAGGTTCCAGGGACGTTGCCCTCCACGTCCGCGACTATATCCCTGCCAGCCGGAGCGGTCTTGTAACCCTTCCTGGGTTTCCATTTCGTTTTCTCCTGGGTGGTGATCATCTTCTCCTGGCGCGGAGTCAGGCGGGCCTTGTGCTTCGCGGCAGCATTAACCTCAGCCTCGACGCTGGGATCCCAACCGGGTTGGCCTTTCTGCGCCAGCATCGGTTCACCAGGCAGATACTTTCTGAGGTAATCCAGTGTGGCAAATTCCAGTAAATTTTTTCCGGACTCGAACCTCAGAATTGGCCAAATTTTTTTCGGGCGCATCGGAAGCATGCCCAATCTACCAATGTCAATCCATCCAACCAAACCAAATGTTCTTAGCTACGTATAGCTATACCTAGCTAGGACATGTGTAGGGGCGGAAACGCCAAAAGCCCCGTGGGTGATCCACGGGGCAAACTCACACAATTGGTTTGGCAGCAAACCAAAGGAGCAAAACAAAGTCCAGGGCTTTAGAACCCCTGGCCGCCGAGAAGCTCCCTCGGCAAACCAGATAGTCATATGGCTGACCAATCATCAAGTCGCTTCAAGGTCCTGAGGATGGACCCTGAGGTTCCTGACAAACGTAAAGAGGAGTTCAACCGCATGTTGAAAGCGATGAAGGATTTCTACGCGGACATGCGGGAGGAGCTGGATATCCTGAATGCGAGAACAGACAAGCTCATAGGCAGGGTAGCCATCCTGCAGCAGGAAGTTAAGAAGTTGTCCAAGCGGAAGTAGTCGATCGACTCTGAGCGCATCACACGGGTGGTGCGCTCGAGTCGGTGGATCCGAACCATCGACGTAAGATAATTGTTCTTTGAATGGTCAAGGACAAAAGGTTCAACCGGACAGAGTCAGTAGAGCCGCACGGTAAGGTGCGGTGGGCGGAAAGCAAACGCTCAATGGTGTAAAGGCCGCGTAGAAGTTATATGGGATGTCCCTGCTAACGGACATTACTTCTACATTCTAATCACTGGTAGGGAGATCAAAATTAAACACCAGGACGGCCCGTCTGAAAACGACAACCAGATTCAGGGAAGTGAAGCCCCTGGTAACACTACCGAGACTACGGCGAATCTTTGAAGGCGGACTGCGGTGATCAGTAAGGATTTATCCTTCGATTCGAACACGTTCACTATGGGTGTGCTCGAATCGGTGGATCAGTAAATCCACTGGGAGAAAACAAAATCCAGGGTCTCCCTGGTCGGTGGGAACTCCCCCATCAAACAACACAATGACAACAAAAGCAAAACTGAAAAACAACGAAGACAAAGGTGAAGGCCACAGGGCCCACTTCTCAGCAATCCTCAAAGCAAAAATTGAGATTGACGGGAAGAAGCAGGAGTTCAATATCGACTACGACGTGACAATCACGTTCGAGCAGATCGATTACGTCGTTCGGCAGATCGCAGGCGGCATTGCGCAAGCCGCCGGCCGGTTCGCTAAGGATGGGTTGACCTCACGGGAGCCAGCGGAGAACGCTGTAGCTTAAGTCCCTCGGCAAGGAGCGCCCTCAACGGTGGGGGCGCTCTAGCCGGATGATTTCATCCAGTTTCGAGGATAGCTGGTGAAGCGGTTTTAACCCATGTCGAGTTCTGAGCAATTTGATATGCGCCTTGACTTTCTTGGCCAGGTTCGCCTGGGCGCTCCCTCCCT
>JAAEAZ010377419.1_pt1 | contig 11060 bp, 7 predicted proteins | sample 7277811 | NCBI WGS metagenome assembly JAAEAZ01 (sample SAMN13876997, study PRJNA601929) | soil metagenome | isolation source: soil | host: Panicum virgatum | place: USA: Fermi National Accelerator Laboratory | collected 2010-11-19 | reverse complement strand
TCGACGAGGCGACCCAGGCGCCCGATCCGCTGCTGCTGGTCGCGCTGGCGCGCGCGAAGGTCTGCGTGCTCGCCGGCGATCCGCAGCAGCTCGGCCCGGTCGTCACCGGCGGACCCGCCGCCGAGGCCATGCTCGGCTCGACGATCTTCGAGCGCCTCGCGCGGGCGGCGTCGCGCGATGGCGCCGCACCATCCGAAACCTCTGGCGCGGGCCCCGGCGCGGTGATGCTCGAGCAGCAGCACCGCATGCACGCCGCGATCATGCAGTTCCCGTCGCGCACGATGTACGACGAGCGGCTGCGCGCCGCGCCGGCGGTCGCAGGCCACACGCTCGACGACCTCGCGGTGACGCCCGACCCGCTGCGGCCGCGGCCGCTGTGGCTGATCGACACCGCCGGCAAGGACTGGACGGAGGAGCGCGCGTCCGTGAGCGCTGCGCCGCGAGCTTCCCGCGACGGCCCCGACTTCGAGCCCGGGACCTCGCTCATCATGCCGGTGGTCCGGTTCGATCCCAGCACGTTCAACCCCGGCAACGCCGAGCGGGTCGCCGCCGAGGCGCGCCGCCTGCTATCGCGCGGCCTGCCGCCGACCGAGATCGCGATCATCGCGGCGTACTCGGCCCAGGCGCGCCGGCTGCGCGAGCTGTTGCGCGCCGAGCGCGCCGCCGGGCTCGAGATCGGGACGGTCGACGGCTTTCAGGGCCGCGAGAAGGAGGCGGTGATCGTCGATCTGGTGCGGTCCAACGATCACGGCGAGATCGGGTTCCTCGCCGACACGCGGCGGATGAACGTCGCGCTGACCCGCGCACGCCGGTTCCTGCTGGTCGTCGCGGATTCCGCGACGCTCGGCGCCCATCCGTACTACGCGGCGTTCCTGTCGTACGTCGACGAGATCGACGCCCACGGCAGCGCGTGGAGCGACGATGCCCCGCCGGTTTGACGAACCCGCGGTATTTTGTCACAACCTGACGGTGCCCCACCCCGCCCGGTCGTGCTCCTTGCGCTGATCGCGAACGCGTGCCCTGACCGTGGCCGACGCGGCGGGAGCCGTTGACGTGGATCGACATTGACGTTGACGTTGACGAACGACGTGGCCGTGGCCGTGGCCGTCGACGTTGAGTCCATCGTTGTCGTTGACCTGGACGGTCGTCTGTCGTGCAAGGTCAACGATGGGGTCCACGTTCACGTTGCCGTCCAGGTCAACGCCTGACGTCAACCTCAGGTCGTGCTCACGACGCGACGCTCGGGTGGGGTGCATCGGCGGGCTTCGCGGTATCCTGCCGGCATGAAGCTTCCGGCAGAGCCGAAGGTCATCCTCCGCAGTTGCCGCGACTACGACCCCGAGCGGATCCGCACGATCATCCGCGAAGGGCTCGAGGAGCTGGGCCTGCGGCCATTCGGTCGCACGCTCGTCAAGCCCAACCTCGTCGCCGCCGGTCCGCTGTTCCCCTATGCGTACACCCGCCCGGAGTTCGGCGAAGGCGTGCTGCGCGCGCTGCGCGACGTCGGCGGTTCGTCGATGACCGAGCTCGCGGCCGGAGAGCGCTGCGGCATCACGGTGCCGACCCGCGTCGCGTTCCGCGAGTCTGGATGGGACGCGATGCTGAAGAACATCGACGTCAAGCGCTACTGCTTCGAGGAGCAACAGCAGGTCGAGATCCCGCTGACCCACCCCCAGCGCTTGCGCGACTACCTGTTCACGCCCGAGCCGGTCGCGCGCGCCGACTTCTTCGTCAACTGCCCCAAGTTCAAGGCGCACCCGTGGACGACGGTGACGTTCTCGTGCAAGGCGTACATCGGCATCCAGGACGACCGCCACCGCCTGATCGACCACGATCACAAGCTCAACGAGAAGATCGCCGACCTCCAGCACATCATCCAGCCGCAGTTCATCGCGATCGACGCGATCACCGCCGGCGAGGGTCGGATGCTGACGCCGACCCCGTTCCCGCTGGGCCTGATCATCATGGGCAACAGCCAGATCGCGTTCGACTCGGTGTGCTGCAACATCATCGGCGTCGACCCGAGCACGGTCGACCACATCCGGCTGGCGTCGGAGGGCGGGTTCGGCTCGACCGACATCACCAGGGTGAAGATCTCCGGCGACGTCTCGCTCGACCAGGCCAGGGCGCGCGCGGCGGGCTTCAAGGTGGGCCTGGTCCGCGTCGAGAAGTACTTCGAGGGCTCGCACATCACCGCGTACGCCGGGCCGCCGCCGGCCTCGGAAGCCGGCGACTATTGCTGGGGCGGCTGCCCCGGGGCGATCGAGGAGGCGATCGAGATCCTGCGCGTGTTCGACAAGGAGACCGACAAGAAGATGCCGCGGCTCCACGTCGTGTTCGGCGCCTATCAGGGAGGGATCGACGCCAAGCCCGGCGAGAAGGTCGTGTTCATCGGCGACTGCGCCGCGTGGAAGGGCATGATCCACGGCAAGCCGGTCGCGATCGAGAACCTCTACAAGGAGCGCACCACGCTCGATCCCCACACGATCACCTCGCAGGACATCTTCGCGAAGCTGTCGAGCGCCAAGGCCAAGCTCGCCGGCGACGTCGTCCGGCTCGAGGGCTGCCCGGTCTCGGTCGCCGAGCAGGTGCTCGCCCTCGTCAACCTGAGCGGCGTGAAGAACCCGTACTACGATCGCGAGAACATGCTGACGTTCGGCCGCGCCTACCTCGGCTGGAAGACCCGGGTGGCGCTCAACAAGCTGCAGCGCAAGCGCTACCAGCAGAACGGCACGTTCATGAGCCGCGGACAGGCCGCCCCGGAGCTCGCATGATCGGCCCCGGATGGCTGCCGTCGCGACCGCGCCCGCTGTGCCGCGCGCGGCGTGGGTTGGGCTCGTACATTCCGTTCGCGCGGAAGCGGCGGTCACGGCGCCGTCGACCCGCGGCGGAGCCGCAGATCGCCCGTGACCCGCGGACACCGGGTTGCGCCACCGGCATCATGCTGTTCGATCGATTCCCCGTGGAGCTACCGAAGGCGACGCTGCGCCCGACCACCTCGCAGGCGCGTCATCGCGCGATCAGCGGCCTGCTGACGCAATGGCTCGCAGGTCGCTGGGCGTGGCTGCGGCCGCGCACCGTCCCGCTGATCGCCGCGCTGGTGGGGCTGCTTGCGGTGATGGCTGCGACCAAGTACCTGCCGGTGTACTCGAGCAACCACAGGTCCGCCGCGGCCCGCCACATCCAGGTTCACGTCCAGGACCTCTGCGACCGCCCCACCGCAAGGTACGACGGCATCGAGTGTGCCTCGCGGTCGACCGAGGTCGCGCCCGCGCAACCCGGGACGACCGCCGGGCAAAACTAGTACCTCGGAGCAGTGAAGATGACGGGTTGGCGAGGGAGCGATCCTCTGCCAAAGACAAGAACTACTTGCGGCTCCTGGTTGGTCAACCGCGCTTCGTGTTCGTAGCCCTTGACGTGATCGTGATCGGCACCGTGATCGCCATCGTGCACGGGCACGGGCACGACACCGTGGGCGTGATCGGGTGCCCTTGACGATCGATCACGATCACCTTGACGATCACGTCCACGACGTCGATTGCGGCCAAGGAGGTTCAACCGGTCAATCCTCTGCTGCGAGCTACCAGCATCGTCTCGTCCGGCGCCGGACCGCCGGCGTGCAGATACGTCGTGACGGCGCCGCGGCAGCTTGTCATACTGAGCCCGTGCTGTTTGATGGGCCACCTGCGGAGCTACCGCTCGCCACGCTGCGACCGACGGTCGGGAGGGCGGCGTGGTGTCGTCGCCTGCTCGGAGACCTCGATCACAGCATTTCGCACAGCATTTCGCACAGCATTTCGCACAGCATTTCGCACAGCATTTCGCACAGCATTTCGCACAGCATTTCGCGCAGCATTTCGCGCAGCATTTCGCGCGGCCTGTCGCGACGCCTGGCGTGGCTGCGGCCGCGCGTGGTCCCGCTGATCGTGGCCTTCGCCGGCATGCTGGCGATGCTCGCCGCGGTGAAGTACTCGGCGCTGTGGGCGCGCAGCGAGCGCATGACGCTGGGGGTGCACACGCGGATCTCGGACACACCGCCGCGCCGGCCGAACCCGGGCGACCGAGCCCGCCGGCCCCCCACCGAGATCGTGGTCCGGCCGATCGGCATCCACGATCACTACCTCGTGCTGACGATCGATCCGCCCGACGCGCCGTAGCCAGCCTGGACGGTGCCTGGACAGTGCCTGGACGGTGACCGACGGTGACGAAGGCGTCGATCGGGCCGCGTCGTACGCCTCGCGGCCGTGATCCGGGCCACTCCCTGTCATGCATTGCCGCACGCGGCGACGTATCGTCTGATCATGGACGCACGGCGACTCCTGGCGGTGCTGGCCGCGACCTGGGTCGCCGGATGCGCCTCGCGATGCCCCGAGATCGCCGCCGCGAACCGCGCGTTGGTCGAGCGTACGACGGTCGCGCCCGGCCCACACGTGCAGGTCCGGGTGCCACTCGAGCGCGCGAACGCATTCATCGCCGAGCTGCTGCGCGATCAGCCGCTGGCGGTCCCGCTCGCGCTCCCGCACCTCGGCCCGCTCGCGCTGCCCACCCGCGAGCTGACGGCGCTCGCCCGCGAGGTCCGGCTGCGGCCCGCGCAGCCCGGCCGGATCCGGTTCGCCATGCGGATCGAGATCGACGACGCACAGCAGCCGGTGACGACGCTCGCGATCGAGGCCGAGGTGGCGCCGATCGTGGTTCGCGATCATGGCGTGACCGAGCTGGTCACCGGCTTCGGGCCCGAGAACCTGGTCGCCGTCCAGCCCGAGCTCGCCCCCGGCTCCGAGCGCGCGCTCGGCGACGCCATCGCGCGCTGGCTGCCGCCGGCCTTGCGCGATCACCTGCCGCGCAGCGTGCTCGACCGCGCGGCCGGCGAGCTCGGCGGTCACCTGACCGGTGCTGCGTACAAGATCTTGCAAACGACCCTGCTGCGCCGGCTCGGCGAGCTGACGCGGTTGCGGCTGCGGCTCCCCGATCTGCCGATCGCGAGCGCCAGCCTGCGATCGGCGACCGTCCCGAGCGAGGCCTTCACGGTCGATCTCGCGACCGATCTCCCGGTGCGGCGAGGGCTCGCGGCCGCGAGCCCGACCGGCGACGAGGTCATGGTCCGGATCTCGGGCAGCACCGCCACCGAGATCGCAAACTGGGCGATCGAGCGCGGCCACCTCCCACAGCGCTACACGCGCAGCCTCGAGCCGAGGTCCGACGGCGAGTTCCGGCCTCGGTTCGACTACCTCGCGGAGGACCGCGCCCGGCCGGTCAAGATCCACGTGTTCCAGGACCACGGCGGCTGTTCGTACTTTCGGGTCGGCCTGCGGCCGGCGCTGCAGATCGTCGATGACAGGCTCGAGGTCTCGACGCTCGATCAGATCGTCGAGCTGGCAAACGCCCCGGCGGTGATCGGCATCGCGCTGTGGCTGAAGCAGCTGGTCCAGGGCTCGGTCGACCGATCGCGCCGGGCCGCCGCGCACACCCAGCTGACGGTCGGCGGCCGCACGTTCACCACGCGCGCGGTGCGCGTCGAGGTGGCCGGCGACGAGCTACAGTTCGAGCTGCAGTTCTCGAGCGACGCTCCGCCGCGGGCGCCCGGAGATGTCAGCTCACGACGCCGCGAGCCGGGGCCGGATCTCGCGATTGACCAGGCCAGCCCAGCCAGGCCAGCCAGCGGCGGCCAGCGGCGATCTCCAGGCGCTAGTTGGCGATCACCGTGAGGTAGGTGAACGCGCCGGCCTCGAGCGTGACCGCGGTCGCGCCCACCGCACCGCCGGCGACGCTGACCGTCACCGGGCCACCGCCGAGATCGACGTTCGGGAACCACACGTAGCTCCCCACCGCGCCCGTGACCGGCGCCGGCTCCCAGGTGGTGCCGTTGAACTGCTGCGCGGCGCCGTGGTTCATCGTCGACAGCGACACCACGTGCGGCGTACCGGCGACATGGACGACCAGCTGGCCCTGCGCCGCGTTGTACGGCTGACCGATCGCGGTGAACATCGTCGCCATCCGCTCCGCCGTCATCGCGCGCGCGCTGAACGCGCCGCCGGCATCGATCACCGCCTGCTCGGCGATCAGGACACCGCGGCCCGGATAGGTCCCGGGATGTGTGTCGCACTCGCTCGCGTTCATGCTGAAGGTGAAGTCCACGATGGTCTCCGCCTGATGCGCGAGGCACAGCTCGAAGCGACCGTTGGGGTTCGTGCTATCGATCCGTGCCGTCTGGCCACGCACCATCAGCGTTGCTCGGTTTACCCCGCATTGCTGCATGTTGGTCCAGTCCCAGTCGATGATCTCACCGGTGAACAACACGTCGGCATCGGCGCATGTACCGGGCGCCATGTCGATCGGCGTATCGAGGCTCGCGTCCGTGGGCCTGGCCCCGCCATCGCCGCAGGCCCCAAGCACAGCGAGCGCACCGAGGGTTGCGACGACGAGCATCACCGAACGATCAGATCGGCCTGGCAGCATGGGCCAGACGCTACCAGACCGATCGCACCTAGGGCATGTATCGGCGTCGTGCCGTGACGGCTTGCCCTCGGAGTCGGGGGCCATGTGCCGTTGTCGCGACACGGCGGCTGTGATCGTTCTGGGGCTTCGCTCAGGTCGAGCGTGCGCCACATCATCGTCGGCGGTTCCGCAGGCGCATCGGCTCGTGCCGCGATTGCTACCCGGATCGAGGCCCGGACCCGGCAACGGCTCGTCGGAGGAGGGCTGGAAGGAGCGCGATGGACCAAAACGACCGCTCGACCAAGCACCCAGGTCCCGCCGCGCAAGTTGTAATCGAGTGATGAAGCCCTCTTGGTAACGTAGCTTGCTCCAGCCCGCCGAAGATGCAAGCTCTGCATTAACGACGACCAGATCTCCCCGGCGACGACAATTACACCGCCCGATTTTCGGCGATGTAACTGGCGGTAGGGAGGTCGTGCCTTCCACGAGCTGGAGGCACGGCCCCCGTGCGCCCAGTGAGCAACGCTCAAATGAGGAGGCCGATGAAGAACATGGCAAACACAGGCAGATAGACCAGACCGCCATGCATGCGGACATGGGCCGCAACACGGTGCGAACTACGTCGAACGGTATGTTGCTGTCCTGAGATCGCTCGGCTCCCGCGACTGGCCGACGCGCAGGATCCGTCGAGGAAATACTGGCCTGAGATCGAGGAGCGTCGAGGAGCGCCTGCGCGCAGACACGGCGTGCGAAGCCAAAGACGCTGTTCGATCTGCAGGAGCAATACCTCTCCAGTGGTTCCTGACCTGAATTCCTCATCACCGTGATGGGAATTCCGCCCGCCTCCCCCATCGAGCGCTGGCGCTCCGCGAGCCGATCGGCGGCTACCGCACGCTTGCCCCCTCTCCCCTGGGCTAGCGATCGCCCCCTCGTGCACGTACTCAAGGTGTTTTTTTACACCCCGAAAAACAGGGTCAGCCGCTGCGCCTACTTAGCAATCAAACGAGTACCGGACTGCGCCTACGAATTTCATTCGCTCACACAGTCGCATGCCGGATTATGCTCCACTCCCGATGAGATTTCACCTTTGATATCTAGAGCTAGCAGAGCTGATGCGGCGAGATAGCTTGGTCTGGAGTCACCCCACCCCAAGATGTGTGCAGAGAGGTGACAGAGCAGGTCAGCGGGATCTCAACCTTTCTGGAGCTAAGTCAGGCAATCTCTGACCATGTAGATCAATTCAGTAGTTCAAAATACGCGAAAATCTTCGATAGCCCCAATCACACAAGAAATTTACTGTACGAAGAAAGATTGGACCCATGGAAGCGCTCCTCCCACCCCCTGAGACATGCCGACTAGAGCTCAGATTGAAGCAGATCGAAGCTGATCCCCGAATCTTCTTCAGGCCCCAGGCAAGTGGCAGGCATCACGCAGTGCTGCAGGCGGCTGTCGCGAGTGTCGCAGTCGTGGGCGCGCCCGGAGCGCTCACCACCCAGGGCAGCGCCGAAGCAGCGTACCTGGGCCCGAGCTCATCCAGGCCGTGCCTTCCCGTCGACAGCCTCTCTTCTGTTCCGTCTGGAGGTATTCAATGACCGAGTCAAGAATCCTGTTTGCCGATTGTACATTGCGCGATGGGGAGCAGGCGCCGGGGGTGTTCTTCACGCGCGAGGAAAAGCTGGCGATCGCGGCCCTGCTGGATGCTGCCGGGGTCGACATCATCGATGCCGGGATGCCCAGCGTGTCGAAGGAGGAGAGGGATACCTTGACCGCCTTGGTCGCCCAGAACTACCGGGCGAGCGTTGCCGCCACGGTTCGAGCGCTGCGCGGCGACATCGATCTCGCGCTCGGCTGCGGCGTGAAGGAGGTCTTCCTGTTCATGCCGGTGAGCCCCCAGCACCTGCAGCACAAGTTCGGCATCGACCTGCATCAGGCGCAGCGCCGGATCGAGGACGCGGTCGGTTACGCCGTCGGCAAGGGACTTCGCGTCCACTTCGTCGCCGAGGACTCGGTCCGCGCTGATCCGCACGAGCTCGCTCACGTCTTCGATCGGGTCAGCGAGCTCGGCGCGGTGAGCGCGATCATCTGCGACACGGTCGGCATCATGACCCCGCAGACGATGGACCGCTACGTCCGGACGCTGCGGGCGACCATGACACAGCCGCTCACCCTGGGGATCCACTGCCACAACGACTACGGCCTCGGTACCGCGAACACCTTGGCCGCCGTGAATGCGGGATGCACGCTGGTCACCTCCACGGTAAATGGACTGGGCGAACGCGCCGGAAATGCCGTGTTTGAAGAAGTGGTGTGTGCGCTCGATGATCTGTACGAGGCAGAGCTGAGCATCGACAAGATGATGCTGGCCCAGCTGTCGCAGGCGGTGGCCCAGGCCTCGGGGATGTTCATCGTGCCGACGAAGCCGGTCGTGGGCTACAACGTGTTCCGGCACGAGTCGGGTGTGCACGTTGATGGGATGCTCAAGGACCCATCGACCTACGAGTCGATCTCCCCCAAACCACTCGGGCGGACTCACGAGTACCTGCTCGGCAAGCACTCCGGGAGCGGGCTGGTCGATGCCATGCTGGCGGACAAGGGGATCGCGTCCACCCCGGACCTGACGCACCGCATCCTCGAGCGCGTAAAATCCGTCAAGGTGTCGACGAACAAGGCACCGCTGCGCGCGATGGCGGCGCGGCTGACGGAGCTGTGGTCGCGGCACCTGGGATTCTGCGAGGAGGACTTCTGGGCGATCGTCTACGAGGAGATGTCCCTGACCTTCGCGCGCCCGCGGGCGAGGCCCAGCGCGATGGCGCACGGGACGCGGCCGCCCGCCCTGCGCGTACCTCGGACGCGGAACCGGGCCGCATCGTGAAGCCGCAGACGCTGACGGAGAAGATCCTCCGGCGCAACGTCGCGGCGCCGATCGTCGCCGGAAGTGAGTTTTACCGTATTCCGGTCGATCTGGTGCTCGGCCACGATGCCACGATCGCGCTCCTGATCGAGCGGTTCAAGCAAGCGGGCCGGCGGATCTGGGACCCCTCGCGCTGCTTCTTCGCCGCCGATCACTTCACCCCGCCCTCCACTCCGGAGCGCGCCGACATCCTGAATCGCTACCTCACGTTCATGAAGCAGGAGTCGGTCGCGCAGGATCTGGCGTTCCGCGGGATCAGCCACCAGCTCCTGGTCGAGGATCGGCGGTGTCAGCCCGGCATGGTGATCTGCGGAGCGGACTCACACACCGTGATGGCGGGCGCGCTCGGCAGCTTCGCCTGCGGGATGGGATCCACGGACATCCTGGCGCTGCTGCTCACGGGTGAGGTGCTGCTCTCGATCCCCGATTCCATCCGCATCGACTTCGAAGGGACGCTGCCCGAGTGGCTGTTCGGCAAGGATCTGGCCCTCGAGATCATCCGGCAGCTCGGCGAAGGCGGCGCCGTCGATCGCTCGCTCGAGTACCACGACCGCACGACCGGCGGGCTGCCGATGGACAGCCGGCTCAGCATCGCGAACATGGCGATCGAAGCCGGTGCGACCAACGGCGTGTTCGTCCCCGACGACGCGCTCCGGTGTCATCTCTCGGAGCGCGACGGCTCGGCAGGCCCGGTCCCGGGCTTCGAGGGAGCGTGGCTGCTGCCCGACGACGACGCCGGGTACGTACAACACATCACGATCGACCTCGGCACGCTCCGGCCGCTCGTGGCACTGCCCGGAGATCTGAGCCGGATCGTTCCCGCGGAGGAAGCGGAGCCACGCGCGGTCCAGCAGGTGTTCATCGGATCGTGCGCGGGCGGCCGCCTGGAAGATCTCGCCGCCGCGGCGCGCGTGCTGCGCGGCCGGCGCCTGGCGCCCGGGGTCCGCCTGATCGTGACCCCTGCGAGCCAGGCCGTCTATCGCGCCTGCCTGCGCAACGGCATCTTCGAGGTCCTGAGCGACGCCGGTGCGATGATCACGAACTCGTCCTGCGGTGCATGCGGCGGGATCGACAAGGGCCTGATCGGCGCCGGCGAGGTCTGCGTCTCGACGTCGAACCGGAACTTCCGCGGCCGCATGGGCTCCCCGGACGGCCTGATCTACCTGGCCTCGCCGGCGACCGCGGCCGCCGCGGCGGTGACGGGACGGATCTGTGATCCGCGGGACGTGCTCGACGATCGCCGCCTGATGAGCTTCCACTCGGATCCGTGGCCGGCGGCGGCCCCGATGACCGGAGATACCGCATGAGGGTCCAGGGCAAGGCGCTGATCATGGGAGACAACGTCAACACCGACATGCTGCACCCGTCGCGGTTCTTCTCGCTCGACGATCGCACGGTGCGCTCCGGCTTCCTGCAGGCGGCCGCCGGCTACGAGCAGGTCGGCGGCAGCGATCTCGCCGGGCGCGTGATCGTGGCCGGCGAGAACTTCGGTTGTGGCTCGAGCCGGGAGACCGGCGCGCGGGTGTTCCTGCTCGCCGGCGTGCGCGCCGTGGTCGCCCGCTCGCTGGCGCGGATCTTCAGCCGCAACGTGCGGAACCTCGGCCTGCTGGCGGTGGAGTGCCCGTCGCTGCCCGCGCTCGCGCCGGACGCCCTGGTCGAGCTCGATCTGGCGCACGGCCGGTTGTCCGTGCCGGCGGCCGCGCTCGACCTGCCG
>JAAEAZ010178725.1_pt1 | contig 11090 bp, 3 predicted proteins | sample 7277811 | NCBI WGS metagenome assembly JAAEAZ01 (sample SAMN13876997, study PRJNA601929) | soil metagenome | isolation source: soil | host: Panicum virgatum | place: USA: Fermi National Accelerator Laboratory | collected 2010-11-19 | reverse complement strand
CTAACGCTGCAGCACCAGTTCCAAGATCCCGAAGAAAACCTCTGCGGGGGGGAGTTTGCTTTGAATGGTTGTCTTTCATGATGAATAAGAGATTTAGGTTAAGGTAAATTTTAGGGGTATTGAAGGAAGTTAAAATTAGAGTTATTTCTGACAAATAACAAATTAATGCTTTGTTAATGCAGCGGTCATTTCTTTATAAGGGCCATACTTATGTTGTGTTTCAGAAAAAGCATCGGCATATGGGCCAAAAGGAAGGTCAACCGGTTTTTTACTGATGTCAGGCCAGTCCTTTTCAAATTTCTTTTCAGGGCGGGGCAAACTGTTTATATATGCTGCGATATCCCACGCTTCCTCATCTGTGAGCACCGGTTTACTGTGGTCGCCCAGTGCATCAGGCATATTGGTTTTAATATATCCGGCTAATCGAGAAAGTCGATACATGCCTGCAGCGGAATTGTAACTATCCAGCCCCCAAAGTGGAGGATATAAATAAGAGATACCATCACCTTTCATTATTCCCTGGCCGTGACTGCCATGACAGATGATGCAGGATTTCTTATATGCTATCTTTCCTAGTGTCGTATCAGCTGCGCGATTGAGGTAAGGTACATCCACCACTGAAGCACCTTTGGGGCTGACACCTTTTTCGACATCTTTTCCCACCCAATTGATGTAGGCCACTAAAGCGCGCATTTCATTACTTGTGCTATCCAGTTTCGTGCCGTTAAGGCTGCGTTCCATGCAATCATTGATTCGTTTTACAAGATTTTCTATTGTGCCGGAGCGAGGACGAAATTTTGGATAGATAGAATAAACAGCGCTGTAACTGTTGGCAAGTAATCTTGTGCCGGCATCCAGGTGACAGTTCTGGCAATTCATGCCGTTGGACAGATGGGCGACTTTTCCTTTAGGGCCGAGATATACTGCGGTGTTGGCTACGAGGTCTCTTCCATATCGTATTAAATTTCCATTTTTATCATGTTGAATGGTGGTTGTATCCGGGGCAGTCCATGATGGTTTTTCAGGAGTGGTGGCAAGCGGTGTAGAAGTGGTCGTTGAGTCAGCGGCTTTTTTTATTTCATTGTTGCTGACTGGAGCGTTGTTACAACTCGATTCAATTAATAAAAAGTAAACAGCAAGTAAGAAGATGCTGTAATGATGGAAATTATTTTTTTTAAATAAAATCATTTGTCAGGTTATAAAAATGAGGTTTGTCATTACATTCAACAGTTGTAGACAAATTTAAGTGAAAAATTATTCTTCAGGGCTTCAGCTTAATCCGTTCGGCGTCGGTGACCGACGTCGTGGCGTCAGCAAAGCTGTGCTTTGCGAGAAAGTATAATTCTCCAACCAGGAATATAATTATTATACCCTTTGTTCAGCGGTTTTCTAATAACTCATAAACAGCGTTTAAAGACTTGACAGTATCTGGATAAGAAACAAGACAAAACTCAGCTTTGAAAATTCTGCTCCTCACCATTATTTTCTTCGCCATCGGACTGGATCTATCCGCCCAGCCGTGGATGAGTGAGCCATTTCTCCGCATAAAGCATCCTGCAGATTCAGTGAAGCTCTCTAACTTTTATGACATACAGAAGGCTTTTAATAAATACGAACTAAAACAACTTCGGAAGAAAAATTCTGATGAGGACTCGAAAGACAAAAATGAAGAAGGTGAATTTCCCGGTTATTCTCAATACAAACGGTGGGAGGCATTCATGGAACCACGAGTATATCCATCAGGTGATATCACACTTCCTTCTTCCACTTACAATGAATTTCAAAAATATCTCGGTTCAACTCAGTACACTGTAAGATCAAGAAGCATCCCACCTGCTACATGGATACCACTAGGCCCAACAGGGACAACTCCGGCTAGTTATTTTCTCGGTGCCGGAAGAGTCAATTTCATCCATTTTGATCCGAATAATGCCAACATCATGTGGGTGAATTCTCCTACAGGAGGATTATGGAAAAGTATTGATGGCGGTCTCAACTGGACCACTAACACCGATCAACTCACCATTATTGGTTGCTCCGATATCGCTATTGATCCCACTAATACGCAGACGATGTATCTCGCTACTGGTGATGGCAATGGTACCGGATCACAACTCTCATTAGCATCAATTGGAATTCTGAAATCAACGGACGGCGGTGTCACATGGCCATCATCGAGCAATACGATGAACTGGACATTAAACCAGGGCCGGAGCATTTATAAATTGTTGATTCATCCCACACATCCAGACACCGTATTTGCAGCAACGACTAACGGGATATATAGAACTGTTAATGCAGGACTAAACTGGATACAAATTCAGACTGGGCAATTCACTGACATCGAATTCAAGCCAGGGAACCCAAACATTGTGTATGCAGTTGCAGGTATTTTTTCAGGAGGCACATTTTATAAATCAGTTGATGCAGGGGCATCATTTGTCCCTGTGGCGGATGGGCTTCCACCAAGTGCTAATGTAGCCCGGCTTGAAATCGCTGTCACGCCCGCAGATACAAATTATGTTTATCTCGTGGCGGTGAAAAAAAATACTTATGATTTTTATGGTTTCTATCGGTCTGTCAATGGAGGAGACCAATTTTCTCTCCGGGCTACAACTCCGAATATTTTATTTGGCGCTGCCGGATCACAAGCATGGTATAATTTATCAATGGCTGTATCGCCATTACATAAGGATACAATTCTCGTCGGGGCAACTAATATCTGGAGAAGCCTTGATGGAGGCCTGACATGGACAAAACATACCAGTGAGACAGGGGGTTTTATTCCTTATGTGCATCCAGATCATCATTCAATTGCGTTTTTACCAGGAACTGATGACACTTATTTTTCAGGAAATGATGGAGGAATATTTAAGACTACGGATAGGGGAGTGACATGGAATACTTTTAACGAAGGCCTGCAAATCGCACAGATGTATAAATTCGGAGTCTCACCGCTCGATCCTTATACGATATTGACAGGGCACCAGGATATGGCTACACAAATATTACACAATGGTACATGGAATATGTTCACTCCCAACACAGGTGACGGTATGGAATGCATCTATGAACATGATAATGACAGCATCAGGTATTGTGAGTCCTACCTGGGACGTGTGATTGTCTCGTATAATAATTATCCTTTGTACAATATTGTTTGTACGACTACAGGTACCGGTGTCAATGCTGCCGGTAGTTGGATTACACCTGTAGTCATGCACCCGGATCATGATTCCACATTGCTAGTGGGTAAAGCGCAGGTATGGCGGACGTTGAATGGAGGACAAACTTTTACACAGGTGGGTGATGTGACAGGCGGGAATACCAATCTCATCGCGCTTGCCTATGCAGAATCGGATCCTAATTATATCTATGCGGCAAAATCAAATAAATTCTTTACCTGTATAGATGGAAATACATTTGTGGATAAGACAGGTACATTGCCCGTAAGCTCACTGAGCATTACATCTATAGCGGTGTGCAATACGGATCCTCAAAAAGTATGGGTTACTTTTTCAGGATATTCTTCACCGAATAAAGTTTTCTATTCTTCGAATGCAGGTGATACGTGGACAAATAAATCCACAGGGTTGCCTAATCTTCCTGTTAATTGTATTTCTTATCAGCATGCATCGAATGATGGCTTGTATGTCGGGACGGATGTTGGTGTTTATTTTATCGACAACTCGCAGACTTCATGGCAATCATTCTTTACGAGTTTACCAAATGTCGATGTTGAAGAGCTGGAGATTGCATATTCGGTTAGCAAGATCAGGGCTGCTACGAATGGACGAGGGCTGTGGGAATCGGATCTTGCCGTTTCGATACCGACCTCGCTTACTTGGGTTGGTAGTGTTTCATCAGATTGGAATAATCCGGCAAACTGGAATCCGCATGCTGTTCCAACATTGATGCAAGATGTGATAGTGCCTGATGTCGTGAGTCCTAATTTTGATCCTGTTGTGAATGTTCCTGGTCTTGGATGTAAAAATCTTACTCTTCAACCCGGTGCAATGATGACGGTGCCAGAGGGGAATGAATTCAAAACGAAATCCAATTAAATTTTCAGGACTGAGTTTAATGCATCCTTGCATCTGTATTTTGAGTAAAGCACTGTATTCAGTCAAAATGGTTCTTAAATCCCTTTGATGCTGAAGGTCAGCCTCATCCGTTACTTTGCGGGATACCAGGTACTCTAAAAACAACCAGCCGTCTTAAATTAAAAAGTACTGATCTTTGTTATCTTGATAGCTGTAAGACACAGCTTCCTCAGTAACTCACAAGATATAATGGCCTCCAGGAAAATATTTTTACGAATTCTCAAATTCCTGGGAAAAATAATACTGGGCCTGCTTTTATTTATTCTGTCTGTCATCGTCCTTATCCATCTTCCTCCTGTACAGAATAAGATCTCACAAAAAATATGCACTTTCCTTTGTGAAAAAACGAAAGGAAGGGCCGAAATCCAAAAGCTCGAATTTTCCATCCTGGGTAATGTCACCATCAAAAACCTGAAGGTCTCTGACCCGGACTCGAACTTAATTTTATCTGTCGGATTAATCGCAGTCAGGTCAAACATTTTTGATATTATTTCAAAAGATTACATTTTTGATGAGATCCGTCTTGAAGATGTCAGTGGAAAACTGATCCAGGGTAAAGAAGGATTGAACATCAAGTTCATCATCGATGCATTTCAATCTAAAACAGTGCAGGTGAAGGATACGACTTCATCTGTATTTACACTTCGATGCAAAAATATCCTGTTGAAAAATATTGATTTTGAATTTCTATCTGAAGAGAGTGGTACCGATATTAATATTCATCTCGGAAACCTCACCGGCGATGGAGCCGCATTTTCCACCAAGGGGAGTACCATTAGTGCAGATAATATACATATGGAGGAACCGGTTGTCAAAATTATAACTGAAGAGCAACAAGACACCGTCACGACTTTAACCGGACAGACCGTCACTCATTCTTTCAGTCCGGATTTCGACATTGGACTTGGATTTGAGATAAAAAATCTTGAGATCGTTGATGGTGCCTTTGCGATGCACCGGGACACGATCATGATTACACCAAAGTTTGATCCTGATCACCTTGTTGCGGATAAACTTCAAATCCATTTGTCAGATGTCATGATGAATCCTGATTCATTGGGCGCTTCATTGCATGCACTTTCAGCTCAGCTTCCGGGTTTTGCCATGATCAACGCAGGAACAGGCATTCAGATGAATCGTCACAAAATGAAATTATCAGCTTTTCATCTGACGTCAGACAAAATTGAATTGAACGCAGATTTCACTGCTTCATACGATCCTGCATCAACAAATGCCATAGCACTTCCGGATGCGAACATCAAGGCAGATGTAAAAATGAACCCGGATGACCTAGCTTATTTTTTGAATGATTCGACAATGAAATATTTTATTCATTGGACATCTACTGAACTGTCGGTCGAAGGAGATTACATTGACGGGAAAGGAAATCTGAAAAACCTGGAAATCACAACAGCCAATAGCCAGCTCGATGCAACAGGAATGTTGAATGACATCACCGATCCTGAAAATATTTCCTGGCAGAATATGAATATTAATGTTGACGCTGGTTCAGATTTCCAACAAACATTAGCATTATTTAGCGGTAATGTCAAAATACCGCCATCTGTCAATCTTCAACTCAACACTACAGGCAACTCCAAAAAAATGTTTATTGATGGAAATGTATTAAGCACGTGGGGCAATGCTACTGCGAAAGGAACTGTAATTTTTATAGGAAAGGATATTGACCTTGATATGAATGTGTCTGGTCAACAAGTGAATGTGAATGAGTGGGCATATCTTCCCATGATAGGATCTGTCAGCCTGACGGGGGATGCTAAAGGAAAAATTGGTACACACCAGGATGTCCATTTTAGCGGGGTGATCGGTTCTATCACACTGATGGATCAACCCATCCACCAAATTGTTATTCAAAGCAATGTGAAAAATGATAGTATCGAAGCCAATATTAAAATTGAAGATCCGGATTATCATTTGGAAGGCCGCACGAATATTTCCTTCGCCGGGCCTTTGGTGATCAACAGCGAATTTCAATTGGATACATTTCACCTGGGCCGTTTGCTTAAAAGAGACACCACGCAGGTCTTTACCGGTACTCTTGCTGCAGACCTCACTCTAAGCGATTCTACGATTGAAGGAGTGCTGAGAGGGAAAAATATATTCATTAAAAATCAACATTCGGCCTGGTCAACGGATACACTTGAGTTGACGGCACTCCTCTCACCATCCGAAAGCAACATAGAATATATAACTGATGATGGAAAAGGAAGCCTTACTGCCAATTTTGATCTGCAAAAAACCCAGGGCCTCCTGCAACCATGGATAAATAATATCGTGAATCCATCCTCTAAAACTCTTTTGCCCGAAGGAAACAGGTCCATGAAATTTAGCTTGCAGATGAAGAATGCCGCACCATTAGAAATGCTTGGCCTTGGTGTGATTGAATTTTCTGCAATCAATGTCAGTGGGAGCCTGGATGAAAGTAAACATGAAGCCGGTGTACATGTCAATACCGGAAAATTTAAAGGGTATGGTATTTCACTCGATACATTATACACCGATATCAAATTATCCGGCGATGGCATAACAGGGAATCTGAATGGAGATAACCTCTTCTACGGCACATATGGTCTTGGCAATCTGAATTTTGATTTAAAGACAAGTGGGGATACGACTTTAGCGAACCTGGAATTATCTCATGATTCTGTTTCCTACTTTGGATTAGGTACGCGGATTTTGCGGGCTGATGGTGGTGCTTACTTCTATCCTTCTAAATTAAGTGCATTCAGAAAAGATTATCAATTTGATCCGGCCAACCCAATATTTATGTCTGACAGCAATGTTACGCTGAAACAATTCATCATTACGCATGACAACATGCAATTGAGTCTCAATGGAAATCAACGTGCGTTCGACGCTAACTTCAAGAACCTGGACCTTACATCGCTCAACCCTTTCATGGCCGGTGATTCGGGTATCATCCATAAGGGTAATCTCAACGGAACATTTACATACGCTTCAGGACAGCATCTCGATTTCAAAGCCACTATCGATAGCCTTGTGTTGTATCATTCCATTCCAATAACGATGACTGTTTCGGCAATGAAAGATCATGATGAGTTGCCTTTTCAATTATTGCTTACCAATGAAACCAACAACGTAGATGTGCATGGAAAATATTTCTTTAATGATAAAACGATTGATGGTTCTCTTCTCATGGATATCCATAACCCTGAAATGTTTGCATTTTTATATGGTGGCACGCTGGAGAATATAAAAGGAAGCATTAAAGGGCAAGCAGCCTTCCATGGGCCACTGAAAAAACCACAAATATCCGGAACAGTTAGATTTAAAGACCTTGATGTCACGACCATGAACCCCAGGCTAACTTTTAATATCAAAGAAGACAGCATCAAACTGGATAATAACGGAGTGTCCCTTGATCATTTCACACTCTATGATAAGGAACAACATCCGCTGACTATCACCGGAAACCTAAACACAAGTCAATATCCGGCATATAAATATGATGTGAATATCAAGGCTGATGATTATACGCTCATCAATTACCCCGATACTATAAAAGGACCGGTAAAAGGTATGTTGATACTCAACGCAGACGTTAACTTATCAGGCAATGAGAAAGATACTTATTTGAAATCCGATATTGACATTAAAGACAAAACCGATCTTACCATCGTCCTTGCCAATGATGACGATGCTTTAATCAATACGATTGGTATTGTAGATTTTGTTGATCCGGGACAATTAATCGATTCCGCCAAACTGGCGTCCGAAAACATATATGATTCCATCGTCAGCAGTCTTCCGGATTTCAAATTCAACTCAAAAATAAAACTGGATGAAAATGCTTCGTTAAAAATCATCACGAATGCTCAGTCAGGCGATTATTTTCTTGCATCAGGAGGAGCAGGCCTTGAATTGTCATCTGATCGTACAGGCAATCCTCAACTCACAGGAAATTACACCATTCAAAAAGGTGTATATCGTGTGTCCTTTTATGATTTGGTCAAAAAGACATTTACCATTGTCCCGGGTTCATCCATCACATGGAGCGGAAGTCCGGAAAGTGGAGAAATGGACATCAAAGCCATTCATACAGTGGCCACTAATTCAATTGGTTTGGTGGGTCATGAGATCGGTGAAAATGAAAAATCAGTTTATAAAAGAACGCTGGATTATGAAGTTGGCATTATTATCAAAGGCACGCTTGAAAAACCCATCATTACCTTTTCGTTGGATTTGCCGGAACATGACAAGGCGAGTTACCCCTTATTGGCGAATAAACTTGACCGCTTAAAACTTCCGGAGTTTCAGACTGAATTGAATAGGCAAGTGTTCGGTTTGTTAGTGCTTGGCGGATTCCTGCCTGAGACCAGTGTGGGGGATATCGATCAAAGCCAGATTGCAACGACGGCCATATATAATAGTGTCAATGCGATATTGGCTGCCCAATTGAACCGGTTTACCAGTCAACATGTCAAAGGCGTGGACATTAATGTCGGCATACAATCCTATGCCGATTATTCAACGCCGGGAGGAAAGACGCAAACGGCCATGGACTTCCGAGTCTCAAAGAGTGTGTTTAATGATCGTTTATCTTTTGAAGTCGGTGGAGATATTGATATCAATACGGATCAGTCCGGATCCAACACGGGTGATAATTACCGCGGCGATGTCGCTATCATCTATGACCTGACCGGGAACGGAGACAAGCAACTCAAACTCTTCAACAATGAATCCTATGACATCATCTACCAGGAAATACGCAACACCGGGATCTCATTGATCTTCATCAGGGAATTTGATAAGGGAGATAAAGCAAAGGAAAAGGCAGAAAAGGCAGAAAAGGCGGGAAAGGCAGAAGAGGCGGAAAAGGCGAAGGAAAAGGATAAAAATAAATGATGAGGTCTGCGATATATCTTCTGTTCGTAGCAATGATTGCTGTGCTTGATGGTTGCACAGGAATGCGATATATTAAATCAACGGATCCGTTATACACCGGGAGTAAAATAAAATTCACAGAAGAGAAATCGGCGAAGAAAAACTTAAAACCGGTCGCCAATGAGGTGGTGAAGCCGCTGCCAAATAATAAGACACTTTGGATGAGGCCGGCTTTAGCGCGGTACAATATGTTATCGGATTCAGCGAAGACGAAAAAATTCTGGAAAAATAAAATTGCACCACCGGTATTACTTTCAAAGACCAATCCAGTCCAGGTTTCCATTGCGATGCAAAACAGATTATTTCACAATGGTTATTTTAAAAATACAGTATCGTATGATACATTGTTCGAGGGCAGCCGCCAGGCAAAATATATATACTCGATCGCGCTGTATGAACCTTACATCATTGACACCATTATTTTTCCAAAACCTCAGAATGATCTCACTAAAAAGATCGATGCAAAGAAAGATAAAACACTGCTGGTGAAAGGTGATGTCTATACCCTGGATGCGGTAAAAAATGAAAGAGCCAGGATTGACCGCGATCTAAAGGAAGAAGGATATATTTATTTCAGTCCTGATTTCCTGTTGTTAAAAGCAGATACAGTGACAGGTGATCACCAGGTTCATGCAGAAATGATTGTAAAACCCGAAACACCACCGGAATCGAGGAAACCTTATACCATCGGGAATATTTATATCCATGATGATTATAACCTGGAAGACACGAAAGTCGATACGACGCAATATGGAAAATATTATCTCATCTCGCACAATAACAACCTCGAGTTCGATGCATTGCAGGAGGGTATTTTTCTGAAGCCGGGTGCATTATATGCACGATCGAATTACCTGCACAGCATCCGCTATCTCAATCAACTGCCCATCATCCGGAATGCAAGCATCAAATTTGTGCCTGAACAAAATACGGACACACTGGATGCGATGTTCTTTCTGACTCAAAAGAAGCGATATGCCTACACTGCGGAATTCAATACCGTCTTTCGCTCTACTAATTACTTTGGTCCGGGTGCCATCTTCAGTTACACTGACCGAAATGCATCTCACGGTGCTGAAATGCTGAAGATCAACCTGCGCGGATCATTTGAGGTGCAGATTGTCGATGGCGGTTTCAATCCTGCTTATGAACTGGGTATCGGAATGGAGTACACACTTCCGCGTTTATATCCGACCATCATATTTAATACGGCTTCGAAGAGTCTTCCTAAAACAATCTTTTCCATCAACTACACGCTCTTTAACCGTCTTGATCTTTACCGTCTCAATTCGATCAACACCAACTTTGGTTACAGCTGGAGCAGGAGCGATCGTATCAATCACACCTTCAATCCGATTGAGATCAGTTACACGCGCGTTCCTGAAGAATCGAAGACACAAGAATTCAAAGACTATCTCGAAGAAAACCCGGGTATTCAGCGAAGTTTTGATGAGCAGTTTATCCTGGGCATGGGTTATGAATTTACGTATAAATCCACGGGCAGCCACAATCATGATTTTTACTTCCGCGCAGGAGTTGATGTGGCAGGAAATTTTTTGGATTTGATCTACTCTGTAACCAACGCGAAAAAAGATTCTCTCGGTCGTTATACATTGTTTAGTGTTCCGTTCTCTCAATACATCAGGCCAAGGATCGATCTGCACAATACATTTCATCTCAATCGCGGTTCCAGCCTGGTGACTCGTGTGAGTGCCGGAGTGGGAATTCCTGTTGGCAATTCAGACATTCTTCCATACATCAAGCAATTTTATGTTGGAGGTACGAATAGTCTTCGTTCGTTTATTGCCAGGTCGCTGGGGCCTGGGAGTGAGGTGCCGCCTTCTGGATACAATGATCAGACAGGAGATATAAGACTGGAGGGTAATCTTGAATATCGATTTACGTTTGCGGGTAGTTTCAGAGGTGCATTGTTTATGGATGGGGGGAATATCTGGTTGTACAATAAAGATCCTGCGCGGCCTGATGGTAACTTTCAGTTGAATACATTTATTGATCAGATCGCGATAAGTTATGGTTGGGGATTGCGTTGGGATTTTGATT
>JAAEAZ010209353.1_pt1 | contig 11189 bp, 9 predicted proteins | sample 7277811 | NCBI WGS metagenome assembly JAAEAZ01 (sample SAMN13876997, study PRJNA601929) | soil metagenome | isolation source: soil | host: Panicum virgatum | place: USA: Fermi National Accelerator Laboratory | collected 2010-11-19 | reverse complement strand
CTTTATGCTGTCCGATGATCTTGCCGGACCGGTCAACGAAATTCCCGCCCGCCACTTTTTCTTCAAGCCCTTCCACATTCCTTTTCAGGAAGCCGCGGTAATCATTATCCGGCACAAAGCATATTTCGTAACTCTCCGATTTCTTTGACAATTCGAGATAACCGTAATCAGCAGCAAGCTGTCTTACTTCAGGCTTTGTCATTTCACCCAACGGAAACATACTGCGCTTGAGACATTCCTGGCTTAATCCCCAGAGCACATAAGATTGATCTTTATTGTGATCAACTGCTCTTTGAATAAAGTATCTACCATCTTTTTGATTGATGCGAGCATAATGTCCCGTGGCGATATAATCACAACCTAAAGCATCAGCTCTCTTCAACAATGCTTCCCACTTGATATGCGTATTGCAAAGAACACAAGGATTGGGCGTTCTTCCTGATAAATATTCATCTACGAAATTATTGATCACATAATCTCCAAATTCTTCGCGGATATCGACGATGAAATGATGAAAGCCTTTTTCAACAGCCACCTGTCGTGCATCGTTGATGCTGTCAAGACTGCAACAACCGGTTTCTTTATGGTCACCTCCACTTGTAGCATAATCCCACGTTTTCATCGTAATCCCGATGATCTCGTATCCCTGTTCGTGCAAGATCATAGCAGTGACCGTGGAGTCTATACCTCCACTCATGGCTACCAATATTCTTCCTTTTTTACTCATTTAAGAAGCCGCAAAGGTAAGGAAAAAGGCCATGCTTCGACCAGCTTTCCCACATCCCTGTGCTACACTTCGACACTCTCATCCTTTCTCTCATCCCGCTCAGTGCAAGCAGCTCAGCAACCGGCACAGGTGAAAGCGAAGGTTAATGAAAAGACATTAAGGAGTCCGTAAATTCTTACATTTCTGTTGCTCAACGTATATTGTGGGATAACTTAAGAAGTACAACAAACCACTAAAACCAACAAATGGAAGCATTAAAGGCGGAATCTCCCCATATCCTGATGGTCAGTGCTGAATGCTATCCTGCAGCTAAAGTTGGTGGGCTTGCAGATGTGGTGGGTTCCCTGCCCCGCTATCTCAATAAAGGTGAAGCAAAATGTGCTGTGATCATGCCAAGGTATCACAATGCCTGGATCACTCAGCAGGAAACTATTGAGAAGCATTATGGCTCCTTTCATATGGGCTGGGAGTGGATCGAATATAGGGTCTTTTATATCATCAATGAAGACCTTGGATATGATCTCTATACTGTTGACATTCCCGGGAAATTTGACAGGGCCGGTGTGTATGGTGATCATTATCAACCTTATTACCGGGATGAGGTCGAAAGGAATGTTGCTTTTCAAAGAGCTGTTTTGCATTGGTTAATGACATGGGAGAAACTTCCTGATCTCATCCATTGTCATGATCATCACACTGCATTGATGCCATTCATGATGACACAATGTCCTGAATTCTGGCGCCTTGGAAACACACCAACAGTTCTGACGATCCACAATGCAGCTTACCAGGGAATGTTTGGATGGGACCGGCAATACCTGTTGCCTGAATTTTCAAGACAGGCATCCGGGTTACTTGATTGGGGACATGTCATTAATTCACTTGCGTGCGGGATAAAGTGTGCATGGAGGGTTACTACTGTTTCAGAAAATTATTTACGTGAATTAAGAGATACCAGCGGGTTCGGATTACAAGGTTTATTTCACAGTGAACATTGGAAGTCGCGTGGTGTCATCAATGGAATAGATTATGATTATTGGAATCCATCGGATGATCATTATCTCACCATCAAACTCAAAAAAAATATCGACAAATGGAAGCATGATAATAAAGTAAGTCTTTTGAAAGAGTTGAAGATGCCAACCAATCTCCCTCTTCATATTTTTATTGGCAGGATGGTCAATGATAAAGGCATTGATTTTCTTGCAAGCCTGGTTTACAATTACATGATTTATCGAAGGGATGTATGTTTTATCATCCTGGGGACAGGTGATCCGCAGATTGAAGAACAATGCAGGATACTGGAACATAATTTCGGTCCTCATGTCAGATCGCTGATCATGTACAATGAAGGTGTGGCCCATAGATTGTATGCGGCGGCTGATTTTATTTGGATGCCTTCCCGGACTGAGCCGTGCGGACTTAACCAGATGTATGCCATGCGCTATGGAACAGTTCCTATTGCTCGTGCTACGGGTGGACTTCTTGATACCATAGAACCTTTTGATGGAAAAGTAGGAGATGGATTTTTATTCCGTGATCTTGAAGAATACCAGGGCATGTGGGGAATCGACAGCAGCAGTACACTCTTTTCAGTTTCTGAATTACATTCCCAGGTTAGACAGCGAATCATGGCGAAAGATCTTTCGTGGGAAAATTCTGCAAAAAAATATCTCGATATTTATCATGAAATAATACCCGATTAATCCAATGCGTAATCTAAACAGAGAAGTCCTATGTGTAATCCTTGGCGGAGGCGCAGGTTCAAGGCTTTATCCTCTGACCGCGCGAAGATCTAAACCAGCTGTTCCGCTCGCAGGAAAGTACAGGCTCATTGATATACCTGTTTCCAATTGCCTGAATTCAGGTTACAACAGGATATTCGTGTTGACACAATTCAATTCTGCTTCTCTAAACAGGCATATTAAAAACTGTTATCACTTTGACTCCTTTAGCCAGGGCTTTGTAGATATTCTTGCTGCCGAGCAGACTCCAACAAATAAAGATTGGTTTCAGGGCACTGCTGATGCCGTCAGACAAACCATGACAAGGCTTGATGAATATGATTACAATTATGTACTGATCCTTTCAGGTGATCAATTGTATCAAATGGATCTTGCCGGATTTCTTGCACAACACATTGAACTGGGTTCAGAGTTAACTATTGCAACAATTCCTGTCACAGCTAAGGACGCCACAGGATATGGCATCATGAAAGTGAACCAGGATCATCAAATAGAACGCTTCATTGAAAAACCGTCTGCTGCTGAATTGGGAGAATGGCAATCTGATGTTCCCGAAAAATATTCGAAAGAGAAAAAGAATTACCTCGCTTCGATGGGTATTTATCTTTTCAAAAAAGAAACATTAAAACAACTCTTCGCGCTCAACCCGGCAGAACATGATTTTGGAAAAGGGATTATTCCTTTTGCGATTAATAAATTTTATAAAGTGAATAGTTTTGCCTATGACGGATACTGGGAGGACATAGGAACAATACGTTCATTTTTTGAAGCTAATCTTGAATTGGCAATGCCACTGCCAAGATTTAACCTGTACGATTCACACAATCCCGTTTTTACCAGGTCAAGGATGCTCTCTCCATCAAAAATTCTTGGCACTGCCTGCACTAATGTGCTTGTGGGTGATGGATGCATCATTAATGCAAAAGAAGTCAGTCAGTCTGTCATTGGTATTCGTTCCAGAATTGGAAGAGGATCTGTTGTCCGTCGTACAATTATGCTTGGTATGGACACTTATGAGAATCTTGAGGATGTCCTTTCTCATAAAATAATTCCTATGGGCATCGGGGAAGATTGTCATATTGAAAATGCCATCATTGACATCAACTGCAGGATCGGCAATAATGTGGTCATCAAAGGAAGTACTGAATTAAAAGATGTGGAAACGGAAACATACTGTGTGGTAGATGGAATTGTAGTGTTGAAAAAATCTGTTAATATTCTTCCAGGAACAAAAATCGGTGCCGTGGAATGAATCACATCATAGTACCTGTCGATCTTTCCAAAAATTCAAAAGATGCCCTTCGTTATGCCGGATATCTTGCCGACCACGCAGGTGTTGATCTGTTGATCGTGCACTGCATCAGTCTTCTTCATAAAGCTGTCAGCCATATCGCAGGCAAGGGTGAGATTGAAAAAGATCCACAGAAATGGATTTTAAAAAGAATTAAAAAATTAAAAGGAAAGCATCCCAATCTCAATATTGATTTCAAAATCATGAAAGGTGATGTCCTGGATAACATCAGGAGATTAGTCGAAATCACAAAAGCAGATTTGGTCGTCATGGGAACACAAGGCCTGCACGAAAATCCAGAAACATTTTTAGGCTCTACTTCAGGTGGACTTGTCAAGACAACTGACATTCCAGTTGTGCTGATTCCACCTGGTTACAAATTCGATGGGATTACAAAAATCGTATTTGCTGCCAAGAACACATTCGTACGCTATAAGCGTAACCTTGAACCCATCATGAGGATAAAAGAAATATTTAATCCTCACATTGAATTATTGCATCTCGGAGAAATGCAGGAACCGGTACCGGAACAAAGTTTCAGTATCCTCCAGGTCATCAACGATATCACCAGGTATGGAAATGATAATTTTAATGAAAGCATCAATGAATATTTGACACAACATCATGCTGACCTGCTATGTGTCATCAGGCGCAAGAGAGGATTCCTGGAGAAGCTATTAGGTCCTTCAGTTACCCTTGCGTCAACATTTAATGTAAACATTCCTGTCCTCGTGCTGATAGGTGAAGAATAGCTTCCTGTCATGATGCTGACGATCGCTCGTAGAAAGGTATTTGGTGCTTAGGGAATACCCTCTACCTTTGCGAACCCTATTTAGAAGGAAATACAATACATGGAACGCAACCAGATTATAGGCTTTGTCCTCATTTTTGCTCTTTTAATCCTTTGGACTTTTGTCAACTCCCCTTCAAAGGTGGAGCAGCTGAAAACCAAGCAGATACAGGACAGCCTACACAGGGCGGAACTGATTAAAGACTCCATTGCTGATGCAAAAGTGGATTCTGCACACACTCTTACTGTCGAAGACTCAGCCAAAGCTGTAGCAAAATTCGGTGACTTCGCCGGCGCCGTTACCGGTCCAAATGAGACAGTACACCTTGAAAATGAGAACTTTATCGTTGATTTTTCAACAAAAGGAGGCAAAATCTCCGGAGTTGAGCTCAAGAAGTATAGCAAAGTCCTCCTGGATGCCAAAAAGAAAGAATATAAGATTCCGGTCAGGCTTTTGGAGGATGCTCAAGATATCTGGGACATAACAATACCCTCTCAGCATGGGGATCTCCACACTGCAGATCTGAATTTTCAACCCACACTTGAAAAAAATAAAGTGCTTTTTACTGCCATCGGACAGCAGGGTGAAAAAATAATCCAGGAATATACCATAACCGATAATCCTTATGAAATCAAATACAATTTCAGTATTGAAAACGGATCTGCTCTTGTCGCCAATAGCGGGCAGACTGCAAAGCTCACATGGATCAATCAACTTGATAAACTTGAACGCAACAGTACATTCGAAAGAAGTTATTCTACAGTTTATTACAAAATAAATACTGCATCCGTAGATTATTGTAATTGCCGGAAAAGTGACCAGGAGAATTTATCAGAACAACCGATTAAATGGGTGGCACATTCCAACCAGTTTTTTAATAGTGCTTTGATCGCTGATGAATCATTTAGCGGAGGAGTCCTGTCAACTACAATGTTGCCTGATAGCAATGCAAATCTGAAAACAACATCTTCAATCCTGGGCATAGCTCTCAAGGGCAACAATCCAACAGCAGGAATGACAATGTATGTTGGGCCAAATGATTTTGAGCAACTGCGTCATTACCATCAGAATCTTGAAGACATAATTCCATTCGGCAGGAGCATTTTCGGAACGATCAACAGATGGGTGATACGTCCAATGTTTAATTTCCTATTGTCTTTTATTGGCAGCAGGGGTATCGTGATCCTTTTATTGACATTGTTGGTGAAGTTGGCACTCTTTCCTTTGTCTTATAAAATGCTTGGAAGCCAGGCCAAGATGTCGGCGCTCAAACCAAAGCTTGCTCACCTGAAAGAAAAGTATAAAGACGACATGCAGCAGCAGCAAGTCGAGTCAATGAAAATTTACAGGGAGTATGGCGTCAATCCGTTGGGAGGATGTTTTCCTGTAGTGCTTCAGATGCCTGTATGGTTTGCGTTGTATAGATTTTTCCCGGCATCAATCACCTTCAGGCAGGCTAAATTTTTGTGGGCAACGGACTTATCGTCATTCGATGTTTTTACGTATTTGCCTACGAATATTCCTTTTTATGGAGATCATATCAGTTTGCTGACTTTGTTGTGGGCTGTCAGTACGATTGCTTATACCTACTATAATATGCAGAATATGGACATGTCCAACATGAATCCTGCATTAAAATACATGCAATACCTGATGCCGCTCATGTTCCTTGTCTTTTTCAATAGCTATGCTTCGGGGCTTACACTTTACTTGTTGTATTCCAATACACTCAACATTATACAGACCATCGGGGCGAGGAAATATCTCTTTGACCAGGATAAAATCATGGAAAAATTAAATATCAATAAAGCCAAGCCAAAAAAAGAAGGTGGTTTCCAGGCCAGGATTGAGCAGGCAATGAAGGAACAACAACGATTGGCAGAAGCAAAAAATGCAAAACCTAAAAAGAAGAATTAATTCAAAATCAGTAGCAACGAAACAATACTTTCTTCCGAAAGGATGAGTCGAAACCAGGTAAATCAAAAACCAACCGTAGGTGTAGTCGGTGCAGGCAGTTTTGGCATGACAGTCGCACAATTACTGTCAATCTCAAATAATGTTTTGCTTTTCGCCCGTGATCCCCTGGTGGTAGAGAATATCAATACAACGCGCACTTTGCTCGGAGTGACGATTTCTCCAAATATTACTGCAGTATCATCATACCAGGAAATTGCCACAGCATGTGAAGTTATTTTTCCGGTTGTTCCGTCAGATGATTTCAGAGATATGATGAAAAGCCTGGGCTCACTATTGACTCCTCGTCATATTCTCATTCATGGCACCAAGGGCTTGGATACTTCAAGAGTAAAGGATATTGGATCTTTCACCGGCAAACTTCACAGAGAGGATGTACGTACCATGTCTGAAGTGATCCGTGAAGAAAGTAATGTACTGCGTGTTGGTTGCCTGTCAGGACCAAACCTGAGTAAAGAAATCCTTGAAGGTCAACCAACAGCCACAGTTATCGCCAGTGAGTATGATGAAGTGGTGAGTATTGGCATTGAATTGCTGACCAGTAAAAAGATGTTTGTTTTTGGATCGTCTGATATCCTCGGTGCAGAACTGGCGGGTGCATTTAAAAATATCATTGCTGTTGGTTCCGGGTTTCTGAGAGGAAAAGGATTGGGGAAAAATATGCAGGGGCTTTTCATTACCAGGGGGCTTCATGAAATTACTTTCTTCGGTGGATTGTTGGGAGCAGATAAATCGGCCTTTCTTGGGACGGCGGGTATTGGTGACCTGATAGCGACGGCTACGAGTTCCAGCAGCCGAAATTTTATGTTTGGATACCAGTTAGGGCAAGGGCACAGTCTGAAAGAAATCATGGAATCATCGGATGAATTGGCTGAAGGTATTCGTACGCTGAAGATTGCATTTTTGCTGGCTAAAACTGAAAAGATCAGGCTGCCCATCATTGAAACCCTGTATAAAATTGTTTATGAAAATTTAGCTTTCGAAGTGGCTCTCGATTACCTGATGCGTTATCCCTATTCGAGGGATGTCTCTATCAACATGTAACCGGCATTGTCGATTTATAAGATAGCATCGAAAGAGGTTATCTATATTTGAACTAATATTTTAACGACTGATATGAAGATTTCACAATTACTTGGGCTTGGAAACGCCACTGATCAGAAAAGTGTTGATTTCCTCGAAAATGCGCTGACCAATCATATGCAGCCGGGATTTGATTATCTCAAATTCAAGCAATCGTTAGATCAGCTGGCCGGATTAAAGCTGGACACTCCTACTTCATTAAAATCTGCGTTTGCTACAGCTTCAACCATGGGTGTGACGAAGGACTCACTTTTGCAATCAGCAAGGCATTACCTCACCATTTTGGGGGATGAGAAAAAACAATTTGACCAGGCTCTTAACAACCAGGTTCAGCAGCGGATTGATTCAAGAAAAAATGATTTATTAAAATTGCAACAACAAATAGAGGAAAATAAACGTCAGATCGCGAAGCTTGAAAAACAAATTATAGAATTCCAGGATAAAATATCGCATTCGGACGAAGAGGTAGCAGAAGCAAAAACATCGATAGAGCAAACCAAATTGAAATTTGAAACAACCTATCAGAAATTTGTCTCTGCGATCGAACAGGACATGACAGCTATTCAACAACATTTATAAAACATTCCACATGGCAACTCAATCACAAGACTTCACAGGTAATCTTGCAAAACCAAAATCATTCTGGGGAAGACCGGAAGGAAAAACAGGACTTTTATTCATGCTGGCTGTACTGGCAGGTGCAGGTTATGTTTTGGTGAAGTATTTACCACAGATCCTGGCATTCGCTTCTTCATTATTAGGCCTTGTAGTGACTTTGCTGGTACTCGGCGCTATCATCTACATGGTACTGGATCCCAGGATGAGGACACTGGTCAGCTATATGTACAAGAGCATTATGCGATGGGTTACCGGAGTATTTATCACTATTGATCCGATAGGTATTCTCAAAAACTATATAGAAGATTTGCAGGATAATCTTAAAAAAATGGGTGAGCAAATCGGCGTATTGAGAGGACAAATCCGCAAGCTAAAAACCATCCAGGAAGACAACGCCAAGGAAATCGATTACAATATGCGATTAGCTCAGAAGGCAAAGGAACAAAATGTCGAAAGTCAGATGCTTCTCTCCAGTCGTAAAGCTGCCCGGCTCAAAGATTCGAATGACAAGTATGCTGTGCTCGAAAATAAAATGAATATCCTTTACCGTGTACTGACCAAGATGTATTCGAATTCAGAAATTTTACTGGAGGATACAAAAGACCAGGTGGCACAAAAGGAAGAGGAACGCAAAGCCATCAGGGCAAGTTATAGCGCTATGAAATCCGCCATGAGTATTATCTCTGGTGATGCCGATAAGCGAGCAATGTTTGACCAGGCTTTGGATCACATCGCTGATGATGTAGCCATGAAAGTGGGTGAAATGGAAAGGTTTATGGAAATGTCATCCAATTTCATGCAGTCTGTCGATCTGCAGAATGGCGTATTTGAAGACCAGGGAATGAAGATGCTGGAAGACTGGGAAAAGAACAGCACACTGATGCTCATGGGCGGAAAGATCGATGACCAATTGGATATCAATGCACCCCACAAGGAAATTGAAATGAAACCTAAGGACGCTAAAAGCGAGTATGATAATCTTTTCGAATCTTAAAAGATATCCCCAACAATGAACTTTATTATTTCTCAAACCATTTAGGTTATGGATATGGATAGCACAAAAGCATATTATTCTAAATCTTTGGGGAAAAAAGTTGCTAATGGAGCGTTACCCAAAAAAATCAAGAAAATTCATGTCATCAGTAGCCTTTATTATAAATGGTCGGTTGTCATTGAAGGAAGCACCAGGTCTGTCAGATCAGGATTAAATAAAAGAGAAGCATTAACATTGGCGAGAAAAACGGCGACAAACAAATCGGCTGAAACAATTGTAATTCACGATAAAATGGGAAATGTCTCAAAACGACTTAAGGTTATGCAATAAGTATTTTCATTCATTTTTTCATGCCAGTTCGAAAACAGATTACAAAAACGAAAGTTTTTATTAATTGTCCTTTTGACGATGGTTATAGGCCAATTTTTAGGGCCCTGGTTTTCTGCATCCTGTATCTTGATCGTTATCCTGTATTTTCTGAAAACAGGTCAAGTGATAAAATCAGGATCAATGAAATAATTAAATTAATAAAAGAATCCAAACTAGGTATACACGATCTGTCAAGGAATAAGGCAAAATCCGCCGGTGATTTACCAAGATTTAATATGCCATTTGAACTAGGTTTAGATATTGGAAGTAAGAGATTTGGAGGATTAAAGTATTCTAAAAGAAAAATATTGGTATTTGACACATCTCCTCATAACTATGATAAATTCATAGGCGATATTAGCGGTCAGGATATTGAATCACATAATGATGATCCTGAAACTGTCATAATCAAAGTGCGTGATTGGCTGTCAAGAATTTATAAAAATCTCCCGGGGGCCTCTAAAATCTGGAAAGCGTATAACCAATTTCGTGATGATTTACCCAGGAGGTTATCAAATAATTTCTCTCCTGCAGAGGTAGAAATCATGCAAATTGGAGATTATAGAGGATTTGCAAATGATTGGATTACAGATTTTAAAATGAATCCTGCTAATAAATAGATACAGAGGGAGTTCTTTAAACGATTGAATTCCAATAACATAAAGTCAACTTTTTGAATGTTAGTGGCAATGACTTAATATTTACAATTGAACTTAAATTCCCTGATTTAGTTATCAAGACATCCCTCACCAGGAGAAGTAAAAAAGCCGAAGAATTAAAACTTTATACTTTTGCGGCCTGAACATGTGAACAGACCCCACTTCACGAAAACAAAATTTATGGCAAAAAACCTTATGATTGTTGAGTCTCCTGCGAAAGCGAAGACCATCGAAAAATTTCTGGGTAAGGATTTTAAAGTCAAATCCAGCTTCGGGCACATTCGTGACCTGGAGAAGGGAAATGGCGCCATAGACGTTGCAAATAATTTTGAACCGAAATACATTATATCTCCGGAAAAGAAAAAAACAGTTAAGGATCTAAAAGATGCAGCCAAGACAGTAGATGAAATCTGGCTCGCGACGGACGAAGACCGAGAAGGTGAAGCTATCTCCTGGCATCTCTGCAGTGTGTTAGGCCTCGATCCTCTCCTTACAAAAAGAATTGTTTTCAGAGAAATCACCAAGCCGGCTATTCAGGCTGCCATTAAAGAAGCAAGGACAATCGATCTCAATCTCGTCAATGCTCAACAAGCGCGCAGAGTTTTAGACCGACTCGTCGGATTTGAATTGTCAGAAACTTTATGGAGAAAAGTAAAAGGAAAATTATCCGCCGGCCGTGTTCAATCTGTAGCTGTAAAATTAGTGGCTGAAAAAGAAAGGGAGATCAATGCATTCACTCCGGAAGCTTTCTTTAAAATACAAGCTATCTTCAAAGTCATTGATGCAAATAAAAAAATCTATGACCTCAAAGCAGAGCTGACTGATAAAATATCAAACAAACCTGCTGCTAAAAAATGGATTGATGCCTGCATAGGTGCAGAATTCAAGGTGGACAGCATTGATGTGAAGCCTGCGACAAGAAAGCCTGCCCCACCCTT
>JAAEAZ010270267.1_pt1 | contig 11237 bp, 10 predicted proteins | sample 7277811 | NCBI WGS metagenome assembly JAAEAZ01 (sample SAMN13876997, study PRJNA601929) | soil metagenome | isolation source: soil | host: Panicum virgatum | place: USA: Fermi National Accelerator Laboratory | collected 2010-11-19 | reverse complement strand
CCTGTATCCTTGATTGTTTTCGTATTTCATATGATCACCTTGTGCGCGAAGTTGTTCTTGTTCTGCTTTCATCTTTTCTTGCTGGTCTCGAGAGATATCATTCCATTGTTGTGCATACTGCTGCCAATTGTTGCTATAATCCTGCGCATAATCTTTGTAATTCTCTTTCAATTCTTTATTCAGTTGCTTCATATATTCTTCCTGTGCTTTCCATTCGGATTTACCTTTGATGTATTGATCCATATCCATCGCTGCTGCACCGCTTGTACATCCTACATGTGGGCTGACAATAACTGATGTGTCGCCATTTCTGATGATGATGATTTTGGAACATCTTGGACCAAGGCTATCTGCTGTGACATTGATATCGTCAAGTTGATTTAATCCATAACTATCAAGATTGCCATCATTGAAAAGAATCATGTGCAGGCTATCGCCAAGCGAACGTTCAATTTCGATCTCATTCATTGGAGGCATAGGTGGCATTGGAGGCATCGCGGGCATTGCAAAGCTGAATGTCATTGGTGCCATTGGAGCAAGATCCGGCATTGGTGGCGTGGGTGGTGTGAGATCATTAAAACCTTCTATCGTTGGTGGCGTCTCTACTTCTCCGAATAAGTCATCGATGACTTTTCCATACTGATCAAAATCAGATGGTGCGATATCCTTTCCATCGACATGAAGCTGTTTAATGTTTCCATCCTTCACTTCTACGCTGATATCCTGGTTGTCTGTTTTTTTATGGATGCGATAGGTTCCTTCTGTAGGAATTGAATCCGGGACAGCACGCCTGGATAAAACTATTTCGGTTTGATTCGAAATATTATCTCTTTTCTTTTGCTGTTCGTTATGGCCATGGAGCGTGAAGCCCAGGAAGAAAAGTGAACAAAGACTGATCAAGACTGTCTTTTCCATTTGATTGTGGTTTTTATAAGGGATGTGAAGGATTCGTTGGATGCGGGCCAGCATGGCGCCCTTCTTTGAAGCAAAACCGATTGCCAATGAAGGTGTATTTCCAAGTTGCATTTCCTGAACGGTGAGAAGTGCTTTTGCATACCCAAGATGATCACCGCACCATGATATCGCTAAATCATCAGCACGATTTTCACGCTCCGTTCTGACCATATTTGAAATCCACCATGTGACCGGATGATAATAGAAAAGTGTCTCGATAAATGATTGTATAAGATTTGATAAATAATCTCTTCTCACGATATGTGCTAATTCATGTGTGAGAATGGCTTCAACTTCCTGGGGTGTCAATTGATTGATGATGCCGATCGGAAATAAAATCATTGGCTTGAAATGACCGATTGTAACGGGAGATGACACATAGCCCGTCTCTGATGCATTTGGTTTTATATGAAGTTGTAACCGGTGGATTAAATCATTCATGATATTCTGAACAGATCCAAGCGGTGCTGCTGTTGAACGCATATGTTGTACCCACGCAAGACTGAAAATGAGACGAAGCATGAGAATAATGACGCCGCCAAACCAAATGGACAGCATGACCGGCATGCGTGCTTCAAGCCAAATGGAAATCCTGTCAGTTAGTGAAAGTGTACTTGAAGCTTTTAAAAAAATGACCTGCCCGGTTGTCTCTGTTAAAGGTGATGATTCCGGTAGCATGATGATGAAGGTGGACAATACTGTGATCACGATCATCCAGATCGCCATGGTGGAAATGGTATAACGGATGTGAGCGCTGCGGCCCGGAATCCATTTCAATATCATGAATAGCAAAAGGCCAATAACGGCAATTTGCCAGAGAGAGTGAATGAAGGTCCAGCCTAAAGCTCTACCCCAATCAGATTGCATCCATTGATGAGTCAGGTTCATGACTTTTTATTTTTTTCAAGTTGATCAATCAAAGCTTTAATCGCTGCTAATTCATCCGGTGTTGTCTTGTGATTACCCAAGAGTTGAAGCGCGAGTTTGGAAGCGGAGCCTTTGTAGGCGGCATTCAAAAAACGATCGAGTAATGCGGACTGGATCTTTCCTTCACGGACGGCAGATGAATAGATATGTGTGCGTTGTGAATCATCGCGATGCAGCAGGCCTTTTTCAAACATGATCTGCATGATCTTGAGGGTCGTGGTGTACCCTATTGATTTATCCTGGTCGCTGTTGAGAAAATCATTGACTTCTCTGACGGTCGAGGGGCCGTTTTTCCAAAGGAACTGGAGGATTTCCAGTTCGCCATCGGTAGGTCTTATTTCGTTTACCATATTATTGTACGAAGTGTTTCGTATACAATAATAGGGGATTCGGTTTATTTAGTACGAATGATTTCGTATTTTAAGAAAAATTTAACATTTGAAGGGAATGCTTCGACCTGCATCGCTCATCCTCTTGCTACAGCTCAGCAACCGGCTAAGGTGAACGCTGAGGCGAAGGAAAAAAAGTGGATATCTAAAATCAACTTCAAATTCAGAAATAAAGCCCTCAGATTGAGCAAGCAATCACAAAAACTTAAATACCAATTTATTTTTTTTCAAAACTCTAATTCAAGCCCATTTGAAAAGGCATAGGTATTATTCGGAACACCTTCAGGAGGAAAGGCGTCATAAGCATATTTGAAAGAGGCGTTAAAGGTTAGCTTCTTGCTTATTCCCAGGTCAAGGTTCGTCTCATTGCTGATCCGGAAATCGCCCCATTTTTTGATCAGCGGCTGGACATAAGTAGTACTGGTGAAGGAAACAGTTTCTTCAGGCGTAAGGGTAAAGGTCAGATAACTGCTGAGCCTGCTGTCGCGGTGGATCATCGAAGCATCCGAAACCTCTTCATATTCATACATATAAGCCACTCCAAAGTAAAACCTGGCATCCTCATATTGAGTGAGCTTGAATCGCGGGCCTGTACCGATCAAACTACGCTTATTGATTTTTGTCAGCGAGTTGTATTGAAGCTGGGTGAATATTTCCCAACGAATGGCCTTATTAAACTTGTGATTGTAACGAATATGCCCGAAGCCTGAATCCGTAAATTTTTCCTTGTCGCCGGAGATCAGCGCAAAGTCAGTAATGAAAAGCCAGAGGTCTTTCGCGGATTTTGATTTATATTCTAATAATGTACCGGTTGATAAAGCAATGATGGTTTTGGTGGTTTTTGCTCCGGCAAAATGGAGGTTAGCCGTTCCAAACCATCCGGTGGAGTCATCAGATATCCTCCTCTTCTCAATGTTCACGATCTGGCTATGGACAATGGATGTAAGACACAGCAGGATAGCCATCCCCAGGTAACGCAGAGATTTCTGAGCATACATATTGAGGGGCTAATGCAAAAGTCATTCCCAATAAAAGGCAGGGAGCAGGGAGCAATAGGCAATGAGCAATAGGCAATAGGCAAATGAGCAATAGGCAATAAGCAATAAGCAATAAGCAATAAGCAATAGGCAATAGGCAATAGGCAATAGGTAATAGGTAATAGGCAATAGGCAATAGGCAATAGGCAATAGGCAATAGGCAAAAAAATTATTACCTAAATAGTTTAAGAATGGGATTTTAATTTCCATTCATTAAATATTGAGTACGAAAATTGATAGATGATAATTTACCCCATGCCCTCTGCTCCATGCTCCCTGCTATTCAATGCCTTCTCATACAATTCAATCCATTCTTGCGGAGTAATCCTCGATGCAAGTCTGCCGATTAATTCTAAAGGGACATCTTCCGGTTTTTTAAAACGGATGCAGCTTTTGCCCATATCCAGTTTTTTGGTTGATACTTTTTTCCATTCATCCTGAAACCACTTGAGATGAGCTCCGGCATAGAGGGCCATATGATAAAGTGCGATGTGGTTTTTCTGAGAAGCAATCATCATAAAACCCAAGGGTTGTTTTGGATCGACATGATATCCCGGGGGATATAAAGAATGAGGCACGGAGTAACATATCATTCCATAGGCCGTGCCCTCTTTAAATCCTTTCGGTAAATTTTTTAGGATCGTATTCCGGAGTTGAATAATCATTTTCTTCCTGTCTTCCGGCAGGGATTCGATGTATTCTTCGGGAGTTGTAGCTTTGGATTGCATGTTGGATTTGACAATGAATTAATTAATCTTCAACGCCTTCGATATTCTGTCCATATTGAATGAGATAGCCGTTGTTGTCATAGAATGCAAATTCGCGCATGTCGTATTCAAAATCTTCTATTTCGTAGCACAATTTGACTTTGTCTTTTAATTGTTCCCACCAGTAGTCTACATTATCGGTATTGATATAGAATGAACCGGTGAACATTGGTTTATCGAATGGAGTGTGTTCATTTGGAATGGCGAGCATGATTTCGACATCATCTTTGTGCAATACAGCCCAACCCCAGTCATCGTTGTATTCGTCGCAAGTGAAACCTAATATATTGGTATAAAAGTCAATGGATTCTTTCATAGCTTTCGTCCAGAGGATGGGGCGAAGGGAGTTCAATTTCATATTTTGGAAGGTTACTGAGCTGTAGCCCGAGGTTGAGTGTAAGCAGGTCGAAGCATTGGATTTTCGATTTTCGATTTTCGATTTTCGATTTTCGATTTTCGATTTTCGATTTTTAATAAAGAAACAAATTTTACTTTCTATATCACTAATCTCACAAATTTAATGACTCTACTCACTACTCACTAACTTAAAATAATTTCGCACGGAGAACACGGAGGTCACGGAGACCTACTCACGGCTCACGATTCACGATTGACGTTACTTTATGTTCTTCCAGATATTGGGGCTTACTTTTTTTTCTGACATGATTTCGAGAATGCCGATCATAAATTCATTGTCTGTCTTACCGCTGTTTTTGATAAGGTCTGCTGTTTCTTTTTCTTCAGCGGGGAAGATGGAGGTGTAATCTATTTTCCATTGGGTGCCATCCGAATAAAAATTATAGAATTTCTCTGATTTTTTTCCATTTTCGATGAGTTGTGCTTTGGCTGTTTTGTCTTTGACGGTAATTTTTCCAAGGGTAAAATTTTCAAGGGTATTTTTTCCCATCATGCCGTTTTTGATCGTAAAGGCGATGATGCTTTTGTCATCGAAGGCCAGTATCTGTTTTTTAGTGGCGATATGGCGGATATTGAGGACAGTAAACTTATCGAGGAGTGGCTGGGCATCGAGGGTTAAGGAATCTGCATAGATGACAAGGTGGAGGATGTTCTTGTAATAATCAAGAGTCCTCGTATCCATATATTCTATGGCCTTGGTTTCCTGGTCGGCCATGATGGCGGCTTTGTAATTGTTGAATACTTCCTGGATGGCTTCGGTTGCGTTTTGTGAAAAAACAACAACGGAGTACAGAAAGAAAGAAAATGTGATGATGGAAGTTTTCATGATTGCTTTTTTATTAAAATAATCAACTCTGAATGTACATGAAATGTTTTTGGATGAAACTTCAATAACGGGTTTTTATTCTAAATTTTTGAAAATAGTTTTGATGAAGAATGTCCATTTATATCAGTAAGATGAATTAAGTACGTTCCCGGGAGCAATATTTTCATATCCATTCGTTGAACAGGGGAATCACCTGAAAAATTTTGTTTCATTTGAATTCTTCCTATAATATCAATGATTTCAACATCAAAGTTTTGGTTCATTTCCCGATCAAATCTTATTTCTAATAAATCATGAACAGGATTTGGAAAAATCTGCCATTGGACAGGATCAGCCGGGCTACCGATAGCAGATATTATTATTGTACGGCATCCTGTGAATGCGTCACATCCATCAAGAGAGGTAAATCTTGCTTTGTATGTGCCACTAATAGTGGGGGTAAAAATTCTTCCAATTGCACCGGGAATGGGCAAACCTGTAATGCAATCATACCATTGAACAAAAGTTGCAGGCTCATTCGATTGCAAACTATTGCCAATGATAGTTACACTGGTATCAACATTGAAATATTGAACATCAACATCAATTAATATTCCACACGGAAATGTATCAATGAAAATCGTATAAGGTCCTGGTTCAGTAATCGGATATCCATATAACCAAAATGTGTCTCCTTTGCATAAACTACCAGTAAGAATCGGTTCGAGAATTATGTTGACTTCAAGAAATAATGTTACAATTGAATCTAATCCATTTGAAGTTATAAAGCTGGCAGTATATTCTCCTTCTTCCGTTAAGGGATTTCCATTAAAATAAAATGTATCGCCCTCACATATCGTTGCAAATAACTCTGTATAGATGGTATCACCTAATATTTTAGAATTTTCATTTTGCCGATTAACACGAGTATATTTTTTATTAACCGCAATGTCGTGTGTATACAGATTGCTGGTAAAATGTAAAAATGAAGTTAATAGTGATATAATGTGTATTATCCTCATGCTCACTCTAAATTAACTAATTCTTTCAGATACGAAGATCCCTTCTGGCATGACGGATAACCAGTTTCCTTCAATAATTCATAGGCTTTTATTTTGTGAGATAAGAGCTCTAAAATAAGTTATAGACAATAACCTATAACAACTGGTTTACCTAATGGACACAGTAACGGAGTGTTAGATATCCTTAAAAAATTTGGATATATACTCTTTTGCCAAGACTATGTTTTTCGGGATTACGACATAGTAGGTCCAGGGAAATTGTTCATTAAAATCGATCAACTGGTTTTGACGAAGGATCCGAAGATGAACAGAAAGGGAGGGTTGAGAAATAGGATGATTTTCCAATATTTCTTCCACACTGCAGGGACCATCTTTCGACAATTTTCGGAGAATTAAAACTCGAGCAGGATGTCCAAATGCTTTAGCAAAGCCGCTTATGATCTGGTCATCCTTTGGATACCGGTTTGATTTTGAAAAAGCCATATTAAGTTATTTTATGAGTTAACAACTGGAAATATTTCTTAGAGAACCTGGCAATAGTTATAGACAATAACTAATGTCTCGAGAGGGTCAAAATGTTACCACCTGACACCATGTTTTTTTATCAAACCCCAAATTTTAACATATCCCTTTCCGTCTCCGGCAAAGAACAGCCTCCAACCTTTCACAGGCTTAGATAAGAATGAAATAAAAATGCGAGTTATAAATTACTGGAGTTCAGCTTCTCCCTGGAGGACCCTGGTTCCTCCCCCTTCCTTGATTCTGCTGCTGAAATAATTCAAATCTGGTCATCTGTTGCTGCGCAGGATAATAATTATTACTCCTGTCAATATCCGCTGTCTCGAGATAAGGATCTAGAATAAATTGCTTAATGACTTTATCAGTGATAAATACTTTTGAAACTTCACTATTATCATGCCGCCAGATTTCGGCAGGAATTCGCTGCACCTGTTCAGTACCGTCTTCGTAGACGAATTTGATGATGATAGGCATCACCAATCCGCCTTTGTTTTTAAATGTAAGGGTATAATAATTCTTTCCTTTGGCGATGACTGCCTTCTCTTCATCGGAAAGATTCTTCTCATAACTTTCAAAATTGTCTTTAGCTGTTTTTCTTGCATCAACATTAGAAAACTGATCCTTTAATGTAGTATCAATTTCATCCTGGGTCTGTTTGATCATTTCACGGTTGCGAACAGAAGTCAGGCCCTGAGGATTATTTCCCAGGAATTTTTCATCGCTTGTGAGTAATGATGAGTCTTGAGGCATATCAGCTCGCTGCCATTTGATATCAGCAAGTTGAATATCACATGGCTCAGTGCTAAAAAACCAACCTCTCCAAAACCAATCAAGATCTACAGCAGAAGCATCTTCCATCGTCCTGAAAAAATCAGCAGGAGATGGGTGCTTAAATTTCCAGCGCAGTGCATATTCTTTAAAAGCTTTATCAAACAAATCGCGACCCATCACTGTCTCGCGTAAAATATTTAGTGCAGTAGCTGTTTTAGCATAAGCATTGCTTCCAAGCTGTTGAATGTTTTCTGAATTTGACATGATCGGTTCCAAAAGCTTTTGATCTGCTTTCATGTAATCGACTATTTTATACGGAGCTCCGCGACCAGAAGGATAATCTCTTTCCCATTGTTGTTCCGTGAGGTATTCAAGAAAAGTATTCAATCCTTCGTCCATCCATGTCCACTGACGTTCATCCGAATTGACGATCATGGGAAAATAATTATGGCCTACTTCGTGAATGATGACACCGATCATGCCATACTTCGTGCCTTTTGTATAAGTACCGTCTGCTGCAGGCCTGCCGCCATTAAAACATATCATCGGGTATTCCATCCCGATCCTATCTGTATGAATGGACCATGCTACAGGGTATGGATAATCAAACGTGTAATGCGAATACCATTTCAAAGTGTGGGCCACAACTTTTGTTGAATATTGTTGCCAGAGAGGATTTCCTTCTTTAGGATACATTGACATGGCCATCACATCCGGACTTGAGGTTTGCTTGACTGCCATGGCGTCCCAGATAAATTTCCTTGATGAAGCCCAGGCAAAGTCACGAACATTGCTGGCTTTGAAATACCAGGTTTTTTCTTCAGTCGCACGTTTAGATTCTTTGGCAAGCGCTTCTTCTGGAGTGATGATCATCACCGGTTGTGTATAGCTGTTATGTGCTTTCGCCAATCGATCCTGTTGATCACTGGTAAGCACATCTTTAGGATTTTGTAATATTCCTGTTGCAGCTATGGCGTGATCGGCAGGTACAGTGATGTGAACATCATATTCTCCAAATGGCAAAGTAAATTCACCTGCGCCGAGAAATTGTTTGTTTTGCCATCCGTAGATATCATCATACACACACATGCGAGGATAAAACTGGGCGATCGCATAGAGATAATTACTGTCCGCAGGGAAATACTCATAACCCGAACGTCCGCCCTCTTTCAAACGGTCATTGATATTGTAATTCCATTCTACTTTGAAAGAATAAGATGCTCCCGGCGCAATTGGTTGCGGAAGATCAACACGCATCATGGTTTTGTTGATGGTATAAGACAGATCTGTACCAGATGTCGAAGTAAGTTTTACGATATTAAAACCGCGATCTAAATTATGGTCATAGCGGGCGAGTGAACCTGGGGTAATTTGATCCCCAAGTTTGCCGGTTGAGGTTGAGTAACTATCCGATCCCGGAAACTGGTTATTCTGATCTAATTGCAACCAGAGATAATCGAGTGCGTCGGGGGACTGGTTATGATAAGTGACGGTTTCTTTTCCGGAAATATATTGTTTGTGATCATCGAGATGAATGTCCATGATATAATCAGCGCGGTTTTGCCAATAAGCATGTCCCGGAGCACCGCTTGCAGATCGTGTTTCATTCGGAGTTGGTAAAAGTGATCCTAACTGTTCGAATTTATTGATCTCCTGAGCGGAAATATGGACTGCCAATAAGATCAGGGGGATGAGGCTGATGTTTTTAAAGTTCATACCAAAAAAATGATTTAATCAAAGTTCGACAAAGTATTTGAATTTGAATGGGTGCTTAATTGTAGCAAAAGCTAAGGTAGAGCAAGGCGAAGTATTATATTTTGGATTTTAGATTAAATGACAGATTCTGAAGGCTAAATACAGATTAATATTTTACGCAAAACGGAGTTTTGCTAACACTCCGACGTAGGCTTAGCCTACGCCGAACGGTTTTCAATTTAATATTTTGGCTTAGCCAAAATATTAAATATATATATTAAGCGTAGGTTGTACCTACGTTTGTGTGTAAGCAAATTTCAGATTTGCGAAAACGAAATTGTCTTTTTACAGACCTCAATTTTAAGTTTATTTACAATAAAGCATCGCTTACTTGTAAATAAAAAAGATATCCTTAGCCTTTGCCTTAGCCTTAAACTCTTACACCGCTTTCTGGATTAAAGAAATGCAGCTTACTCCTGTCAAGAAAGAGAGTTGTGGATTGTCCGGCCTTCGGAGCCGTCTCCGGACGTAGCCTGGCGACTAAATTATTTTGGCCGATTTTAAAATAGAGATAACTATCGCTGCCCATGGGTTCTACGGCATCAGCAGTAATCATGAAAGGTGAATATGAGGAAATATTCAATCCATTGTCTCCGTGAATATTTTCGGGTCGTATACCAATGACAAGCGGGCCGGACGTCATCGAAGATGGAAGATATCCATCCAGTTGAATACTAAACTCTTTTGCTGCATCCATAAAAACAAGTCCATCCTGAAGCTGGCCGTGAATCAAATTCATAGAAGGGCTTCCGATAAAACCTGCCACAAAAAGATTAGACGGATGATTGTACATGTTCATTGGAGTATCAAACTGTTGCAGCAAACCATCCTTCATCACGGCTATCCTGTCTGCCATCGTCATAGCTTCTGTTTGATCATGCGTCACATAAATGGTGGTCACTCCAAGTTTGCGTTGCAGACGTGAAATTTCCATTCGCATCTGCACACGCAATTTTGCATCGAGGTTACTTAATGGCTCATCAAATAAAAATACTCTTGGATTGCGCACAATGGCACGACCTAATGCAACACGCTGACGCTGGCCTCCAGAAAGAGTTCCAGGCTTACGTTTTAGGTAAGGTTCAAGACCAACAACTTTAGCTGCTTCTTCAACTCGTTGTTGTATTTCTTTTTGTGATACTTTTTTAAGCTTCAATCCAAAAGCCATGTTTTGATAAACTGTCATGTGAGGATAGAGCGCATAGTTTTGAAACACCATGGCGATGTCCCGGTCTTTTGGAGCTATTGAATTGACAAGTTTATCACCGATATACAATTCACCTGAACTAATATCCTCAAGTCCTGCGATCATGCGCAGAGTTGTAGATTTTCCGCAACCGGATGGTCCACAAAGGACAACAAATTCTTTATCCTTTATGTCCAATGACAGATTTGAAACGGCGACTACGTCCCCGTAGCGTTTGATGAAATTATTTACCTTAACCTCTGCCATAATTATTTTTTTTCTACTTCTTCAATTGCCTGCATCGTTAATAAAGCTTCGATGGTGGATTCAGCACCGGAGTTTCTGTTGATTTGATTTGAATTTGAAATACCATCATAGCCACGGCCCGTCGCAGGATCATACATCGCTGCATGTGCCGGATTTTGTCCGGAGAACCATGTAGCTAATTGGTTTGCACGCGTTTTGTATTTAGTATCTCCTGTCACTTCATAAGCTTTCATGCAGGCAAACACCATTGGTCGAATACCATAAGCTATCTGTGGTTCATTTTTCATATCGTAAACCGATATTTTTCCTTTCGATACCCGGACCCAAAAACTTTGCAAATATCCCCGCTCAAAAAGAGAAGGATAAAAAGTATTGATTTCATATAAAGCATGTGCTTCCATGTGTGGATCATGAAGTACCT
>JAAEAZ010487561.1_pt1 | contig 11274 bp, 7 predicted proteins | sample 7277811 | NCBI WGS metagenome assembly JAAEAZ01 (sample SAMN13876997, study PRJNA601929) | soil metagenome | isolation source: soil | host: Panicum virgatum | place: USA: Fermi National Accelerator Laboratory | collected 2010-11-19 | reverse complement strand
CGGATCGCGAGCGCGATCCTCGGGCTCGGCGTCGTGCTCGCGGTCTACGCGGTCGGCCGCGCGGCGTTCGGCGCGCGGACCGGCGCGTGGGCCGCCGCGGTGATCGCCGGCGCGCATCCGATGGCGGCCCGCAGCGCCGAGCTGCTCGGCGACCTGCCCGCGACCGCCGGCATGCTCGCCGGACTCGCCGTGATCATCGGCGAGCTCGGCCGTCCGGGCGGCCCGCGCTGGCGCATCGTGCTCGTGGCCCCGGCGTTCGCGGCGGCGTTCTACCTGCGCTACGGCAGCGCCCCGGTGATCGCCATCGCCGTGTTCGCCACGCTGGTGCTGTGGTGGCGGGCGATCGTCGCGCGGCCGCTGCCGATCCTCGCCGCCGCGGCGCTGTTCGCGGGCTTGCTCGTCCCTCACGTCAGGCACTCGCTCGACGAGACCGGCGACGTCCTCGGTGTGCTGCACTGGTCCGCCAGGACGCCGCACCTCGCCTACGCGGGCGAAGGCCTCGTCACCTACCTCACGTCGAATCCGTTCACGTACTACGGCGCGCTGGTCGCGCCCGTCATGGTCGCGGCGCTGGTCGGCCTCGCCCGCGGCTTCCGCAGCCGCCCACCGTGGCTGCTCGCCTGCGTTGCGATCGGCCAGCTGCTCGCGATCGGGATCGAGAGCCACGCGCAGCCGCGCTACGTGTTCATCGCGGTCGCGCTCCTGGTCGTGCTCGGGGTCGAGACCGTGCGGTCGCTCGCACGGCCGCGCATCGCGCTTGCCCTCGTCGCCGCCGCGTGGCTCGGGGTCGCGATCGGGACCATCCCCTACGATCGCGCCATCGCGCGCTCGCGCGGCACGATCACCGCCGCCACTGCCGCGATCCGCGCCGACCACCAGGCCGGCCGCAGGCCCGGGCCGTGCATGGTGATCGCCGAGCTCGTCATCCAGCTCATGTGGTACTCGCGCTGCCAGGGCACGCGGCTGGACAGCATCGAGCCGAGCACGTTCGCGCCGGACCGCGATCGCTACCTCGTGGCGACGCCGTACACCCCGCTCGACGGCCCGGCGTTCGCAGCGGCGCACGGTGTCACGCTGGTCGAGCTGCCGACCGGGAACGACCACGCGCGGGTCTGGGCGATCCGGTAACCCTGGACCGGTTCACGTTTCCGGACGCGCCGCGCCCGCGTGGTCGGCTCCGTACCGGATCCACCTCCGTCATTATCATCGTGAATGCGCGCGCCGGCGGCGCGGCCCCGCCGATCCTACGCTTTACGTCTCCAACGCCGGTTCACCGGTCTTGCTTACAATGAAAGTCGCCGAGGCGACCGGCGTTGTCCGCCCATGATGCACCGTCAAGCTTTCACGTGGTCGCTCGTGGTCGCCGCGACCCTCATCACCGCGTGCGCCGCCACCGCGAAGCGCTCCGCGTTATCAGCCCCTGCAGCCGTTCGCGAGGCACCGACCTCGGCGTACCAGGCGCCGATCGCACCCGCGCCCACCGCGGTGACCACCGGCTACGCGGACGTCAACACCGATAACTCGCTCATCAGCAACGGCTCGGTCGCGGCCTCGTCGGAGAAGCTGCTGCCGACCGCCAGCGCGTTCCGGCGCGAGGTCTACCGACTCGGCGGCCGCGTGTTCGCGGAGCAGGTTCACTTTCATGCGGAAGTCGAGGACGATGGCAAGGAGACGTCCGCCGCGACCTACCGGATCAAGATCCTGCCCCGCCTGCTCCCCGATGTGCTCGACTGGCTCGGCAAGCATGCGACGATCACGGCACAGGACGTGTCGTCGATCATCGCGATGGAGAGCGAAGGCGACGCGTCGATCGCCCGCGCCGACGTGCAAGCGCGGATCGGCGAGATCAACGCCCAGCTCGCCGATCCGACGCTCGACGCGCCGTACCGCGCAGCGCTCGAGAACGAGCGCACGAAGCTCACGGGCGCGGTGATCGCAGACCCGAACGCGATGGCCGAGAACACGAAGCGCGTCGCGGTGCTCGAGGTCCGGCTCGAAGCCCCGCATCGGCTCGATCCATATGCTCGCGGCACGTTCCTCGCCCACGCGCGCGGTTCGCTGCTCGGGCTCGGCATGTTCGGCCCGGCGCGAGGCAATCGGGTCGGCGGTGGCGTCGGCATCGGCGGCCGGTCGCCGGTCTCGAGCTTCGAGGTCATGGGCTACACCGCACCGGCGATGGCCGAGCGCGCCGGCGTCACCGTCACCCTCGGCATCGGCAGCTACTCCAAGGCATTAGGCTCGGGCAGCCGCAGCTCGCTCAATCCCTACGTCGGCGCGCGACTCGGCTACGCGTACTTCCAGGCGAACTACTTCGCGGTCGCCGCCGAGCTCGGCGTCGAGCTGATCAAGCAGCACGGCGTTTTGTGGACGGTATCGGCGCGGCCGATGGGCCTCCTCGGCAGCGACTCGCAAGGCGCCGTGGAAGTCGGCTCGTCGCTGGGTCTTGCGTTCTAGGAGCACGAGCGTGGCGTGGAGGTTCGGCGTTTCCCCCGCGAGCGCGGTCCGGGCTTACGGCGGGCGCTCGGGCGCGGCAGGAGGCCACGACTCAGCGATGTTGAGCGGGACGATGTTGAATGGCTCGATCCGAGCCTCGGTCTCATCGCTGTACGTGCCGATGATGCGCCAGTCGGTGGACTCCAGCCGGTACGCGGTGAGCACGCGCGCCTCCAGGTCCATTTTTGGCGCCGGATGGATCCACCCAAGCGGGGCCGCAGCGGCGAGATAATGATCCACTCGGTCGATGTGGATCCGGATCCGGATCCGTCTGGATCCCTGATCGGGGGTTGGTCGCCGTGTACACCAGCTTGTCGATCACTCCCCTCGGTAGAGCCGGTCGAGGTCGACCAGGATCAAGCGATCGGCGCGGGCACGGGCGCGGAGCTCGGAGGAGAAGCCGCCACCGGCGAACAGCGTAATCCGGGTGTCGGTCGTGTCGTGGCCACGCGCAGCGAGCAGGCCGACGATACGTTGCAGCCGGGCCACCTCTCGCGAGTCGACGCGCGCGCCCCACTTCGCCTCGCCGATGGCGAGGAGCCTGCCTCCTTCGCCGCGGACCACGACATCGACCTCGTGGGTCACGCGCTGCTCGGCGTCGGGGACCAGGCCGCGGCTGATCGCCTGGACCGCGCCGCCGAACGTCGTCGGGGCCGCGAACCTGAGCGCCCAGGTCCGACACAGCTCCTCGAACACCGGACCGACGACGCTCGCCTGGAACGTGGCGCCGACCCGGCGCCACACCTCCGCCGCGCGGCCCGGACGCTCCAGCTCGGACCAGGCCGGGCGCAGGATCGCGTGGTGGAAGGCGATCAACGGCTCGGCGATCGCGTAGTGGACGCGGTTGTCGTGGAACGCGTCGCCCTGGCGGGTGACGAAGCCGGCATCGGCCAGCACATGTAGCGGGTGGGCGAGCGCAGTGGCCGCGCGTCCGATGCGGCCGGCGATCCGCGCCGACGTGGTCTCGCCCGACGCGATCGCCGCGAGCACCGAGTGGTACAGCCCGAGGTCGCCGATCTCGGGATCCTCGGCCAGGAGATAGCGGGCCTCGCGAAACAGCGGGATCGCCGGGTTCATCACGGTGCGAGCCACCCACGCGTCGAAGTCGCGGGGGCCGCGCGGGGTGTCGTCGGCGATGAACTCGCGGCGATACGCCGGGGTCCCGCCCACGATCGCAAAAACCTGGACGGCGAGGCGGAGGTCGCGGATACGCCAGAACGCCCGCGCGGTCCGGAAGTCGAACGCGGAGACCACGAGCTCGAGGCCGGCGCGGCCGCGCAGCGGGGCCTGTCCGCCGAGCAAGCGGCCCATGAAGCCGACCGCGGATCCACATAGCAGCAGACGGGTGCGTGAATCCGAGCGTCCACCAGGTCCGAGCAGGTTGCGGATCAGCGAGGGGACGGCGGGGTTCGCGCGCGCGAGCGCGGGCAGCTCGTCGAGGACCGCGAGCACCGGCCGACCACGGGTGCCGAGGTTCGCGAGCGCCGCCAGGGCATCCTCGGAGGATGACAGCGCGAGGGGACCGGGCAGGCCGAGATGACCGGCGAGCTTGGCGCCGAGGTCGCGAAGGATCTCGGTCTCGTTGCCGTCGATCGTCTCGTGATAGAAGCCGTGACTGGCCTCGGCGAGGCCGTGCAAGAGCAACGACTTGCCCTGCCGTCGTCGTCCCGACACGATGCCGAGCGTGATGCCGGGCCGGGGATCGGCGACGAACCGGCGCAGCTCGCCCCACTCCCAGTCGCGGTCGAAGATCGCGGTCGGCTTCTTCATCATGTCAACCTATTATAGATCGATCTATACTAGGTAGCATAAGATAGATGGACGCGGTTTGGTGGGCATGCGGGTGCGCGGCGACGGTCATCGACCTCGCAACGGCGGCGTGCAGCTGTTCGGCAGGACGGTGGGCATTATCGGCCTCGGAACGCCGGCAAGCAGGCCGCGCGCGTTTCGCTACCCCGCAGGTCGAAGCCAACGGCGATGCATGTCTCGAGCACCAGCACTGACGCGAACCGTTGGAACCAGTAGGTGCCGGGCGGAAAACACGGCGGGTAATCGCGGAGCGAATGTGCCGTCAATCATGATCGCGGGCCACTCGTCCTGGCCGCCCTGTCAGACGACGCACAAACCTCCGCGAGCTCGATCGTGGTCACCGACGGATCCGGCGGCTGTTGAGCCCGTTCTTTGGCACTAACCTCGTAAGGGTCTTCCCGGCTCAATCGGGGCGGGCAGGAGCCGCGTCGCGCGGCGGGACCTTGCGCTGGGAGCGAATGTTGCCGGGCAGCACGGTGACCGCGACCGGCGGGGTCATCTCGTAGAGAAAGCCGCGCGTGTCGAGCTTCGCGACGAACGTCTCGTCCCTGTAGGACACCACGCGGCGATAGAACTCGGGCTGCTCGCCACGAACGACGTGGTCGCGGTGGCGCAGCAGGAAGTCGGCGAGCCGGACGGCGAGCTGGTTATATAGCCGATGACAGCCGTGGCTCGTGCCGTTCACGATCGAGGTGACGCTGGCAGAGCCGTGCGTGCCGATCCCGTTGTCGTCGAACCGCACCGTGCCGTCCTTGCGCTTGAACACCTGGTGATGGACGAGCAGCGTCATGCCGTAGGCGGCGTGCGGGCCGGGGCCGAGCACCTCCTTCTTGAGCGCGTAGTGGCCGTTGTAGAGGTTGGTCACGAGATCGCGATCGGGGGTGGTGTTCGGCGCGAGCCAGGTCGGCGCCGCGTAGAGGTCGCGCCACACGAACGGACCGACATCGGACTCCTTCCACCTCCGGACCAGGGCGCCATCGGCGGTGCGCTGATCGGCCCAGCCGCCGATCGTGGTCGGCCAGCGGACCAGCGGCCGCTTCGTCCCCTGGTCGTTGACGTACAGCACGAGGGTCGGGCGATGAGCGATCCGGCGCTCGATCGGGAGCTCGTCGTACCACACGTCGCCGCGGTCGATCTCGGCCACCAGGTCCATGTGCGGCGCGTGGTAGGCCGGCGGCGGCGGCAACGCGATCGCGACGCGAACCCCGCCGGGGTGCCTCGCGAGGAATGCGCGGGTCTCGGCCGGGCCCAGCCAGCCGAGCTGGCGCGCCGCGGCCTCGGTGAACGCTCCGACGAGATCGGGCGCGGCGTCGGGCAGCGGTTGCTCGCCGCCGCGCGCCGCCCGCATGTTCGCGGGATCGAGCATGCGGCCGAGGATCGGCTGCGGCCCGCCGTCCGCCGTCCCGTCCTCGATGATCCCGGTGGCGTCGACGACCCGCTCGCGCAGGATGCGGAGGGCGAGCCGGAAGTCGAGCTCGCGGCTGTCGAGCACGAGCGCCTCGCGGGTCTCGGGATCGAGCCGCTCGTTGGGCATCAGGAAGTTGCGGCGCTGGAACAGCTCGGTCGCGTTGCCGGTGCGCCACGTCATGCTGCCGTCGGTGTCGGCCTCGGCCAGGAAGCCCTCGCACACGTAGTGCTTCTGGGCCGCGACGAGGCCGGCGTGCAGATCGGCCAGCTTGTTCCAGCGCGCGTAGGGCCCGGCGAGCGCGGGGATCGCGGCGAGCGCCGCGAGATCAGGCAGCTCGCGCCTGGCGCGTTCGCGCTCGAGCTGGGCCTCGAGCCCCGCGCGCACCTGATCGGCGAGCCTGACCATGTCCTTGTGGTCCTGCGCGTACGGCTGGTCGAGCCGCGCGATCGCCTCGGAGGCGATGAAGTCATGACAGATGTGGCGCGGGTCGTCGGCGAGGCGCTCGCGCACGATCGCCAGCGACGGCAGCACACCGTAGAGCTCGCCGAGCGCGCCCTCACCGGTGATCGGCGCGCCGCCGGCCTCGTGCTCGACGGCGAGCGCGAGGTACTTCGCGCGATAGCCCGGCGCGTTGCCGTCCGGCCCGGGCGCGAACAGCGCCGGCGCCCACGCGTCGGCGAGGTCGAGGATCGTGAGCTTTTTGGCCTCAGCATCCGCCGGGCACATCGCGCCATGCTCGCGGCCGGCCTCGATGACGATCACCTGAGCGCCGCAGCCTGGCTCGGAGATCTTCGCGCCGAGATCGCGCAGCTCGACGCTTGCCTGTGCGTTCGGCGTCGGGGACGGTGCTGCGGTCCGCGAGCTGGGTGGGTTTCCGCATCCGGCGCCGCACGCCACCGCGCCGATCGCGATCGCTCGGATCGTCGACCCGGTTCCCATGGTTCCCCGCGCTCCTGTCATTCCTGTCGTTCCGATCATTCCCGTCACTCCCATTGGACCTGTCGGGCACATCATCTCCATCATGCGATGGTTCCGAGCTGCCATACAGCGTTTTTGCGTGACGCAAACGGCTCCATGCGCGCCGACGCACACCGCATCACCGGGCGAGCCACGGCAGACACAACGGTTCGCGGTAGCGGCGTATTCATGGCGCTGCGCGACACCTGGTCCGGCGCGCCAGACGCGCCAGACGTGCATGACGCCGTGCATCGCAGCCGGGAGCCATGAACGCTGCCTCACAGATTGCCATGGATCTCCGGCGATCCCACATCATGCTTTGCGGGTGCGACTTGTTGCCGTCGGGTGCCTGCTCGCGCTGACGTCGGTCGCCGTCGCCGATGCACCGCCGTGCCAGCATTGCACGCTCGAGCTCCCTACCAAGCATGACCGTGACCTACCGCTGCTGGTCGTGCTGCACGGGGATCGCGAGCGCGCGACCGTCGCGGCCGCGCGCTGGCACGCCGCCGCCAAGCAGCGCGGCTGGGCCGTACTCGCGCTGCGATGTCCGGTCGATCACGGATGCAAGGACAGCTGGTGGCAATGGAACGGCGAGCCGAGCTGGATCGTGGACCAGGTCACCGCGGTCGCCCGGGCGGCGCCGATCGATCCGTCGCGGATCTACCTCGCCGGGTGGTCGGGGGGCGCGACCTACATCGGGATGCACGCGCCCGCGTGGACGATCACGTTTGCCGCGCTCGTCATTCACGGTGGCGGCCACGAGCCACATGCCGACTGTCCGGCGCGTACGCTGCCCGCATACTTCCTGGTTGGTGATCGCAACCCGCTCCACTACCTCGTGAAGGCACTTCGTGCGTGGTTCGACGACTGCCGGCAAGAAATCGTGTGGGACCTGGTGCGCGGTGGGGATCACGACAAAGAAGATCGTTCACTGGACGGCGAGAAGGCCCTCGCGATCCTCGACTGGCTCGACGAGCACCCGCGCTCTCACTAGCCCGCTCTTGACTGTGCGCCGTCACCTCTGGCACTCCGAAATAGCCTGGGGTGCCCATGCGTGTGATACTCATCCATGCCACGTAGTCCCCTGCTCCGATCCATCCACGAGCTGGCCCGTGATGCCAAGGCGTCGCACGCGAGCGGCATTCCGATCGACGAGCTCCGCGAGATCCGGGCGGCGCGCAAGCTGTCGCGACGGCGGTTCCTCGCCGGTACCGCCGCCGGCGCCGCCGCGCTGGCGCTGCCCAGCCGGGCCCGCGCGCGTACCGGGCAACCGAAGATCACGATCGTGGGCGGTGGGATCGCCGGCCTGACCTGTGCGTTGACGCTGCGCGACCACGGGTTCGACTCGACGGTCTACGAGGCCTCGGGTCGCGTCGGCGGCCGGATGTTCTCGAACACCGGGTACTTCGCCGCGAACCAGGTCAGCGAGTGGTGCGGCGAGCTGATCGATACCGGCCATCACACGGTGCGCAACCTCGCCGCGCGGTTCTCGCTGCCACTCGACGACCTGCACGCCGCGGAGGCCAACGGCGCGACCGAGACCTACTTGTTCGACGGCCGGTACTATCCGAAGTCCGAGGCGGATGCCGACTTCCTCGCGATCGCCGACGTCCTCCAGGCCGACGTCGACGCGGCACCGTTTCCGACCACGTTCGACTCGTTCACGCCCCAGGCCGTCGCGCTCGATCAGCTGAGCGTGCGGGGCTGGATCGAGTCACGCGTGCCCGGTGGCTTCGGCTCGCCGCTCGGGCAGTTGCTCGATGTCGCCTACAACATCGAATACGGCGCCGAGACGACCGTGCAGTCGTCGCTCAATCTCGTGTACCTGCTCGGCTTCCAACCGACCGCGACACAGCTCGACGTGTTCGGCATCTCCGACGAGCGGTTCCACATCCGCGGCGGCAACCAGCGGCTGCCCCAGGCGATCGCCGATAGCCTCGGTGATGCGGTCATCACCGGCCAGCGGCTGGTGCGGCTCGAGCAGACGCCGAACAGCCGCTATTGCGCGACGTTCGAGCGCGCCGGCGCCACGGTCGAGGTCGTCTCGGACCTCGTCGTGCTGGCGATCCCGTTCGCCGTGCTCGCCAACGTCGACCTCCGCAACGCCGGCTTCGAGCCCAGGAAGCTGCGCGCGATCAGCGATCTGGGCCGCGCGCACAACGGCAAGCTGAACCTCCAGTTCGAGTGCCGCGGCTGGCTCGGTAAGGGACCGTGGCCCGGCAAGGCCACCGGCACCACCTACTCCGACACCGGCTACCAGGCGAGCTGGGAGGTGTCGCGCGCGCAGCCGGGCACGCCCGGGATCATCGTGCTGTACTCGGGAGGCAACGTCACCGACGCGATGCGGTCGAGCTCGCCGTTTGCCACCGTGCCCGATGCCAGGGTGCAGCAGGACGTCGATCGCGGGCTCGCGCAGCTCGCACCGGTGTTTCCCGACCTCGTGTGGAACGGCCGCGCCGCCCAGTCGTTGCCGCACAAGTCGCCGTTCTTCGGCGCGTCGTACTCGTACTGGAAGACCGGGCAGGTCACCGATTTCGGCGGCTTCGAGGGCGTACCGCAGGGCGGCGTGCAGTTCTGCGGCGAGCACACGTCGCAGGACTTCCAGGGCTTCATGGAAGGCGGCGCCTCGACCGGGAAGCAGACCGCTAAGGATCTGATCGCGCTGATCAAGTAGCGCTACTGCGGTGCCGGCGAGATCACTCCGATGTTGACGTCGGCCGACTTGATGCGCACGTAGCCCACGCTACCACCGCCGCCACCGCCGCCACCGGCTTGCTTCGCCGTCACGGTCTCACCCGCTGTGTGATTCCCGCTGCCGCCATCGCCGCCGTCGGTGCCGGCAGGCGCACCACCTCTACCGCCGGTGGCCGGGGCGGACGACAATGAACCCTTGGCACCGTCGGCGCCCACCGCGGTATCGTCGGCGCCTTCGCCGCCACCCCCGCCGTTCGCCGCGACCACCGCGCCCGGGCCCATGACCTGCGGTGCCTCGAGGAAGATCACGCCGCCGGACCCACCACCACCACCGCCACCATCGAAGCTGGCGAGGATAAACCCACCGCCGTGGCCACCGCCGCCGGCGGCGGTCAGCACCGCGCCCGCGCCGAGCTCGATGCGGTCCGCTGCGACAAGGTAGATCGCGCCGCCCCCGAGGCCGCCCTGGCCGCCGAGGCTCGGGGCCACGCCCCTTCCACCGGGGGCACCAGGGCATCCGCCGAGCGGTCCGTCCGATATTCCGGTCGAGCTACCTCCTGCCCCGCCAGCCGCCGGTGGACCGTTGCTGTTACCGTCACCACCGTTGCCACCCGAGTCTGCATAGGCACCACCGCCGCCGCCACCGGCGCCGGCAGCGCTGTCTCCGCCGGGGTGCGGCGCGGTCGAGCATGCGGACAACGCCCCGGCGCCACCGTCGCTGACATCAATGGACGCGCCATCATCGAGCGTGATGCTGCCGCTCGCGACGATCGCGAACGGTAGTGGCCCGGTGGCGCTGAGCCCGACACCCGAGGTGAGATGCACGTTGCGCGCGAGGATCGCGTCGACATCGCTGTCCTTGGTCGTGAACGTCGTGTGCGCGACCGCCATCACGGCTCCGTTGACGCGCAGTTCGTGCGTCGCCGTGTCGTAGGTGGCCGCGCTCGACAACGTGAGGTCGGTGTCCAGCGTGAGCTGGCAGGTGTCGACCTGCGACGAGAAGGTACATCCGCTCCCCGGTGTATCGTCACCGCCACCCGGCGCGCCCGGCCCGTCCGGCGCACCCGGCGTGCCGGACGCATGGAACCCGCAGGCCGCGAGGAGACCGAGCACGAGCGCGCCCGAACGCATGCGCGGAGTATCGCCGATCTCTTGCCGAAGGGGACCAGATCCGGCATCGCGCGTGGATGGCAACACGGTGATCGCTGCAGCTCAGCACCCCCTGCTGGCGGCAGCCGGACAAGCATCGGCCGCCGTCGAGGCAATGGCCGCGCGGGTCGCACGCAGGCCGCGCGCAGATCACGCGCAGATCACGCGCAGATCACGTAGCAATCGACGGCACCAGCACCAGCTTGCCCTTGACCTTGCGCTGCTCGAGCCGCTCGAGCGCCTCCCGGGCGCGGTCGAACGGCAAGACGTCATCGATCGCCGGCCGCAGCTTGCCCTCGGCGACCAGGCGGAAGATCTCCGCCGCGTGCGCACGGTTGCGCGCCGGATCGCGCGCCGCGAACGAACCCCAGTACACGCCGACGATCTGGCAGCCCTTGAGCAACACGAGGTTGAGCGGGATCTTCGGGATCTCGCCCGACGCGAAGCCGATCACGAGGTAGCGGCCCTTCCAGGCCGTGCCGCGCAGCGCCGCCTCGGCGAGCGGGCCGCCGATCGGATCGTAGACGACGTCGACGCCGCTGCCCGAGGTCAGCGCCTTGATCCGATCCTTGAGGTCCTCACGGGCATAGTTGATGCCGTCGGTTGCGCCGTGCTCGCGGCAGAACGCGAGCTTGTCATCGCTCGAGGCCGCCGCGATCACGCGCGCACCGAGCAGCGCACCGATCTCGCACGCCGCGGCGCCGACCCCGCCGGCGGCGCCGAGCACGAGCAGCGTCTCGCCCGCGGCGAGCTGCGCCCGATCG
>JAAEAZ010313471.1_pt1 | contig 11313 bp, 13 predicted proteins | sample 7277811 | NCBI WGS metagenome assembly JAAEAZ01 (sample SAMN13876997, study PRJNA601929) | soil metagenome | isolation source: soil | host: Panicum virgatum | place: USA: Fermi National Accelerator Laboratory | collected 2010-11-19 | reverse complement strand
AGCAGACACAATTGAAATGGCCGTGGGAATCTCCGCGTCGTGGAGCAGGGAGTCAAAGTCGTCCATTCGGAGATTTTGATAGCTCGTATGGTGGATGGGAGATAGAAGGTGAGCCATACACTCATGCTCCCGGTACCAAATTCGATTGGTGGCGTGCCCAGATGCTGGGAGGCCGCACCAATCACTGGGGAAGGATCTCTTTGCGTTTCGGACCAAAAGATTTCAAACACAAAGATGAAGATGGCCTTGGCGATAACTGGCCTATTGGGTATGAACATGTGAAACCATACTATGATAAAGTGGATAAGCTGATCGGTATATTTGGCAGTAAAGAAAATTTACCGAACGAACCTGATGGCTTTTTTCTGCCTGCACCTAAGCCGAGACTTCATGAACTTTATTTCATCAAGGGAGCACGAAAATTAAATATCCCGGTCATCCCTGCACGCCTCTCGATCGTGACAAAAAAAATAAATGAAGATCGCGGCATATGTTTTTATTGCAGCCAGTGCAACCGGGGTTGTTCTGTACATGCTGATTTTTCAGCCGGCACGTGTTTGATTTTTCCTGCACAAAAAGCGGGAGGTCAGATCGATCTATTAGTCAATTGTATGGTGCGCGAAGTATTAACTGATGATGAAGGAAAAGCCACCGGCGTATCCTATATCAATAAAGAAGACCGCCAGGAATATGAACTCAAGGCGAAAATTGTAGTTCTCGCGGCATCTGCATGCAGTTCGGCGCGCATCTTGTTGAATTCAAAAAGTAAACAACATCCCGGAGGCCTCGGCAACAGTAGTGGCGTCGTCGGAAAATATCTTCATGACAGTACAGGTGCAAGTCGAGGCGCTTTCATTCCATCACTCATGGATCGAAAAGTTTATAATGAAGATGGTACGGGCGGCATGCATGTTTATTTTCCGTGGTGGCTTGACAACAAAAAGCTTGATTTTCCGCGAGGTTATCATATGGAAGTGTGGGGAGGACTCGATATGCCTTCGTATGGATTTGGATTTGATCCGAATGAATTGAATGTACACATCGGTAAAAAAGTGGGTGGATATGGTGATCAGCTTCGAAAGGATGTCAAATCATTTTATGGATCCGTCGTCGGTATTTCCGGAAGAGGTGAATGTATCGCGCGCGAAGACAACTATTGTGAAATTGATCCGCATGTCGTCGACGAGTTTGGTATCCCTGTGCTGCGTTTTAATTATACCTGGTCGGATCATGAACTGCAGCAGGGAAAACATATGCAAAATACATTTGACGATTTATTGACGGCGATAGGTGGTATTCCGTTGGGAGATAAGCCGGGAAAAGAAGATGATTATGGACTTGCTGCACCGGGTCGCATCATTCATGAAGTAGGTACGACACGAATGGGCACTGATCCAAAGAAATCGGTCGTCAATGAACATCAACAACTCCATGATGCTAAAAATGTATTTGTCGTAGACGGCGGGCCATTCGTATCGCAGGCTGATAAAAATCCGACGTGGACGATATTGGCATTGTCATGGAAGACATGTGATTATATCGTGGACCAATTGAAAAAACAAAATATTTAAACTGACGAACATGAAAAGAAGAGAAACGATTAAATCGATGTTGGTAGGCGGTATAGCCGGTCCATTGTTTATTGCCGGTTGTCAGCCTGAACATGCGGATGAAAAAATAAAAGGAAAAGGAAATACGATTGGTGTGTATGGTCGTACGCCGAAAGAAAAGGAACGTGATGCGCAGGTGACGGCTTCCACTTTTCTGACTGAACATGAACTGGGGACCATCGCTGTATTGTGTGATCTCATTCTTCCTGCCACTACTACTGCAGGGTCTGCTAAAGATGCCGGTGTGGCAGAGTTTATTGATTTTATTGTGAAGGACATTACTTCACACCAGTTGCCGATACGAGGTGGATTGATGTGGCTGGATCATCAATCGCGGCTGAGATTTGATAGTGTATTCATGATGGGCAGCACAGAAAATCAGAAAAAATTATTGGATGAAATAGCTTACCCGGATGATGTTGCTCCTGAGCTTGCACAGGGCGCAGAATTTTTTTCACATATGCGCAATCTTGTGTTGACGGGTTATTACACGACACGCATGGGCATTGATGACCTCGGCTACCAGGGCAATGTCGCGAATGTATGGGATGGTGTGCCTGAAGATGTATTACAGAGTCATGGCATGAGTTATGAAAAAGAATGGCTTGCGAAATGTGTGGACCAGGAGAAGAGGGCTGTGTTGGCGAAGTGGGATGATGAGGGGAATTTGATGAGTTGAGAGGATTAATAGGCAATTAGCAATAGGCAAAAATCAATAGAAAATTTTGCTAATTAGATTACGCTGTCTTTCGCAAATTAAACCTCTACAGTAAGATCTTTCTTGTGGGTAGAAAATGATCCTATTTTTCTTAATAGATCTGCGTCCTATTTTTTGGATTTCAGCAATGGTAATAGAAATATCTATAGTATCATACCTGATGCAACCATTTTTAGGGAATGATGTTAGTTAAATCGTGATGGCTTTGCTAAAATTACATTTAACCACAACGATCTTAATAAAAAATGGAAAAACGAATTTTGGGAATTATTTTAACCCTCTTAGGAGTCATCGGACTTATTTATGCCGGCGTTGTTTTTGTGAATGGGGGCGGTGGAGGAAAAAATATTAGAGCTCTTATTTTGGCCGCAGTGTTAGGGGCTATTTTCTTTTTTGCAGGGATAAGTCTAATCAGAAATACACAGGATAAAGCGACATGATCCTCTTCATTTGGTTCACCCGGGTTTTTCGCGACAAAAGTGGAGAAACTAGGGAGGTAATTCGCACGTCTTTTCACACATTCGACTTTACTCAGTATAAGAAATTTTTTGTAAAAAAATACGTATGGGCAGAATGAGTTCGCTCCCCATTTACACCAGCCAATCCTGGAGTAATGTATGCAGAACGAGATGGATATTAGTCTTTGGAAATCCTGCTAACTAATTGTTTTCCAGCCTGATAATTAGAATATTAGCTGTATTTATTGCAGACCGAAGGAAACTTTTATATTTGCGCTCCCATTTGCCTCCTTAGCTCAGTTGGTTAGAGCGCCGGACTGTTAATCCGTAGGTCCAAGGTTCAAGTCCTTGAGGGGGCGCCATGAAGGACTTCGTTCAAAAGGACGAAGTCCTTTTTTTACTACGCCTTCATGGCGCACCTCCTAATATTGCATTCGCGATACCCCAAAATTCACCTTAATGATTCTTTCAATAAGTTCGGTTTAGACCTTAACTTTGAGGATTAACCAGTTGAAGTATGCACTTTTTCTATGTGTATGTTCTTTTTAGTGACAAGGACCACAAGCTCTATATTGGGTTTTCTTCAGATGTGTTCAGAAGGCTTCAGCAACATAATGATGGAACAAACATCAGTACAGCCTGTCGCCGTCCATTGCGCTTGATTTATTATGAAGCACATTTGTATAAAGAGGATGCATTAAGAAGAGAATCTTACTTCAAAACATCTTCAGGTAAGAAGACACTTCAAATCATACTAAAACAAACATTGGAAAATCTTGGATATCTAAAGTAATAGATTTGAATTTACAGTGAAGGCGGAATGGAATGAAGTCCTTCACTGTAAATCCTCCTTCTCCACCATATTGATCAACGCTGAAATATCGATCAGCCGGATCTCCCTCCCCCTGATTTGCACAAGCCCCTGTGCTTTAAATTTATTTAATGCCCTGACCACTGTCTCCAGAGATGCGCCCACATATTCGGCCAACTCTGTCCTGGTGATTGTAATCACTGTTTTACTCCCGTCAGTAGGCCGATAAAGCTCTTGAAGAATCAAAAGCGCAAGCACCAGGCGATGTCGAACCGGATATTGCGTGAAAACAGTCATGCGGTTCATCCATACTGTAAATTCTCTGGCCAACATTGACAATACATTGCGCGCAAATAAAGGTGAATCCCTGATCAAGCCCCGAAAGACATCTGCATGAATGTGAAGAAACGTGGTATCCTCCAATAAGCTGGCAGAGACCGGGTTCGGTACGTCAGCAATCAGTTGCCGATAACCTATCAAATCACCACCTGAATAGATATAAAGTGTTTGTCGCTGGCCTGATGGAGTCTCCTGGTAAATCTTGACTTTACCACTCAATAGCCAAATCACACCTTTTGGAAATGTGCCTTGCCGGAATAAAAGCTTTCCGCGTTTTCCTGTTTCTTCTCTACCGCTTTTTTTCAAAAGCTCCATTTCATTTTCAGGGAGGTCATTAAAAAACAAGCTGCTCTGAAGCAGGTAGGGCTGTACAACGCGATGAATTTTATTCTCCACTTTGCACAAGTTAAAAAAAACAAAGAGGCCATGCGCAAACATGGCCTCCAGCAACAACAAATGAAACTATGATCTAGTTACTTCCAGGGAAGGTCATTGACCTTTCGACCTATTTTATATCCAAGATCCAAAGCTGCCTCAGCATCCATTCGAAAATGTACACCTATAGGCAGACGTGAATATGCATTCTCTTGTGCCATTTCATAAAAACTGCTATATGTTCTTGGCGTGCCTATGAAATCTGTCCGGTCTTCATGGCATTTATCCGTCATGACGAAATGCTGACCAAATTCAGCCGTCAGAACTTCAGCTGATGCACTTCCAAAAGTTCCATGACCTGAAGGATAGGTTGGAAACTGAGGTGTGTAAAACTGGCCGGCTCCATCAGGACACATGATCGTATTCCATGAGCTATGTCCCATCACATTGCGGATATAATCAACGGGACGAAGTAAATTGAATCGATATTTTTCACCCCAGCAACGAATACCTGCATCACATAAAGCCATACCAATCTTCGCGTGCACGACAACCGCTTTTTCTAAATTGGCTGATGTTTGTTTCAATGCCTGATCTGCAATAGCCTCCCAACGACCGGCAGGAGTAAACGTGACTGCAGCACAATCATCACTCCAGAATTGTGCAATCCATTTGTCTTCATAATTAAATCCCTGGCGAATAAGATTGACCTTGTTCTCTGTTTCTTTTGCCTGGACATAAAACTCACTGCTTTCGTCCGTGCTAAATGGCAGTGGGTCCTTACATTTATCATCAACAGTAGCAGCAAAAGTGCGCACATCACCCCAGTGTGGTAAACGCGCATTGCTGAAATCCGGATAAGTTGGTTGCCATTTACCCGGCCCGGCAGGAGGTGTGTAGGAGGAATCCCATGGATGCAGGTAACCCTCATTACCTGCAGCATCTGTTCGGGACCACGCATACACAGCCTCCGCTACAGCCGCACCCCATTCAATTGAGGCCTCATTTATCGCAGGTGTGACCTCCGGTCCATATTGATTGTTAACCTGGTTTTGAAGATTAATAACTTCCGAAACCTGGGCAGCAGGAGCCGATGGATATAATCGTGCAATCATCGTTGCATAAGCACTGTTCAATGCTAATGGATAAGAATAATTTGCATCAGGAACTGCATACGGTAAATGCAAACCCGGATATTTAATAGCAAGAGATTTATAATCCGGCATCCCAGGTATGGCAGTTTCATAAGCGGCTAATCCGATGTATCCAAATGACCTCGCAGATACAGGTGGCAAATAACCCGGTGTATAGCGTTCAACGTCGAGCAGGACAGCATTCCATTGATACACTACATCTGCTCCGTAACCGGATACAAGTTTTGTTTCAGGTGCAACAGGTTGATCTTCACGACAAGAAGTGAATACCCCAATCAGTAGAAGACTGACCAAGGATAGTTTTTTGAGAATGTGTAGTTGTTTTCGCATACTTGAGTTAAAATTAAAAGGATGATTAATGTATGGTTACGTTTGAAGCAGATCGAAACTGATCAGCATATTGACGACTTAATTTCGGATCAGTTTGGGCCACCTCATTCAGGAATTGATTTTTGCTTCGGTCCAGTTGGGATCCTTCTTCCATCAATTCCTGCATTTGATGTGCGATCTTTTGATCATACTCACCTGCCTGTACAATCAGTGATTTAGTATTGGTATCAAGTAGTTCGTACGACTTGAACATTTTCATGTGATAGACATTGCGGGCCTTCAGGAAGATCTCCCGATCTGTTGATGGAAAATTTTTTGGGAGTTGTTTTTCCAGGTTTGTTGTGGTGACATCCCAAAGGCTATCGACACTGGTATCTAATTGATGGTGTCGGGTTATAAGATCCTTTGAAGACCGGATCAAAATCGCTGATTGCTGATCCCAATGATTTTTATTCCCACAGGAAACAAGTGAAAGCATAATAACAGTGCACCCTGCGATGAGGCTATACGTCCAAATGGTCTTCATAAATGCAGTATCAGCTTTTAGATTCGCTAGGGGAGTATTGCAAATCCAGTTCACTGCAAAGGTTTACAGAATTCCATTTCAAAAGGTTGACAAAAGTCAAACAAGTAAATTTTATTAATTGAAAGGCCCAATGCGATCAACCAGATCGAATGGAAGAATACATTCAGGAAAGCAGGTATTGAGACGTGATCAAAATGTCTTACTCACCAGGCAATAAAAAAAGACCACATTAGTGGTCTTCATATCTCTTGCTTTTGCTCTCTGCTATCACGTAGTCAGTTCATGACGGTCGTCAATAAACCCCGTTTTTGTCTTCACATTAAAACCTCTTTTCGCCGGCATTGTCTTGAAGAAAAAATCCCACAGCGGAGATGAAACTCCATAAGCTGCATCAGGTTGCTGATAATGATGAAGTGCATGATGAATCCAAAGACGCTTCATGAAATTCTTTGGAGGAGGAAATGCATGTACACTGTAATGAACACACAGATATGAAGCATATCCTGCTACAAATCCTGCAGTGAATGGAATGCCATAATAACCAAGAACCAATCTGTAAAAAACAAAAAAGATGGCGGCCAGTACTACGCTAACAATAGGAGGCATCGCGAGGCGTGTTTTATCTTTTGGATAGTCATGATGTGCGCCATGCAATACATACTGAAGCCTTTCCTTCTTAGGTGAATCAACTTCCATATGAAAAGTGTAGCGATGTACCAGGTATTCAACCAGTGTAAAACTGAAAAAACCTGTAAAGAAAAGAAGGATGCTCGCACCGGCCCCGATGGTTCCTTCATATAAAGTATAGACAAGTAAAAAAGCGCCTAAGCCGTAGAAAATGGAGAGCGGCCATGCAATGTGCGTGCGTGTCAGTTTGTCAAGAACAGGATTCTTGAAAACTTTACCGTCACCTTTTGGATGTTGCCCGTATGCCATAATTAATTTAATTGCTTACAAAGATACGATTTTGGATGGTTTGGGGGGATTTTAACTGGGATCAGAGCTTATAAAGTTTAGTTAACAAGCCCTCGGCTCCTTAGTTTTATAAAGCTTTGAAAAAGCGCTCTTTCATGTTAAATTTGTTAACCAACTATTTGATTATTAGACTATTAGGTTATTAATTTATGAATTAAAAATAAGACAACACACCTATAGACTAAGATGTCAATCAGTTCCGCCTTTTCCGCCTGGTTGCTGAGCTGTAGCACGAGGATGAGTTCAGCTTGTCGAAGCATTCCACCTTTTCTGCCCTTTCTATCTGTATTTATCATTCAACCCGATACCTGCCTTGATATTCGGTATCGCTTTTTGCACTCTCTTAATACGAGTTTCTTCAGTTTTGGCTTCAATGACATATTCGAGATATTCCCTTTGTTTTCCGGGAGTCAATTTGGAAAACGCATCTTTCAATGATTTATCTTTTTTAAATGCAGTTTGATACTCTAATGGAATTTCCGGAAGAGGTTTTTTTTCGGGTTTGATTTTCTTCCCTGCTTTTTCATTTGCAATCGCTTCAACAATATATTTTTTGATTACTCCCGGTTTGATTTCTTTCACAGACTGAAATCTCCATTGACGCAGTCCGCGCGTTCTTTCTTCATTTGCATTGATTAAAACTTTTTGAGGATCACTTAAGAAAGCGCCATTGTGAAACCAAATAGCAAAATAATTTTTAAAGCCGGAAATGCCGACAACGTTATGACCATTCAATGTGTAAATCGGTCCGCCCCATTTGATTTCTTCTTTTAGACCTGTCGAAAGGATAATGTCCCTCAACATAAATAACCCTTCTTCCCACGGTTCCATTTCGGCGATGATGTCGGGAACGTTGTCTTTATCAGATTTCATGATTTGAAATTACGATTTACGATTTACGAATTACGAATTTTGCATCGTTTCGCTTCGACTAGCGCTCAGCGACCGCTTGGGATTTCGAATTAATGTTTCGGCTTCGCTCAACATTTGATGAAGATTCGTTTTCCCCTAAACCATATCTAAGATTGAGCGAAGCCGAAATCTTCATCTAGAAATCTTTGCCGGTCACTGAGCGCTAGCCGAAGTGAACGGAGAGCAACTCACAACTGACAACTGACAACTCACTCGTGATTCGCCAGCTGTCCACATGCAGCGTCAATATCTTTTCCACGGCTTCTCCTGACAGTGATCATCACTCCTTTATCTCTTACTTTTTTAGCGAACTTATCAATCTGCTGTTCATCAGCTTTTTCAAAATTGACACCGGGGACTGGATTATATTCAATGATATTGACGCGGACGGGAAATTGTCTGCGGCATAGTTTTATTAATTTATCAGCATCTTCGAGGGTATCATTGAAACCCTGCAAGGCAATATATTCAAAAGAAATACGGCCATGTGTCTTCTGATAAAAATAATCGAGCGCTTCCATCAAAGCACTTAGATGGTTGGTCTCATTGATCGGCATGATGCGACTCCGCTTCTGATCATCTGCTGCGTGAAGAGATAATGCAAGATTAAATTTCACTTCATCATCTGCCAGTCTTCGAATCTTTTTTGAAATACCCGCCGTGCTCACAGTAATCCTTCGTGGAGACCAACCCATGCCATCACTTCCGGTAATCTTGTCAATACTTTCCATGACAGGACCATAGTTGAGAAGAGGTTCACCCATACCCATGTACACAATATTGGTCAATGGAGATCCAATCGTTTCTTCACAAAGACGATTTGTTTCAAATGCCTGGTCATAAATTTCAGCTGCAGTAAGATTTCTGATCCGGCCCATCTGACCTGTAGCACAAAAGCTACAAGTAAGACTGCATCCAACCTGTGATGATACACAAGCTGTATATCTTTTATCCCTGGCTACCGGGATCATCACTGTTTCGATCTTCTGTCCGTCGTGAAGTTTATAACGCGTCTTGATGGTCCCGTCAGCGCTCGATTGACGTACATCACTTTCGATGCTATTGAAAGTATATTGTTCTGAAAGTTTGGTTCGAAGAGTTGCCGGCACATTCGACATGTCATTAATACTTTTCGCCCCTAGTTTCCACATCCAGTCATAGACTTGTTGAGCCCTGTATGCGGGCTGTCCAATTTCTACAAAAGATTTTTGAAGATCGGATAATGAAAGTGTTCTGATGTCAGTAAGTGTGGCCATGATATTGAAAAGAAGTTAACGCAATCACAAGCGCACAGGTTCAACCACTGTTTTTCGTGGTGTTATTTTTTTGTAGAGCGGATGTTTAATGATGTGCCAGAGTTGAAGGCGATGGAGCAGTGAAACCCGAAGCACGCCCAGTCCATATTTCATGCTTCTTGAAAGATTGATAGAAGATGCTTCTTCAAAATATTTCGTGGGACATGTCACTTCTGCAATCGAGAAACCTGCATAGATGATCTGGGAAAGCATTTCATTGTCGAAAATGAAATCGTCAGAATTGGAATCGAAAGGTATCGACATAAGCACTTCGCTGCTGAAGGCTCTGTAGCCGGTGTGATATTCAGACAATTTATAATTGACCATGACATTTTGAAAGAAAGTAAGAAAACGATTAGCCCAATATTTGTAAATCGGCATTCCTCCTTTCAGTGCGCCTTTTCCAAGAATTCGGGAACCCAGTACTACGGGGTAAAGACTTTCACCGATGATATTGACCATGCTCGGGATAAGTAATGGTGTATACTGATAATCCGGGTGAAGCATGATGACGATATCGGCATTAAGTTCTATTGCTTTTTTATAAAGGGTCTTTTGGTTGCCGCCGTAGCCCCTGTTTTGCTCATGCCGGATCACGTGATTGATTCCAAGGGCCTTGGCTTCTTCAAAAGTATTGTCGCGACTGGCATCGTCACACAGCACTACTTCATCTACCAGGTCATGAGGAATCTCACGATAGGTTTTTGCCAGTGTGCGTGAAGCGTTATAAGCAGGTAAGACCACTACGACCTTTTTGTCCTTATACATGGGTCAAAGATAAGTTGAAAGGATAAGACACTTAGAATCGACCACGATGAAGTAGAAATAAAAAAGCCCCCACACCAAGTGCGGAGGCCTTTTTTTCTTACCGTTTCCGGTTTCTCGATTACTTCTTCTTCGCTGGAGGCGGAGTAGTAGTTTTGGCAGCTGGCTTCGCAGTTGGCTTGGCTGCAGTTGTAGCAGCAGCAGGCGTAGTCATTGAAGTCATCATTTGCTGCAGGTTCGTGAGTGAACTGGCAACAGCTCCCTTAACAGTTGAATAGGATGCTTTCCAGGCATTGAGGTTTTCACCGGCAGTGGTCACCATCGCGTTGAGTTCTGCGATTTTAGCAGTAACGTCACCTTCGAGTTTACCGGCTGCAAGTCCAGATTTCAGTGCATTGACATCAGCAGATTTCTCTGTCCATGTTTTCAGGAAATCGTTGATGGTTTTTTGCAGAGGAGCATATGCAGCTAATGCATCTGTTGCTGCTTTTTCACCTGCTTCCCAAGCCTGAATTTGTTCTGGCTTCAATTTCTTAGCAGTGGCATCATCCATTTTTATAGAGGCTAAAGCCTTTGTATAATTGGACATGTCAGAGCTAACCATACCAGAAAAATCAGATACTGCTTTTGTAGTTGTATCCCATTTACCGGAAAGTTCTTCGATACCGGCTTTGTATTGCTCTACGCCTTTGCAAGAAAGAACGAGAAGAGGAAGAATAAAGAAAAATAGTTTTTTCATAATTATTTGTGTTTATCAGAATATTGGGCGCAAATGTAAAGGTATTTTGAAGATTTCGTAGGTTTTATTTAACAAAATTTTAAGGATTAACGTTGCATTACAAAACTAAATTTCTACAAAAAAGAATTGAGGATAATTAACTATCGGGATTAAGGTCAAATGCCATGGCTTATGAGTTGGTAAGGGCGTTTGGGGCTATTAAATAAAACCAAAAATCAGATGCTAATTCTTTAAAAATCATGGTTTTACCTGATGGGTTTTGATCCTTTTCCATAGATTATCATATTTATGAACAATTTTGAATGT
>JAAEAZ010417752.1_pt1 | contig 11352 bp, 10 predicted proteins | sample 7277811 | NCBI WGS metagenome assembly JAAEAZ01 (sample SAMN13876997, study PRJNA601929) | soil metagenome | isolation source: soil | host: Panicum virgatum | place: USA: Fermi National Accelerator Laboratory | collected 2010-11-19 | reverse complement strand
GCGTCAGCCATGGGTTCACGCCGAACCCGCGGTCCTGCCGCCGCCGCTGTACGAACGCGCGGTTGTACAGCTCGAAGCCAAGCCCGAACCGGGTCGCCATCTCACGTTGCCACTGCGGGCACACCGAGGCCGGCGCGATGATCACCACCAGCTCGACCTGGTTGCGGAGCAACAGCTCCTGCAGCACGAGCCCCGCCTCGATCGTCTTCCCGAGGCCGACGTCGTCGGCGATGAACAGGTTGGCACGCGGCAGGTCGAGCGCGCGCTTGAGCGGCGTGAGCTGGTGCAGCATCAGCTTCACGCCCGCGCGGAACGGTGCCTGGAACAGCCGCGCGTCGGTCGCCGTGACTCGGTTCCAGCGCAACGCGTTGTAGTAAGCGCCGAACGTGCGCGGCGGATCGAGGCGTTCGACCTCGCCGAGTAGCTCGGCCCGCTGATCGAGCACACGCGCCCCGAGCTCAAGCTCCCAGAGTACATCGGTTCGCCGACCCTGGTTGTCATCGTCGAGGCCGATCAGCGAGACCCGCGTTGCATCCGCCGCCGCGGGCGCAGCATGCACGGTGTCGACGAGGTACTGCCGGTGCCTCACGACCACGATGTCTCCACGGCGCGGGAGGTCTCGTGCGCTCGTGTCTTCGAAGATCGGGGGGATCGTATCGCGACCCCGGGGTAGACCGGCCGCATTGAGCAAGGCCCCTGCCAGCTCGCTGCGGGAACGGCTCGATGCGTCAAGCCCCAGCTCGCGGCATGCCGCCCGGAGCTCGTCCCGCACCAGGTGTCCGAGCCACGCAGGCAGCGGCAACCGCGCCTGCTCGATAAGCCTGGCGATCTGCGCATCCTTGCGCCCGGCCGGGATCGAGACGCCGAGCTCGCGCGCAAGCTCCACGAGCCGCGCCTGGGTCAACGAACGGAGAACTGAGTCAGGAGTCGGCCCCGCCACCGGGCCCATGATATCTGATCCAAGGCACGCCGCGTCAGCCTCGGAGGTCTCAGTCTCCGCCGACAGGTTGCTACAGGCCTCAGATTCACGGATCGAGAAGGTGGCTCCCGCTGGAGTACTCGGCGTGGTCGCGGTTCACTCGCTCCCAGACGAGTGATGCCGATCCGGTGCACGCGAACGATCGTAGAGCGTGATATGCGGCTACTCGCGCTACTCGGGCTGCTGGCGCTGGCGTTCACGCTCGCCGTCCCGGCGTGCAGCCCCCATGCGGGAGCGCCCTCGGGTGATCTGCAGCCTGCCGTTACTGGGGACGCGCCCGCCGGCATCTCTCCGGGCGGCGAGGCCGTGCGCGTCGAGATGGCAGGCGAGCGGATCGGCAAGCTCGTACCGGGGGAGGCTGGGACCGCAGCCGCTGCTGCTGCGTGGCTGTGGCCCCCGATCGTCGACAGCCATGTGCACCTGACGTACTGGCCGGTGGCGGATCGGCTCGCCGCTGCGGGGATCGCGGCCGCCGTCGATCTCGCCGCGCCGGAGGTGCGGAGCGACGGGCGGCTCCACGTGATCTCGTCCGGTCCGATGCTGACACGCCCCGGCGGCTACCCGCTCGACTCCTGGGGCGCGGATGGCTACGGCATCGGCTGCGCCGACGCGACGTGCGTGACCGCTGTAGTCGACCGGCTCGCCCGGCAAGGGGCCGGCGTCATCAAGCTCGCGCTCGATGAGAACGGGCTCGATCCGGCGCTGATCGGAGCCGCCGTGGCCGCGGCACACGCGCGGCAGCTCCGTGTCGCGGTCCACGCGCTGTCGGATCGCTCGACGCGCCTCGCCGGCGAGGCCGGCGCCGACCTGCTCGCGCACACGCCGGTGGAGCCGCTGCGGCCGGAGACGATCGCGCCGTGGCGAGGCCGCGCCGTGATCTCCACGCTCGCGGCGTTCGGCGGCGCCCCCGCGGCGATCTCGAACCTCCGCGCGCTGCGCGCTGCCGGCGCAACAGTCCTGTACGGCACCGATCTCGGCAACCTGCGCGACGCCGGCCCCTCCGCCGCCGAGCTCTCGATGCTGCGCGCTGCCGGCCTCGATGACGCCGCGATCGCCGAGGCGATGACGACGGCGCCGGCGCGCTACTGGAGCCTGCCGTTCGGCGCGCTCGCCGCCGGTGCCGAGTCGTCATTCCTCGTGCTCGATCGCGATCCGCGCAGCGACGCGACCGCGCTGCTCTCGCCACGCGCAGTCTGGATGCACGGCCGCCGCGTGCGCTGACCCGAGGCGACGTGAGTGGGGCGATCGGGTCGTCCGTGCACTACGATGGCTGTGCCGGGCATCAAGTGAGGTGCACGCAGGCGTGCCTTCACCCCCCCCGGGAGCCGTGCGTGCACAGCTGGAGAGCGCCGGGGAGCGAATTCGACGAGTGGAAGCACGAGCTTGCCAGTCTGCACCCGCTGGGTCTGATCACATTGGCGCAGTACCCGACGGTGAGACTCCCTGCCATGCCCCGGATCGCGAATGGCCGATGGTTCTGATCGTGTGGAGATCGACCCGACGAGTGGAGCGCGCCTATGGAAGAAAGTGGGCTGATGATCCAGTATATCGAAGCTCGAATGCGGCAGAAAAGACGACGTTGCGTCTCGTAGCGCTCAGGCTATCGAAGATAGCCCCGGTGTCGCTGGCGAGGTGGATCGGTCGCTGGAAGTTGCCGCCACCGATGCCCGCGTGTGAACACGCCCCAAGGGCGCTCGAACAGGAGCTCGAGAACCAATGATTCGTTTTTTCACTGCATGCGTGCGGAACGGACGACTCACTCTCGATGTGCCTACTGACCTTCCTGACGGCACACTCCTCGAACTGGTCTCGACCGAGGACGTTCTGAGCAACGGCGGCGATTTGCTCGATCTGGAGGAACGAGCCGCGCTCGCTCGAGAACTGGAGGCATCGATCGCCGAAGCCGACGCAGGTGAGACGGTCGATTCTGCTGAAGTCATCGCTGAGCTTACAGCAAAGTCAAGAACACAAAACCACGAGTAGCTATAGGGTGTCGGGTCATATTCTGCTCGCGCTCACGGTTGGGAGTCGTCGTCGTCGAGGACTGGTAGCGTGCGGCGCGTGATCCATTCCGAGAGTGCGCCGTGCGACATCCCGAGCTGGCTCGCGGCGCGTGTGATGCTGCCAGCCGCGCCGCGGATCGCGACCAGTCGCCGCGTCGCCTTCTCGATCTGGGCGAGCGTCGCCGCCTCGTGTTGCCGAACCGATACACGATCGGACGGCGTGAAACTCCCACCGAGCTCTGCCACGGCGTCGGCCGCGTAGGCATCAATGATCCGATTCAGCTCCGTGGCGCGCTTGGCGAGTGGCGGAAGGACGATCGGAGACGCGATCAACGGCTCGCGGTGCTGCAACGTGTGGGTGCAGACGACCAGCTGAACACGGGAGGCTGGGTCCCGGCGAGCTGTGACGACCTTGTCGAAGTCGTCCGGCTGTCGGCCTTGCCAGACGCAGAGGGTGCCACCGGCGGCGGCGGCGAGCGCCATCATGCCGCTGTCGTAGTTGGCCGCAGCGCGTGCGTTGGGGTCGGCTCGCACCCGTCGAGGATCGCAGACGACGAATGGCCGTGTGTCTCCGAGCGTATGGCGGTGCAAGAGCCGCGCGATCGAGACGAGGTCCCCGTCGCCGCAGAGCAGCAGGGGCTCGCGACGCGTTGCGGCGAATCGCACCGAGCGCAAGGCGACGTCTACTTCGGCGCGGCGTCCGTCGGCCCAGCCGATCAATCGCGCCAGGATCTCACGCAAGGCAACGAGCAGGCGGCTCTCCGCGATCAGGGTGACGCCGCCGATTCCGATCTCGACGCCGGGAGTGAGGGGAAAGGACGCGCGAACCGCACCGTCCTGGCAGATGCCGTTCTTGCTGTGCAAGTCCGAGAGGGCCCAACGACCGTCCTCGTGCGCCAGCGTTGCATGCTGCCTCGAGATCCGCGCCGTCGGGTCTGGAAGCTGAAGCCAGCATCCGGCGACAGCTCCGATCATCCACTCGCCATCCTTGGGAGGCAGGGGATGGACGATGTTGGTCCTCCATACGCGGAGCTGGATGACCTCGTCGTCGATCAGCCATTCGCTCGGTCCGCCTACGTCGGTCCTGGTCGGGGTCATCATGATCGTCAGCGCCTCCCCCCGAGCGTCACCATCCAGGCGATTCCTCGGCTCGAAGGTGATCGTTGAAGTGCGTCTTCTGCTGTTGTGGTTGCAATACCAGTTCACGACGAACATACCGACGGCACGCCGACGGTAATGGGATGGAATGCTGCCTCGCCACGTGCATCCGCCTCGATCGTTCTCTCTTGGGAATCGGTGCAGCAGCATACACGTGCTCTACACGGCAGGAAACCCAGCAAGCGGTAGCGTTCATCAATGGAACACCGGATCGTACCATCCGGCGGCGCATCCCCGTTGAGCCACGGTGGGGGCGATCCTGAGGGCAGCGCAGCATCGACATGAGATCAGCGCCGATGCTCAGCTCGCACGGCACCGTCGATAGCGCCTGGAATGCGAGAGTCACCACGTCGAATCGGGCTTCAACGAATGGAAGCACGAGCTTGCCAGTCCGCATCGCTGGGTCTGATTAGATTGGCGCGGTACCCGACTGTGAGAGTCCCTATGATACTCCGGAGCGCGAATGGCCGATGGTTCTGATCGTGTGGAGAGCGACCCGACTAGTGGAGCGCACCTATGGAAGAAAGCGCGCTGATGATCCAGTATGTCGAAGCTCGAATACGGCAGTGTGAGCCGCCCAGGAACAAGGGCAATGGTATCAAGATGCTGGTGCGCTCCGAGGATATCTGTTGCATGACCAAGGATAGAGGCTCGAAGGTGCATGCCGGTCTATGTGCACCGGCCGCGCTCGACCCGACGATGTCGACAGCCGCGAAGCTGCGTGGCTGGGCTCGCGTGATATCGGCCCTCGCCGCGCATGGGACGGGCGCGTAACGCCATGTTGGTCAGTGATGACCTGTGGGGGTTCCTCGCACGCCTGCTCGGATGGACGAGCGGTCGCGTGGTCGACCATGCGCTCCGCTCGATCGATCTCGCCATGTCCCATCGCGCCGCGTTGGTGCTCCGCGGCGAGGGAGATCTCGTGCCGATTGCGCAGGCACTGCACCGCCGCACGCTCGGTGCCGATCGGCCATTCATCGTGTGCGATCCACGGCGGGGGAACACGCCTGGGTCGGTTCGGTCCCCGGCTAACTTCAAGAGCGGCGTTGCGGCGTTCGAGGCCGCTCACGAGGGCTCGCTATGCGTGCGCAGCTTGCGACTACCGCGCGATTTCTCTTCGCTGATGGCGCTCGTTCGAGATCCGGGCGCTTGCATCGCATTCATCGTGTGCTCGGACGCACGGATCGCGTGCCGCGCGCTCCTCACCGTTCCGGTGCCGATCCATGTCCCGCTGCTCAAGGATCGCGCGAGCGAGCTACCGCGGATCGTCGACGAATACGCGCGCGACGCCGTCGTAGCGCTCGGCGCCTCGCCGACGGACTTCACCGACGCCGATCGGCAGTGGATCCTCGAACACGCGTCAACCTCTCTCCTGGAGATCGAGAGGGCCACACTACGGCTCGTGGCACTCAAGACATCGGCCAACCTGAGCCGCGCGGCGGAGCGGCTCGGGATGGCACCGGTGTCGCTGACGCGGTGGATCGGTCGCCGAAAGCTGCCGGTGCTTCATCCGACCTGATCGGATATTGTTCGCGGTGGATGCCCCGACCACCCAGACGTGAGCGACGTGAGACCGCGGAGGCCCCGCGCGGCATCGGTGGATTTTCCCCGCATCCCGCGCGCGGCCCTATCACGGCGCTGCGGGTCCTCGGGCACGGCTACGAGATCCCGGTTGATGCCGCCCGCGCCAAACACCTCCCGCACACAGGCGGAGACCGCTTCACGTTCCATGGCATGATACTTCTTGCGCTCGACGAGCCAACCCGCCAGCTTATTCAGCCGCTTACGGCGTATTGTGGTGCGCACGACGAGGTCGACTCCGCGCTGGTGGCGGTGCTCTGGAAGCGCCCGATCATCCTGTACGGTTCGCGGAGCGAGGATGTCCTCGAGTTCGCGCGTACCATTCTTAGTCGGAAGGTCTGGGACAGATCCATGCACGACGTCACGTCTACACGGAGCTGAGCTCGGATTCGCACGCCCACCGTGGCGGGTTGTCACCGCTCGCGGCATGTGCTCGGGACGTCAGCGGCGCTCGCGCCCCCACCTGCGGTCCGCGGTGGCCGGCCCGGCTCGGAGCACGCCGCCGATGGCTCGCGGGCACGTCGCCCAGCGGACCCGGGCTCGCCGCAGCGCCTCCCGCGACCCGCGTGTCGTCGTGGTGCCCCGGTTTCCCGTCCGGCAAGGACGTGAGAGTATCGTCGCAGGAGGCGTGACGATGAAGCTGCCGAGACGGGGTGTGCTCGCGTGGGCGTTGGTCTGCGCTGCGTGTGGTGGTGCCTCGACCCGGTCGAGCGCGCCGGAGGCTGGCGAGACGGATCCTGGGCGCGAGTTCCGCCTGCACTATTCGAATCCCGGCGGCATGTGGCTGCCGGTGCAATTGCAGCGGCCGCTGCACGTCGAGACGCTGCGCAGGATGGGCGTCCGGCTCGACGCCGCGGCGCTATCAGATCCGCGTGGCGAGTTGCTCGGAGCGATCGTCTGGCTCGGCAGCTGCACCGGATCGTTCGTGTCTCCCGATGGCTTGATCCTCACAGACTACCATTGCGCGCAGGAGGCGCTGCAGATCCACACCGACACGAAGGCGCAGCGGAACCTCCTGGAGGACGGGTTCCTCGCCCGGACCCGGGCGGATGAGCTCCCGGTCGCCGTGGGGCGTCACGCGAGCGTCGGATACGCGGTCCGCGATGTCACCGCAAAGGTCCGCGATGGGCTGGACAAGATCCACGATCCGGTCAAGCGCGCGCTGGCCATGGAGCAGCACGTGAAAGCGCTGTGCACCAGGCGTCCGTGGGACGTGCGCTGCAGTATCCGGCCGTACTACGGCGCTGCGCTGTGGCTCCAGACCGAGAGCTTCGAGGTGAAAGACCTGCGGTTGGTCTATGCCCCGGCGCACGCGGTCGGCGCGTACGGTGGTGAGGCTGACAACTTCAAGTGGCCGCGCCACGCGGGCGACTGGGCGCTGCTGCGCGCCTACGTGCGTAACGATGGCGCCTCTCAGGACTACGCGGTGAGCAATGTTCCGATTCACCCCAGGTACCACCTGCGCGTCACGACCGCCGGTGTCAAGGCCGGGGACTTCGTGATGGTCGCCGGCTATCCGGCGGACACGAGCCGGACATCGACCGCGGCAAGCATCCACGACTGGGTCGAAGCCGTGCTGCCGTCCGCGATCGCGTGGGAAAAAGAGAAGTATGCCGCCGCCGAACAGCTCGCCGCCGATCCGACCGACACCGGCGTCAAGGCGAGGCTGGCCAGGCAAGCGATCCAGAACGAGCTCGCGAAGGATGAAGCGACGCTCGCCGCCTTGACCGCGGGCGGTGTCCTGGCGAAGAAGGAGGCGCTCGACCGGCGGATCAAGGGCTGGGCCGCGCAGCCCAGGCATGAACGCCACGCTCAGGCGATCCAGGCACTCGACCGACTGGAGAACGAGTACGCGCGCACGTGGCGCGCCGACCTGCTCCGCGCAGAGGTGTTCGGCAGCTCGCAGCTGCTGGACACCGCGCGTTACCTGCTGCGATGGGCGGAGCAGCGGGCGCGGGCCAGCACCGATCGCCGGCTCGGCTTTCAGAATGAGTACCTCCGCGGTGCGCTCGATCGCGAGCGCCGCTTCCCGTGGAGCTACGATCGCACCCTGGATCGCGCGACGTTCCGGCGCGCGCTGATCCTCGCGTCCCGGCTGCCCGAGGCGGAGCGGACGTGGCTGCCGGTGCTGCTCGGCGTCGACGCGGCGGTCATCGACGAGGCGCTGATCGACCGGACGCTCGACGACTGGTATCGCGCTCCCCAGATCGAGGACGAGCAGCGCCGCATCGCATGGCTCCAGACCGGCACCATGGCGCAGCTGGAGGCCGCCCCGGATCCGTTCCTCCAGGCGGCGCGGCGGATCTGGCCGATGCTCAAGGCCGATGAGGCGAAGGCGCTTGCGCGGCAGGGGCAGGGGCTCCTGCTCGGGCCGTGGTACGTCGACGCGATGCAGCAGGTGCTCGGTCGCCGGCTGGCGCCCGATGCCAACGGCTCGCTGCGGATCAGCTACGGCACCGTCAAGGCGATGGCCTCGGCGCCGGATGAACCAGCGGCCTCGCCGTTCACGGTGGCGAGCGAGCTGTTCGACAGGGACACCGGCCAGGACCCGTTGCGCGTACCCCGGAAGCTGCTCTCGGCGATCGCGTCGCGAACCTACGGCCCCTATGCCGACCCGGAGCTTGGCGGTGAGCTCCCGATCGACTTCCTTTCCGACCTCGACACCACGGGCGGCAGCTCGGGGTCGCCGGTGCTCGACCGGCGGGGCGAGCTGGTCGGGCTCGTGTTCGACACCACACTCGAGAGTGCCCCCGACATCGTGTTCGACCCCGCGACCGCGCGGACGATCTCGGTCGACATCCGCTACCTGATCTGGACGCTCGACCTGCTCGACGGCGGCGACCAGCTGCTCGAGGAGATGGGACTGGTGCCCCGGCTGCCGTAGCGGGCGCCGCCGAAGCTGCACGCGGGCGATCCGGCGGCGGTCCGGGAGGCGAAACCGCGGCGGTGGCGCTCGAACCGCACCAGATCGGTGGCCGGCATGGCCTCGGCCCGGCTCGGCTCGGCTCGGAGGCGACCTCGGCCGGCCGCTCCCGGTTCGCCGATCACTAGCGGGTGCGTCGCGCGTGGTACGAAAACACTACGATGGGACGACCCAAGCAAGCGCAGGTCAAGGAAGTTTTCCAAGTGCGACTACCCGACGAGCGGCGACGCGCCCTGCAAGCGGAGGCGGAGACGCGAGAGACCACCCCGTCCGATGTCATCCGGCTGCACCTGGAACGCTACTCGGAGATCGCATGGCGCGACCTGCCGAAGTTGAGCGACAACGCGTGGTGCGCGGTGTTCGAGTCGGTCGGGTCCGTGCCGGTGGATCTGGCGGCGGTGACGTGGGTCAGCATGACGGTGGTGCGCGCACTCGAAGAGACCGAGCTCGCTCGCAAGTGGAAAGTGGATACCGACGAGCTGGCGTCGGCAGCGCGTACATGGACGTTCGGGCAAGCGTGCGCGGTCGCAGACGCCACGGTGCGGTTCCATCGGGCACTGGCCGTCAAAGGCTCCGATGCGCTCTCGGCGGCGCGGCAGGCGACGACGCGCCCAGCGGCTCTGGTCCTGGAAGCGGCGGCCCGCCGGGAGCGGCCCGCCGAGCGACGCACGCGCCGATAGCGGCGCCCAAGCAGGGAACAACGTCTGGATCGTACGGTCCACATCTGCGCTTGACATCGTACTGTTTGTGTAATACGTAAACAGTACAAACATGGAAGCGTGCTCGATGGACCCCACCGATTCCCAATTCGCTGCGTACCGTGCTCTCTACGACTACTTCAACGCCGCATTGTTCGGCGCAACCTTGCGGCCGGTGATCCTGAACTTCTCCCGTGCAGCCAACAGCCTGGGCTTCTTCGCGCCTCTGCGCTGGGAGCGCGGCAACGAGACCACCCACGAGATCAGCCTGAATCCCGCCTACCTCAAGACCCGGCCAGCGCGCGACGTGGCCTCGACGCTGGTACATGAGATGGTGCACCTCTGGCAACAGGAAGAGGGCAAGCCCGCGCGGCGCGGCTACCACAACGAGGAATGGGCGCGGAAGATGGACGAGATCGGGCTCGCGCCATCATCGACGGGGGCGCCTGGCGGTGCGCGCGTCGGCTACCGGATGAGCCACTACATCGTCGAAGGCGGCCGGTTCGCCCTCGCGTTCGAGGCGATGCCGCGCGAGTACCTGCTGCCCTGGACGTGCTGGGAGGCCCAGGGAAGCGGCAAGGGCAAGGCGAAGCCGCGGGGCTCGAAGCTCAAGTACACCTGCCCCAAGTGCGCGGCGAATGCCTGGGGCAAGCCCGGGCTCTCCCTGCGCTGCGGTGGGTGCGAGGAGACGATGGTACCCCACGAGGACGGAGAGGCTGACGACGCCGGCGAGAGCGCGGTGCGAAGGGCAGCGTGAACAAGGAAGGTCTACACTGGGCAGACCCGAACCGTCGCGCGATCGCGCTCTGCAACCAGCTTGGCCTTGGAGAGTGCGTCAACCGCGGCGAGCTCCCACCGCGGCGTATGGCCCGAGGGTGGTTCCTCGACTACGGCTCGTACGGTGAGAACGCGATCTCCGCTGGGTCTCTATCGGCTCGAGGCCGGTCGGATCCAGGCGCCGGATTTCGCGGGGGTCCCGGATGTCGTCGGAGGCGGCCTATCGTCGCTTGAACACTCGCTCGCATTCGTTGACTGGCTCCCGCCGAGCTTCCCACCTGCTACCTCGTCGTGTGAGCCCCAGATTCGTGTGAATGCAAGCCCCGTGGCCGTAACCGCACGCCTCGATGACTGCCCCCGCATCAGGCTGGGCGGGGCTCACCGCCGGCTGGAGTCGAACCGTGTGAGGTCCATGGTGACGAGCACGTGGAGGTCAGCCCGTGACGGTTGGGCAGGTCACGGCAGTGGCTGGGAGCGCGCCCTGGACCGTGCAGACTTTGGGGTCATCTGACTCCCATCCTCCGACGGCGCGTTCGAGCTCGACTTTGGCGAGGACCCGGATGGCCTCGCTGCGAAGTGTAAGCCTGCTGGTGGTTTTCTTCATCTGGGCACGATAGCGCAAGCGGCGCGGGCGTTGCACGCTTCGATCACTCGCTCGGTATTCGGCAGCATCCACCGTGAGACGTCCCCGCCGAACCCTCGCGTCACGATGTCGGTACCTTCGAAGTGGACACCTACCACAGCCGACCTGTGCGCCGGCAGCGTCCAGAGGGGCCGCCCAGTCGCCACGTCCCAGAACCACACCAGGCCATCGCTGGCGCCGCCGACGACCAACGACCCATCAGGTGAGAGCGTTGCGTCGGCCAAGAAGCGTGAAGTGGCGCGATAGGTCTGGCGGGCCTGCCCCGTCGCCCCGTTCCACAGCCGGACCATGCCGTCATTGCCAGTGGTGATGATGGCGCTGTCCGACGCAACGAACCGCGCCGCGAACACCTGCCCGTCGTTCCCCTCGAGTCGCGCGATGAGGCGGTAGCGCTCGAGATCCCACAGCACAGCCGGTGCCGTGATGCCCGTGTAGATCGGCACCGTGAGCAACCGGCGTCCGTCGCCCGATGGCCTGAGGAGCCTGATGCGCGTAGGAGCCTCGAGCGTTGCGAGTGCGATGCTCTGATCCGGGTCGTAGATCCTGATCTGCTTGCCCGCAGCGGCCAGAACACGACCGTCCACGAGGAT
>JAAEAZ010528406.1_pt1 | contig 11377 bp, 4 predicted proteins | sample 7277811 | NCBI WGS metagenome assembly JAAEAZ01 (sample SAMN13876997, study PRJNA601929) | soil metagenome | isolation source: soil | host: Panicum virgatum | place: USA: Fermi National Accelerator Laboratory | collected 2010-11-19 | reverse complement strand
AATCTTGACATGAAACTGAACATATCTATTGCAGGAGTATTAATTTACTTCCTGTCAGTCCAACTTATATCCGCCCAGGACATCCATTTGTCCCAATATCACTTTGACCGTCTCGAAGTTAACCCGGCATTGACCGGCATTTTTAACGGAGACCGACAAGTGTCTCTTATCCACAAGCAGCAGTATTTTTCAGTCCCGGTTGATTTTTTGACGTTCTCTGGTAGCTATGATGTTAAGTTTTTAAAAGACGCAAATTCCAAAGGTTTCTTTTCAGCTGGAGTCCTGTTCGATTACGATCAGGCCGGCGATGCCCAATTGTCATGGTTGAATCTTAGCATTAACGGTTCCTATACAAGGGCTCTTGAAAAATGGTTGTTTGTAGGTATTGGAGGGTATGTAGGTGGAGGACAAAGATCTTTTGACGATACTAACAATAAAGTAACATGGGATCATATGTGGGATGGCGGAGGAGTCAATTTAGGACTTGGTTCAGGTGAGTCATTTACAGGTAACAATTTTATTTGGTTGGACCTTGGTGCAGGTTTGAATGTTCGTCTGCAGGGAAAAGACAGAACGAAACTGGATATCGGTGTGGGTACTTTTCACCTTAATCAGCCTGATTTTAGTTTTTATAGTAAGGATGATAATACTTTGCCTACCAGGTTTTCTTACTCTGCTATGGGAGTCCTCAAACTGGCAAGCAGGTTAGATTTATTTGGCAATGCTCTTTACCAAAAACAGCATCCATTCGACGAAACAGTTCTGAGCGGTGGCGTCATCATCCATATCAGCAATAAGAAAGCAAGAGAACTTGAATTGCATCTGGGAGTTGGCACAAGGCTCAAAGATTCCTACATACCGATGATCGCTTTTGGTTACGCTGGATGGAAAGCCGGATTCAGTTACGACGTCAATACATCTGAATTTAAAAGAGCAACTGACCAAAATGGCGGACCCGAAATTTTTGTAAATTATACATTTAAAAAACTTAGGCCACTGGAACAAACCAGGGTCTGTTCAATATTCTGATGTTATACGATAACTGCATCTAATTATGCGATCAATTATACTGACCACTCTCCTTTCATTGTTCCTCATCCGGACTGCATCCAGCCAGACACTGAATGCATATGTCAAGGGTGCTGATGATGCGTTGGCCAAAAAAGATTATTTCTCAGCTTATAATTTTATGAGGACCGCACATGAGATCGAACCCAATAATGTTGAATTAACTTACAAGCTGGCTGAAGCCGCAAGATTATATTCAGCTTTTACAAGAGCTGAACAATTTTATACAGAAGTAGACAGCAGCAAAACCGCTGATAAATTTCCGGCTACAAGTTTCTGGCTTGGCTATGTAAAAGAAAGACTTGGCAAATACCAGGAAGCCCTTGACCTCTACAACATTTACATTTCAGAACATAATGATGAAGATGCAGAATTGACAGCTCTCGCACAGAAGCATATTGAAATCTCAAAATGGGCTATTGAAGAGTTGAAAAATAAGGATACAATTTATACATACAAACATCTTGGTCCTGAAGTCAATACCACATTTTCAGAATTTGGAGCCAGACAAGATAGCAATACTCTTTATTATACCTCGTTACGATTTCTATTAAAAAATGCAGTACATCCTGATAAGCCTTATTCCAAAATTTTAAAAAGCGAAGATCATAAGACAGGCGTCATTGACAGTGTCCTTGATGATTCCTATCTGCATACAGCTAACATCACTTTCAATGGGGCAAAAGACAGGGTCTTTTATTCATTATGTGAATATGTCAATGCTTCTGAAATTCGCTGCAATCTTTATTACAGGGATATTGTGGATGGTGCTTTTAGCCTTGCACAAAAGTTGCCTGATCCAATCAATGTAGAAGGTTATACAACGACTCAGCCTAATGTTGGTTTCGATCCTAAATCAAACAGGGAAGTATTGTATTTTACTTCTGACAGGCCGGGTGGTAAGGGCAAGCAGGATATTTGGTTTTGCTATATCGCAGGAAAAGACAATTTCACAGCTCCTGAAAATCTCGCAGCAATCAATACACCTGCAACAGATAATTCGCCTTTTTATGATCGGACTAACAACATTCTGTATTTCGGTTCTGAGGGTTACTTAGGATTCGGTGGCCTTGATATTTACCGCACGGAATATCATAATGGTGAATGGGGCGAAATAGTTGATATGGGCTCACCCATGAACAGTAGCCTGGATGATGCGTTTTTCACTGTTTCTAATGATGGGAAAGTAGGATACTTTTCATCTAACCGTCTTGGCTCAATGTATCTGTCTCCGGAAGATGAAGCTTGCTGTTATGATATCTATGAATTTGATAAAATTGAAAGATTCGTAGCTCCTACCACACGCGTTGTGGTGGTCAGGACATTTGAAAAGAGAAACAAGATGCCACTTGAAGGGGTTCGCGTTGAACTTAACCAAGTGCCTGATTCAATACCGGATATCAGGCAAGAGACCTTCGCTACCAAATACGTTTATACGCTTCCTGTACATAAAGAATATAAAGCTACGGGAAGTAAGAAAGGTTACTTACCGGATACTAAGAATTTCAATACTTCTGATCATCCGGAAATGGATACACTGCTCGTGGACCTTTATCTTGATATTGGAAATCTTAATGACTTCCTGCCTTTGGCTATTTATTTTGACAATGATGTACCGGGAAAGAAAAGCAGATCTGAAACTGCCACTGAAAGATACCTCGAGACATTTGAACCTTATATGGCGTCAAAAGATCTTTTTATCAAGAAATATGCAGGTGGTGCACCGGCTAATGAAAAAGAAGCTGCAACAAAAGCTATTAGTGACTTTTTTGACATTGACCTGGCCACTGGAAGACGCGAATTTGAATCCTTCATGCATATTCTTGAGCAGTACCTGAAAGAGGGACTGACTTTTACCATTTATCTCAAAGGTTATACAAGTCCTCTTGCTTCTCATGAATACAATAAGAGCCTGGGAAGCCGGAGAATTTCGAGCATACAAAATGAATTCAAATCATTCCAGGATGGTATTCTCTGGAAATACATGGAAACAGGAGACCTCGTCGTCACGCAAAAGTCATTTGGTGAAGAGACTGCTCCGGCTACCGTCAGTGACGACCGTAAAAACGTAAGGAAATCCATTTACAGTCCTGAAGCATCGAGAGAAAGACGTTGTGAAATAATTGAAATCGAGAAATAATAGACATGAAATCATATAGCTCTAATGTCATGATTAATGTAAAATCAATCCTGCGTATCGGATTCCTGCTGTGTAGTATTTTTTTACTATCCCATCCGGAATTGAAGGCAACACATATCGTCGGAGGTGACATGACCTATCGATGCCTTGGGAATAATGTGTATGAAATAAAACTCATCATGAGAAGGGATTGCTTCCAGGGAGCATCCAATGCACAATTTGATGACCCCGCATCAATTGGTCTTTTTGATGGCACTACACATAACCTGATTACAGACATAATAGGTTATCCTGACGGACAGCTTTTGATTCCTTTTAATTCCAGTGATACCCTCAACGAGTTTGTTCATAGTGATTGTGGAGTCATCACGGGTGATGTTTGTGTTCATACCACGATGTATATCAAAACGATTTTTTTGCCATACAGAGTGACCGGATATACATTTGCTTACCAGAGATGTTGCCGTAATGTAACCCTTGACAACATTGTGAGCCCGCTCAACACCGGTATGACGATTGTAGCTGAGCTTAGCGGAATTGCACAATTAGCGGCCAATAGTTCACCACAATTTGGCGACTATCCTCCGGTCTATGAGTGTGTCAATAAGGAAATTTTCTTTGATCATCATGCTACCGACGAAGAGAATGATTCTCTTGTATATTCATTATGTACGCCTTACGCCGGAGGTACCATATTACATCCTAAACCACAGCCTCCTCCCGAACCCCCTTATGATTTAGTCGTATGGAAACCGCCCTATAACCTTGGTAATTTACTTGGAGGTGATCCTTTGACAATTGACCCGAAAACAGGTATAATTACCGGGAAACCAAATTCTGTAGGTCAGTTTGTGGTTGGTATTTGTGTGACAGCTTACAAGCGAGGTACGAATTTTATCACCGGTGTCACCAGGCGGGATTTTCAATTCAATATCAGGCTTTGTCGTGATGTGCCGGTGGCCAATTTTTCAGCCCCTTCGCTTGAATGTAATACCCAGACCATTTCTTTTGTGAATAATTCAATCAGGGCTGATAAGTATGAATGGATTTTTGATTTCGGAGATACGCTCAGTGGTACTTCTCATGACACAAATCCTGTCTTCAGTTTTCTTCAGCCCGGATGCCACCAGGTTGCTCTTGTAGCAAGTGATAATTTCGGTTTTTGCCATGATACAGTCATACATGAGGTCTGTGCATATCCTTCACCACCTAGTGCCGATTTTGATTTTGCTGTTACCGGGTGTATCGATTCTATTCAGGTAGAATTTAATGACTTGTCTTTTGATCCCGGAAATTATCCAATTGTAACATGGAATTGGCTTCTTACATATCCTGGAGGAGTTTTGATTAGTACTGAACAAAATCCACACTTTAGTTTTCAAGTCGAAGATGAGGCGACAATCTTCATCTTATTGAGGATTACATCTGCGAATGGTTGTACAGCATCAATAACAAAATCTTTCCCGGTTCGTGTGATTGAACCGCCTATATTATTTGGAGACACTACAGGTATGGGCAGTGAATATATATGCTTTGGAGATTCTGTTCACCTCCTTGAGAATGGAGATTCAACATTAACCTACACATGGGATCCCCATCTTGGATTGAATTTAGAGCAACCATGGGATCCTATTGCTTACCCGGGAGTGACAACCGAATATTTTGTCACTGTTACTGATGGATTGTGCGATGTCACTGCACACACTATAGTAATAGTAAGGCAGTTACCAACAATAGATTTCACATCTGAAACGAATTGTCTTGACCTCAAAGCAGAGTTCACAAATTCTTCCAATGGAGAAAAATATCTCTGGGATTTTGGGGTGCCAAATACAACTGCGGATACCACCTCTGTTATTAATCCGGTATTTACATTTCCTGATTCCGGACTTTATACTGTTACACTTTATTCTAAAGATGGATGTAATGTGTTTACAAGTCATGAAGTAACAGTAAACAATATCACGGAAACTTTAGACCTGGATCACAAAGTTCAGTGTTTCGGGGAATCTGTCGAATTAAATCCAATCCATAACAGCGGTTATCTCTATACCTGGTCAAATGGATCACATGATCCTAACCCGGTAGTTACAGTTACGAATGATGAGACATTTTACGTCACCGTTTCATCACCCGGTCTTCCTGATTGTGAAATCACTGATAGTATCAGAATATTAGTCCCGGATGATTTTACAGTCCATGCTCCCGGGGATTTCACTAATTGTTATGTGAGAAAAGACACCCTGACCGCAACTGTGGATGGAAATCAAAATGTTCACCTTGTCTGGACAAGCACAGAAGGAGATTCATTAGGTGAAGGTGCATCGCTAATCGTAAATCCTGACACCACCACTTCATACATCGTCACAGCAACTGATACACTTGGTTGTTCTAAATCTGATATGGTCACCATTTCCAAATCCAATCCGGGTTTCACTGTCAATATAGTGCAGAATAATATGGCCTATTGCGATATCCAGATCATTACCCTCAATGCAGAGTCAGTGAATGGTGTCACTTTTGATTGGTTCAATGCTGATATTCAGCATATCGGTTCTGGGCCATCTGTAGAAGTCACGCCAGGAACACCTTCATGCTTCTATGTTGTAGGAACTAATGAGTTGCAATGTCAGAATAAGGATTCCGTTTGCCTGACGCCTACTTTTTTTGATTTAAGTATTTCCGGAGATCAAAGTATATGCCTTGATGATCAGGTTGAGATTTGCATTACCAATAATGCCTCCGGGCAGGATTTAAGTTATTTATGGTTTCCCGCTGACTCAATTGACTTTGGAGGGACAACTGATTGTGCAAGCGTAAGTCCTACTCAAACCACCACATATTGCGGTGAAGTAACGAATGTTCAGCTAGGCTGCAAGGATACTCTTTGTTCCCAAATTGTCGTCAATCTTCTTGATCCTTTGCTTGTATCAATATCATCTGATGCTCCAAATGATTCCATAATCCAGGGCGATGATATTCAACTTTTCGTCAATCAGCTGGATCACACTTATAAGTACACATGGACATCATCCAATGGCGATATCGTACCTGGTGTATGGAATCCCGTTTTCGTTCCATCAGGTCCTGGCACATATACTGTCACGGTTGAAAATGCACAAGGTTGTACCGGCACAGCCTCGATCACTATTCGTGTTTTCAATCCTCCTTGCAACGACGATGATATATTCCTACCAACCGCCTTCTCTCCGAATAATGATGGTGTGAATGATGTCCTTTTAGTGCGGAGTAATTTCATCACAACCTTTGAACTTCATATTTTCAATCGATGGGGTGAACAGGTGTTTAAGACTAACGATCCTACTATTGGATGGAATGGACAATATAAAGGAGCTCGACTTCCACCGGATGTATTTGGTTACTTCATGAAAGTAGGATGTCCTAATGGCAGATCATTTTTCAAAAAAGGAAATATTACCCTGTTAGAATAATATTTCTTGTAATGTTTGTTCGAAAATGAAATCGCATAAATAAGTCCCCTTCAGGGGATTTAGGGGCGGAATCTGCTCAATCTGTGTAATTTTGCGTCCTCACTCAGGAAAGAATGCAGGAAGAATCCAAAAGCTGGTATCAAAGGTTACGTCATGGCATACAGACGGCCACTAAGTCTAAGAAGGAAACACCCGATGGACTTTGGCACAAATGCGACAATTGCGGCGAAACAAGTACTGTAAAGGATCTCAAGGAGAATTTTTATAAATGTCCTAAATGCCAGTTCCATGAGCGGATTGGCTCAAAGGAATATTTTCAACTCATCTTTGACGAAGGATTTACGCGCTATTTCGACGATATCGTTTCTTATGATTTCATGAATTTCACCGATCTGAAACCTTATGATGAGCGACTGGAAGAAGCAAAGAAGAATACAGGGATGGATGACGCAATGGCTGTCGCTGCAGGTAAAGTTGATGAACAGCCTCTGATCATTGCTGCAATGGATTTTAGATTCATTGGTGGCAGCATGGGATCAGTAGTGGGTGAGAAAATCGCAAGAGCGATCGATTATAGTCTTGAGCATCACACACCGCTGATGATCATTTCACGATCCGGCGGAGCGCGAATGATGGAGGCTGCATTTTCTTTAATGCAGATGGCAAAAACCTCTGCTAAACTCTCTCAATTAGCAGCTGCTCACATTCCATACATTTCTTTAATGACTGATCCCACGACAGGAGGTGTGACTGCCAGTTATGCCATGCTTGGAGATTTAAATCTTGCAGAGCCCGGTGCATTGATTGGATTTGCAGGACCTCGGGTCATCAGGGAGACTATCAAGAAAGATCTTCCTGAAGGATTTCAAACTTCTGAATTTTTATTGGAACATGGGTTTCTCGATTTCATTGTCGACCGGAGTGAACTCCGTACAAAGCTTTCAACACTTTTGATGCTGCTGGCCAATAAACCTAAGCCCAAAAAGGTTGCAGAACCTACAGTTCAAGAATCATAAATTTTTCTTCCAGGGGATCACTTTCATTGACAAGGTCATCGATTAACTGTGATCCGTAGTTTGCATAAAACGAAAGAAAATTTTCATGTCGTTCTTGTAACCCGCTTTCAGGAAAAAGTTTTTCCTTAAGACGTTGAATGCGTTTTAAATTTGTTTCCTGGTGTTGTTTTTCCGACCTTAATAACCTTGATCCAAGCTGCTCAAATTGTTTTACCTGTTTGCTTTGTTCGGCTAACATGGCTTTAGCTAACGTTGGATCGAGATGTTCTGCTTTTGCCGCAAGTAATTCATAAGCTTTCCTCACCATTTCCAGTTCTTCCTCAAAATTCAGCTCACTTTGACTATGCTTTCGCAAATACATTTTTACAATTGAATCGTAATTTCCAAGAATATCCATTGAATGGAGATCAAGTTTATCAAGCTGGGCTTTTGTAGCACTATCAATGATAAGTACAGAATTTCTTCTGACCAGGATAGGATAGGGTATTCCGGCTTTTTCAAATTGTGATTTCCGTTCCAGCCAATATGCTAATTCTCCGCCGCCTCCTATATAAGCAAGATTTGGAAGAATATATTCTTCATAGAGAGGTCTTAATATGACATTTGGACTGAATCGCTCCGGGTGAGTATGTAATTCTTTAATAATTTCTTCAAAAGAATATTTGATTTTACTATCAACTCTGATGACACCATCTCCATCCGGATCAATGCGTTCTCTCATTTGATCTGTCATATAAAACAGGTTGATCGGCCGGCAGTATGCCTGAGACTTGAATCCTGCTTTTTCTAAACGAGATTGTGTTTCTGTGACTGGCTGAAAAGAAAATTGCTCTTTGATTTCTCTTTCCATGACAGGTATAAATGCCCTCTTCAATTCGATGTCATTCATATCCAGGATTACGAGGCCGAATCGCCCGAACAAAGCATGCAAAAGCAACTTGTGGAACTGACTGTAATTGGAGGCCTTCTGAAGGCTTTCACTCAGCATTTGTTTTATTTCATTTGCATGAGGAGCATTCGGAAATAAATCACCGACAGTCTGAATCAAAGCATCAATTCCGTCTACAGATAATTGGCCACAAGGCCCCGAGGCCTTTCTTTCCCATTCATATTTCCTCCCGAACAAATGAAAATGATTCACTTCAGCCCAATCATGATCTTCAGAATTAATCAGGAAAACCGGAATGAAAGAATTATCCTTCATGGATTCATTGAGATCCTTCACCAAATGAATGGTGCTTGCGATTTTATAAATATGAAATAATGGACCGGTGAATAATGTTGGTTGGTGTGCCGTGATGATGGTATAAGTGCTATCACTGAGCAAAACTTCATCTTTGACAGGAAATGGAATTTCAAGCTCTGCATATTGTTTTTTAAGCACATTCAGTAATAAACTTCGATCAGTGCTGAAAGATTTTCGATCCGCAATTGCATCAGGTATGGATGACATTAAAGGCTCGTATTTATAGAATGTCCTCAGGGCCTTATCATGAGTCATGTATGCCAGGTCAGTGTGATTCCAGTAATTTAATTTTGAATAGTCAATGTTAATTTTATTCATATAATTAAATGGGTTTTCAGGGAATGAGTTACGAGAACATTCCCTTCCGGGATAAGTTTAAGCAGGCAAGTTATCAAATCCATCCTTCCCGACCACAAAGCAGGATTCCTTTAGCATTCTTTATCTTGGCGGGTAATAAACTTATTTTTTATGAAGCTTTATTCCATCAACACAAGGAGTTTGATAGTATCAGTGATATTTGTATTGCTGGCATTTTATTCACCTGATCTTTTTGCCCAAAAAGCAAAGAAACAAAAGGGATCTGAGACAAAATCGGATTCTGTCAAGGTGGTCAAGACCGGATTTGATACTGTAGATCTCAGTGGCCTGAAATTCAGGAGCCTTGGTCCGGCTATTACATCAGGGCGAATTGCCGATTTCGCAGTTGACCCGAAAAATCACAAGAGATATTTTGTTGGTGCAGCTTCTGGCGGAGTTTGGCGCACCTTGAATGATGGTACTACGTTTGAGCCCGTTTTCGACGGAGAAGGTTCATTTTCAATCGGATGCCTTACGATGGACCCAAATAATTCAAACTCTATTTGGGTAGGCACAGGGGAAAATAATAATCAACGATCTGTGGCCTATGGAGATGGAGTTTATAAATCAATGGATGGAGGTTCTACCTGGACTAATATGGGACTCAAAATGAGCGAACATATAGGCCGCATCATTGTACATCCTTCAAATTCAAATATCATTTTTGTTGCTGCGATTGGGCCATTGTGGTCACCGGGTGGAGATCGCGGAGTCTATAAATCGAAAGATGGAGGCAAGACATGGACTGCTGTTCTAACCATTGATGAAAATACAGGAGTGAATGACATTGTCATGGATTTAAAGAATCCTGATGTAATGTATGCATCCTCCTTTCAAAGAAGACGTCATGTATTTACTTATCTCGGCGGTGGCCCTCAATCGAATATCTATAAATCTGTCGATGGAGGAGAGACATGGGTAAAATCCGGCCAGGGCTTACCGGCTGTGGATATCGGTAGAATTGGCTTTGCTATTTCACCTGCAGATCCGGATAATATCTATGCTATCGTTGAAGCTGCAAGGGGAAAAGGTGGAACATTTCGAAGTAATAATAGCGGAGCTTCCTGGGAAAAAGTAGGAGACTATTTCGGCGCCGGAAATTACTATGATGAAATCGTCGCTGATCCTAAAAAGGCCGGGAAATTGTATGCCATGGATACGTGGCTACAGGTCTCAAATGATGGTGGCAAATCATGGAAAGGTCTTGGAGAAGACACCAAGCACGTCGACAATCATGCGATGTGGATTGATCCGGATGACACCGACCATTTCTTAGTGGGTTGTGATGGAGGTGTCTTTGAATCTTACGATGGAGCTAAAACATGGCAATTCAAAGCCAATCTGCCTGTTGTTCAGTTTTATAAAGTTGCATTGGATAATGCATTTCCATTTTATAATATCTATGGTGGAACACAGGATAATTTCAGTCTCGGTGGACCGTCAAGAAGTATCTCAGGCAATGGTATTTCAAATGATGAATGGTTTATCACACATGGCGGAGACGGTTTTGAATCACAAGTTGATCCAAATAATCCAAATATCGTATATGCTCAAAGCCAATATGGCGGATTGGTTCGGTATGATAAAGTGACTGGTGAAGAAACAGGTATTCAGCCGCATGAAAGAAAAAATGAAGATGGATATCGATGGAATTGGGATGCACCCTTAGTAGTGAGTTCGCATGTTTCGGGGAGAATTTATTTTGCTGCCAACAAAGTTTTTGTCAGCGATGACAGAGGTAATAATTGGACAGTTATCAGTGACGATTTGACCAGGCAAATTGATCGAAACAAACTGAAAGTGATGGGACGAGTGTGGAGTATAGATGCTGTCGCCAAAAATCAATCTACTTCCATTTATGGCAATATTGTTGCACTTGCTGAATCACCAGTGACTGCTAATCTACTTTATGTTGGTACTGATGACGGACTTATCCAGGTTACAAGTGACAGGGGAAAAACCTGGCATAAAGTCGATCACATTGCAGGAGCACCCGATACTTCTTTTGTTAACATGATTATTGCCTCATCTCATGATGAAAATGTCGCGTATGCCTGCTTCAATCACCACAAATACGGAGATTTCAAACCATATATTT
>JAAEAZ010004660.1_pt1 | contig 11418 bp, 8 predicted proteins | sample 7277811 | NCBI WGS metagenome assembly JAAEAZ01 (sample SAMN13876997, study PRJNA601929) | soil metagenome | isolation source: soil | host: Panicum virgatum | place: USA: Fermi National Accelerator Laboratory | collected 2010-11-19 | reverse complement strand
CCTTTTTAAACCCTTTTTTGGCTCTTACAAAGGCTTAAATCTGTTTTTACAGAAAGTTTTACACACGCTAATATTTTTTTTATCTCTATAGGCTACACGATTTCAACATATTACATATTTTCTCCACATGATGTGGATAAAATATTTTCATATTAAATAAAAACTTCATTTATTTAGAGCCATCAAGTCAGGGGTGCATCTTGTCCAACCAAAAAGACTCCTTCTCCTCTTGATTTGGTTACCTATTAAAACTGGATAGGCATTCAGTACCACCTGAGAAAACCGTAATACTCGGTTTTCACTCAGGAAGTTGTTGTCTCTGGTCCTAAAGGCCGGTGGAGATGACCCTGGAATTGTCGCCTCTGGTGAAAACGGGTAAAGAGAACGAAATAGAACCAATAAAACACAAGAACAGTATGACAAACGAAGAAACATTGACGACCGCACTGGCAGAACCAATCCTCTCAGAGAATCCCGGTCGCTTCGTCATTTTTCCGATACAACACCATGATATCTGGAGGTTTTACAAACTATCCCAGTCCAACTTCTGGACGGCTGAAGAAATCGACCTTCAGCAGGACCTGCATGACTGGAACCATAAACTCAATGATGATGAACGCCATTTCATCAAGCACGTCCTGGCATTTTTCGCTGCAAGCGATGGAATTGTCAATGAAAACCTGGCAGAGCACTTTGTCAGTGAAGTACAATATACCGAAGCAAAATTTTTCTACGGCTTTCAGATCATGATGGAGAATATCCATTCCGAGACCTATAGCCTTCTTATTGATACTTATATTAAAGACGCAAAAGAAAAAGATTATCTCTTCAATGCCATCGATACACTTGATTGCGTCCGTAAAAAAGCTAACTGGGCTCTTCGCTGGATCAGCAAAGGGAATTTCCATGAGCGACTGATCGCATTTGCTGCTGTCGAAGGTATTTTCTTCTCAGGTTCATTCTGCTCCATTTTCTGGCTTAAGAAGAGAGGCCTGATGCCCGGATTGTCATTCTCTAACGAATTGATCTCGCGTGACGAGGGAATGCATTGTGATTTTGCATGCCTTCTTTATAATAATCACCTCGTCAATCGCCTTCCTTCCCAAACTGTGCTTGACATCATCATGGACGCTGTTGCTATTGAAAAAGATTTTGTGAGCGATGCATTGCCGGTCAAGCTTATCGGAATGAATGCCGACCTGATGTGTCAATACATTGAATTTGTTGCCGACAGGTTATTGGTTTCTCTCGGACAGAAGAAAGTCTACAATGCAGAGAATCCATTCCAGTGGATGGATCTCATCTCAATCACCGGTAAGACTAATTTCTTCGAAAAAAGAGTAGGCGACTATCAGAAAGCAGGCATCATGAGTAATCTGAGCAATCCAGATGACCAGGTATTTTCTCTCGACGAAGAATTTTAATCCACGTACTACAACACAACATATAAAACTATAATCCCCCCTCTGTTATGCAAGTCATCAAACGAACCGGAAAACGCGAAGAAGTAAGCTTCGATAAAATCACCGCCCGAGTAAAAAAATTAGTCTATGGCCTGTCAGACCATGTCAATCCCATAAAGATCTCCATGAAGGTGATCGAGGGATTGTATGATGGAGTCAACACTTCAGATCTCGACAACCTTGCTGCTGAAACTGCAGCAACCATGGCTGCCATCCACCCCGATTATGCACTTCTTGCTGCAAGGATTGCCATCTCAAACCTCCACAAGAATACCAACAAGTCATTCAGTGACACGATGGAGGGCTTATACAATTACATTGATCCGATCACCGATCAAAAAGCAGGTCTGATCAGCGATTCAACGATTGAGGTTATCCGTCGTCATGCCGATCAGTTGGATAGTGCGATCATTTATGATCGTGACTATGGGTTTGATTATTTCGGATTTAAGACACTTGAGCGATCCTACCTGTTGCGTATGGGAGGCCAGGTGGTTGAGCGTCCGCAACACATGTTGATGCGCGCATCGGTAGGTATTCACGGCGAAGACATCACCTCTGCGATTGAGACCTATCATCTCATGTCAGAAAAATGGTTTATCCACGCTACTCCAACATTGTTTAATGCAGGCACACCAAAACCACAACTCAGCAGTTGTTTCCTCCTGAGCATGGTAGATGATAGCATTGAGGGGATTTTTGAGACATTGTCAAGATGTGCAAAAATCAGCCAGTCTGCAGGAGGCATTGGATTAAGCATTCACAATATCAGGGCAACAGGTAGTTATATCAAAGGAACCGGAGGAACAAGCAACGGGATCATTCCGATGCTCAGAGTATTTAATGACACTGCCAGGTATGTTGATCAAGGCGGAGGAAAACGCAAAGGAGCTTTTGCAGTTTATCTCGAACCATGGCATGCAGACATCATGGAATTTCTTGAACTGAAAAAGAATCATGGTAAAGAAGAACAGCGTGCACGAGATCTATTCTATGCCATGTGGATTCCCGACCTATTCATGGAACGTGTGAAAAATGATGATACATGGTCACTCTTTTGTCCGAATGAAGCACCAGGTTTATGTGATACATATGGAGGTGAGTTTGAAGCCCTCTATCACAAATATGAGAAGGAAGGGAAGGCCCGGAAAGTGGTAAGAGCACAAGAGATATGGAACGCGATCATTGAAAGCCAGGTTGAGACAGGTACACCATACATGTTATACAAGGATGCTGTCAATAAGAAAAACAATCAGAAGAATCTCGGCACGATCCGTTCTTCCAATCTCTGCACAGAGATCATGGAATATACATCGGCTGACGAGGTTGCTGTGTGTAATCTTGCATCAATAGCACTACCTAAGTTTGTCGAGAATGGAGAATTCAATCATCAGCAACTCTTTGAAATCACACGCGTCGCCACAAGGAATCTCAATAAGGTAATTGATGTCAATTATTATCCGATCCCTGAAGCGAAGAACAGTAACATGCGTCATCGTCCGATAGGAATTGGTGTTCAGGGCCTGGCAGATGCATTCATCCTGATGGGATATCCATTCGATAGTGCTGAAGCCCGCAAGCTCAACAAAGAAATATTTGAGACAATTTACTTTGCCGCATTGACAGAATCAAATGCGATAGCACAACGGGATGGAACCTATGAAAGTTATATGGGTTCGCCGGCAAGTCAAGGTATACTGCAATATGATATGTGGGGAGCTGAGCCTACTGACCGTTGGGACTGGATTGGTTTGAAAGCTAAAATCAAAGAAAATGGTTTGCGCAATAGTTTGTTAGTTGCACCAATGCCTACTGCATCAACAAGCCAGATATTGGGCAACAATGAGTGTATCGAACCTTACACAAGTAATATTTACACTCGACGGACATTGTCAGGAGAATATATCGTCGTGAATAAGCATTTACTCAATGATCTGATCCGGCTCAACCTATGGGATGAAGAAATGAAGGAAGCTCTCATCGCAAGCAATGGAAGTGTGCAGAATGTGCATGGACTTCCCCAGGAATTAAAAGATCTGTACAAAACAGTTTGGGAGATTAGTCAGAAAGTAATTATAGACATGGCTGCTGATCGTGGAGCATTTATCTGTCAAAGTCAAAGTTTGAATTTGTTTGTTGAAAATGCAGGAAAGGGCAAACTGTCCAGTATGCATTTCTATGCATGGCAGAAAGGATTGAAGACGGGTATGTATTACCTAAGATCAAAAGCTGCTGTGGACCCGATCAAGTTTACCCTGGGTGCAAAACATCAACAGAAATATGTGCGACAGTCAGAACAGGAAAATTTAGATCTGCCTGCGAGCCCGATGAAATCGCAATCACAGGCTCCGGAGATGCAGGCATCTGCACCTCAAACTTCAATGGTGGCAGATGAGATTTCAGGGCCAGTGTGTACGATGGAAGATGGATGTGTGATGTGCGGATCTTAAGTGAAAAACGTAAAATGCAAAGTGTAAAACGAAGAATGGTCAATTGAATAAGTATTTAATAAATTAAATTATTAGGTGAAAAGGTGAAAGGCACGCAGCGGAAGTTGGGTGCCTTTTAAATTAAACTTTCAAGGTCAATGGAAATAAAATATTTTGGAATTTGCAATTTTAGAAGCTTTGATGAGAATGGGGTCAATATTGAAAATATTAAGAAAGTTAATATTTTTATAGGTAAAAATAATTCTGGCAAATCAAATATTCTTAGATTTATTAAATTAATTGGTGATCATTATGGGACTTTAAATAAATATAAAGGTGATATAAAAGACCAACATATTAGAAATGGCCAATTTCCATCAATTCTTTTACGCTTATCAGGAAAATTAATTTTTCATCCCGACAAAACTTTTAATTCACACTTACCACAAAAGTACATTGATTTTAGAAATGAGGAACATTTAATAAATTTTAATATTGGAACTAATACAATTCAAAATATTGACTTTATATTCAATAATTTTCAAGATGGAAATGATTTAATCCCATTTCAGACCCAATATTCAACTGGACCGTCCTCGACAGTTATTAATGCAATATTACCACGACTAAATAAATTAATTACTGATTTATTAATAAATAATTTTAAAAATATTATTTATATTCCTCACTTGAGGTTAATAAGAGAAGGAGAAAAATTGATTGATTCCAATTCTGCAATTGATGGTTCAAATATTATTTCAAAAATATATGAAATGCAAAATCCAGATATCGGTGAAGAAGATCAAAAGGTTAAATTTAAAAAAATTGAAAAATTAGTTTGTGACCTATTGAATTCAGAAATTGAAATTGAAATTCCTCACAAAAAAGATAAAATGATAATTAAACAAGGTAAGAATAGATTACCTTTAGAATACTTTGGAGCCGGAATTCATCAACTAGTCTTAATATGTAGTTCATTAATTATACATAGTAATTCCGTTTTTTGTATTGAGGAACCTGAAAACAATCTTCATCCTGAACTTCAAAGGAAATTTCTTAATTTCATTCATTCAACCAATAATGTATATTTTATCACCACCCACTCAAATATTTTTATAGAAAAACATGATGAAAGATCAATTTATTTTGTCGAATATGACAATCTTAAATCTCAATTAAAATATTGTGATACTAATTTGATTGGATATAATATTCTTGATTCCCTTGGGTACAAGGCGAGCGATTTTTTACAAGCAAATGGAATAATATGGGTTGAAGGACCTAGTGATAGAATATTCATTACAAAGTGGCTACACTTGCTAGACCCCAGTATCCAACCAGACATTCACTTTACAATTATGTATTACGGTGGGAAACTTTTATCACATTTAACACTTGATGCTGAGAAAATAACCAATGAACTTATACCATTGCACAAGATTAATAAGAATGTATTTATTATTATGGATCGTGATGGATTTTCATCAAAAAGTAAATTAAATAAAACAAAGGAAAGAGTGGTTAACGAAGTTGGTGAAGGACAATTTTGGGTTACTAAAGGGCGAGAAATTGAAAATTATATTTCTAGTGATACCATTAACTCATGGCTAAATATTGAAAATTTTAATAATAATATTAATAGTAAATTTGAGAATTTAATCTCAGAAAGATCCTCCGAAATCAAATATGAAACTAACAAGGTCAAATTTGCAAAGGAAATATCTGATCTCATTTCAATAAATGATTTAAATATATTGGACTTGAAATCCAATTTGATTTCGCTTATCAATCTAATTAAAAAATGGAATCATTTGGAGTTAAAAACAATTTGAAATCAGATCAAAATTTATAATTGAACATGAAAGCCACATATATCCTTCTTCTAATAGTAAACCTAAATATTGCCTGCAATGGCCAGGTGACTGATTACAATACAGCGCTCAAATCCTGCACACCGCTTCATGTTGGAGTGACGCCCGACGGCAAACCAGATATAATCATGCCCAATACAGATTGTATTATCGGGGCGAAGTTGCCCGTATTCTCCGGAACAACAATAGACGGAAAACAGATTGATGCAAATTATTTTATTGGAAAAATTACCGTCATTAATTTCTGGTTTGTGGGATGCCAGGGTTGTGAGAAGGAGATGCCAGGGTTAAATCAGCTTGCAGAAAAGTATAAAACGGCGCAAGTGAATTTTTTAGCCATAGGAAGGAATAACCCAAAAGATATCCGGGATTTTTTGATGAGACGACCTTTTAATTTTGTTCACGTGGCGAATGGAAACTCTATTATCGAAGAAACGTTTAAACTACAGTGGGGATACCCATTTACAATCGTGACAGATCAACATGCTAAAATTATCTTTACTTCCTTAGGAATGACAGATGAAAAAATGCAAACTGAATTGGTGCCAGTCATTGATAAAGCATTGAAAAGGATTTAAATAACCTGGTTAGGAGCCATCCACAGACAATAGAACATGAAATTAAAATTTTACCCTGCGTTAATACTTATTGGATGGATGCTAATGGCTTGTCACTCACAGAAGCAACTCCTTGATTATAATACAGCACTGAATGCCTGCAAGCCAGATACGATGAACAGGAATGGAAGCATAACCTATTTTTATTGGAGCGCTGATTGCCTGGTCGGAGCTCAGTTACCTGAATTCACTGCCACCACCATGGAAGGAAAGAAAATTGATAAAGATTACTTCAAAGGAAAAGTGACCGTGATTAATTTTTGGTTTAAAGGATGTTTGCCATGCATGATGGAGATGCCGGCCTTCAACAACCTCGTTGAAAAATATAAATCCAAACCTGTGAATTTTTTAGCGATTGGCCGGAACACTCCGGATGTCATCACGGAATTTCTTGCGGAGCATCCTTTTCATTTTGATCATATTGCCAATGGAGATCCGATCATCCAGGGTGCATTTCAAACAAGGTGGGGTTATCCTGTGACGCTGGTGGTCGATAAACATCTCAAGATCATTAAGACAGAGCGTGCAATGAACGATTTGTCGATGGAATCGGAGTTGGTACCGGAAATTGAGAAAGCTTTGAAAAGCCATTGAATTCAGCCTTGGAAGGCGTTTTTTTGCATTTTATAAATAGCTGATTTTTATAGATATTATACTGTACAACAGATAATTACATATTAATGTGATCTTTAATAGTGACGTATGTTACAAACATATGTCATTCACTGGTTTTTAAGCCTGAACCTGACATCAAATCCAATCATTTGCCATCCCATCAAATTCAGTTTCCTTTCAACCTCCATTAGTTCTTAATCATATACCATCTCCGGAGATTCAATTTATTTATTACCGAATTGAATCGACAATAATCAAATTCCATTTCTTTATAATATATTGTATGCACATATATTCATTATGAGATCGCGAATCCTGATCACCTTGATATTTTCATTCACGGTGACTCATGTATTCTGCCAAAAAATCAACTACAAGGATGTTCGCCTGTCAGTGTTTCATCTTCCTTCAGGCGAACCCGATTCCACCATACTTTTGGATACGATTCACAGTTTAGAATCCATGGATACAAATGATATAACCCGTCATATTGCCATCTATTACACCGACCTGGGTTGGGCGTATTGGCTTTTATGCAACATTAATAATACTTCTTCCAACATCGATTTGTGTCTTACTGCTTATCGAAGTGCTTTATATCATGAACCTAAAAATTCTGAAGCGCTTTGGCATTGCTCTCTCGGATATTATCACGAAGGCCAGTGTGATCAGGCAAAACTCTATATGACATTATTTAAAAAACATACACCTGAAAAGTACTGGAAAACAGAATGTATTGACCTGGTCGAAACCAAGTGTCAATAATATTCAAACCCTGAAACAGATCGAATTCCCTGCACAACTATTTGCTATCCTTGTACCATGAAAATAAAATTATTCCTTGTCGTATTCACTTCATTGATCCTTGCTAATCCTTTTTATGGACAAGCCACCTATTCTCCAACAGGAAGAAACAGGTTAGCAGCCGAGTGGGAGCCAGCATTGGGCGCGATGATCACCTGGCCTTTAAGTGTTCCTCATAACCTGGTCATTGAATTGGCTAAAGACAGTAAATTGTTCGTACTCGTAGCTAATGATACTATACAAAGGGATGCTGTCACATGGCTTTCAAAATGGCATATCGATCCTAAACATGTCAAATTCATCAGGACACCCATGGGGATCGATGCATTCTGGGTCAGAGACTGGGGACCATTTGCATTATTTACAAAAGATGGCACTATGAAACTGGCCGATGGTAAATACGTCTATGCAACACCCGTGACAGGGTTAAATTGCGATGACCCATTGGAATTTCAATATATGACTCCGGATAAACAAATCATCCGGACGGATGTGGATGATAAGGCACCACAATTTATTGGATTGTCGATGGACCTTGATATGGTAGAATTGCCTTTTGCATTCACTGGGGGAAATGTGATCTCCGATGGACAGCAAACTGCTTTTTCAACTTGTGTTCTTTCCAATGAAAATCTTTATGGTGGTGAGACCGAACAAAAATTTCTCACGGACGCGGATACTTTATTAGGAATAGATCACTATAATTTTATTTCGAATTTTGAAGAGCACGGCATTCAGCACATAGATTGCTTTATGAAAATGCTGGATGAAGACCGGTTGTTAGTCATCAGGCCTCCTTCAGATCATCCTTCTTTTCCTATTTATGAAAATATTGTCAATAATGAATTGTCCAAACTGAAAAATGCATATGGTCGTCCTTATCAAATTCTTCGCCTGGATACAGACCGGTTCAGGGGAGATGAATTAGCTGCATATACTAATTCGCTTATTTTAAATAAAACCATTTATGTTCCATTGTTTGGCATTAAACAGGATTCAGCAGCTTTAAAACAATGGAGGGCTGCAATGCCGGGTTACACCGTAAAAGGATTTGAATACCAAATCAACAAAGAGCCAACCGTCTCGGATAATGCAAGAAGGCATTATGGAAATAAAGGATGGAACGGTAATGATGCATTGCATTGCAGAACGCGGGCGTTGTGGGATCCGGGGATGCTTTACATGAGTGTCGATCATATACCTGGTTATGTGCAGCCTGCTTCGGAATATCCTGTCACCGTGATTATAAAAGATTATAGTAAAAAAGGACTCCTCAATGAAAGCTTAAAACTTTCCTGGAGGATGAAAGGTGCACCTGAATGGACTGAAGTTCCACTTGTTGCAAGCGGTCATCCGGACATATTTAATGCTACTATTCCCGGTGCGAAAACCGGGGCAACAGTTGAGTATTTTATTTCCGCTAAGGATAAGTCCGGACGAAGTGAAACAATGCCACGGACCGCGCCTGGAGGACTATACATGTTTACCGTATTGTAATAAGTTTGGGAATCTGAAGCATTTTAGGTTATTAAAATTCATGGCAAATCATTAAATTGTTGTCGCCAATTTTAGCGATACAACAACTTTTTTTTGTAAATGCAAAAAAATATACTCATTGGTCTCATTCTCACCTGCATTTTATATTGCTCATCCTCGTATGGACAACAAGTTTATCAGTTAAACGATTATGGCAAACCCGGTGATATCTATTTATACAATCGCTTCAGCGGAATACAAAACACAGAGGTATTGCATAGCGGCCCTGATGTGACCTGGGATCTAAGCTCCAATACTAATCTAAATACACATGTCTCTCAGATCATCACTAAAGACCAGGGGATCGACCAAAGTACATTCCTGGGGATTTGCTCTTTAAGTGCTCATTCGATTTTCGATTGCCTCAACATATGGAATAACACGGATCAGGCCCTTCTCATACCAGACACCGTACAATTTTTTACATTGACACTAAAGAATCTGCAACGTTATCAAAATCTTACTACGAATCGATTGCTGGAAAATTTCATTGGTTTTACAACGCTTCTTGGCGGACTACCAACTAAAGCAGCACTTGTGTATCAAACTCCTGATACCATTCTGAATTTTCCAGTTACTTATGGACATCAGTGGACATCTAAAGTTAAATGGTCCATTGATCTTTCACCAACAGGCCAAAATATTGCCTATAGTTCAAAGCAAAACCGATCAACCAGCGTGGATAGCTGGGGTACATTAAAGACTCCATATGATACATTTGAAAATGTGATCAGGATCCGTTCGGAAATTATGCGTGACGATACCCTTTTCACCGACTCCACTACTGTTCCTGTCCATTTGACCCAAGTGGAATACATGTGGTTTGATACCAATTATACATTGCCGATAATGACTGCTAATGGTATTGCCACTGATAGCACAGATAACATAAGCGCTTACCAATATATTTATAATTCAACCTGCGCGGTTCCAACTTGGACTGTAGATTCAGATCAGGACACATTTTATATAGACAATACGGGTTCAGTGACTGTCCATTTTGTGATCACAGGTTCTAACGCCAACGAATATCAATGGGATTTTGGCGATGGAACTTTTGAAAACTCGACAGGCGATATTTCTCACACCTATACTGAAGCCGGTAGTTATTCCATAGGTATCACAGGTTGCATGACCAATTGTCTTCCTTTGAATAGTTGTTCATTTGGAATTGTTGATTTTGAAATCATTGATTCGCTCAGCTCAGTGGCGATAATCCCCGGAGATGAAATCGGCATTAAATTATATCCCAACCCTGTATCTCATTCTTTTAATGTGATGATTCCTGCTGAACTTGGCATACAACAATATCAAATCCTCAATATATCGGGCCGGCAAGTTGAGTCAGGTGTATTAAAGCCCGGGACAACATTGATGACTTCCGATCAATTAGAAAACGGTGTCTATACCATCCGGATGTGGAACAAGGAAAAAAAGAGAAACCAGGTAGCTATCCTAAGTCTTTGTGTGATTCAATAACCTCCTGGCCACGACCATCCGGGAATTGTCAAAAATTCTCATAACCTTTTCATGGATTATTTGTTTCCCCAGTGTTTTTCTACCGGTATAATATTTTTTCATCCATAACTAACTATTACATGTCAAACAAAACCAAATGGATCATAGATCCTGTTCATTCGGAGATTGGCTTTAAAATTCGCCACTTGATGATTACTAATGTTAAAGGCGTTTTTAAAGAGTATGATGCTGACATCATTACTACCGGTGAAGATTTTATGACGGCAGAAGCTGACATTTGGGTTAATGCAGCTTCCATTGATACCGGGAGTCCGGATCGCGATGCTCATATCAGAAGCGCTGATTTTTTTGATACTGAACACCACAAACAGATCAACTTTGTAGGAAATACCTACGAAAAAGTGGACGGAGATGGTAGCTACGAATTGTATGGGGACCTGACTATAAAAGGCATCACCAAGCGAATCAAACTTGATATTGAATTTGGAGGATTGATCAAAGATCCCTGGGGTGCTGTGAAAGCCGGATTTACTGCAAACGCCACCATCCATCGCAAAGACTGGGATCTCAACTGGAATGTTGGATTAGAGACAGGTGGTGTTAT
>JAAEAZ010611443.1_pt1 | contig 11426 bp, 7 predicted proteins | sample 7277811 | NCBI WGS metagenome assembly JAAEAZ01 (sample SAMN13876997, study PRJNA601929) | soil metagenome | isolation source: soil | host: Panicum virgatum | place: USA: Fermi National Accelerator Laboratory | collected 2010-11-19 | reverse complement strand
GTGGAGCGCAATTCCGACAATTCAAACTATTCTCCGCCACTTAAAAGTGGAGGTAATTCAACTGTTTTTATTCTTGAATTACCACTAGCTTCAGCTAGTGGAGCGCAATTCCGACAATTCAAACTATTCTCCGCCACTTAAAAGTGGCGGCAATTCAAATGTTTTTATTCTTGAATTTCCACTAGCTTCAGCTAGTGGAGCGCATATTCCAACACCTCATTCCACCCATTCCATCCATCAATCTCACTGAGCGAAGAATTGTGCCAAAGGATCACTAATTCTCCATTGTGTTTTTTAGCCTGTTCAATGATTTTTTGAGACAAAGCAATGCTCTGTTCAATCGTGTATTTTTTATAAAAACGAAATGAGACATCCATGATAAGCAATGGCCTTTCAGTCAATTGCAATTCTTCTCTCTGGTAAATATCAAAGACCGGGAATGGTTTGCAGGTGCCGCACCTGAATCCCGGTTCTGCAGCATAACCAAGCGTGCTGTCTGTTTTAATTCCTGCGGAAGCTAGATATCTCCATGTTTTAGGAATATCAAATCGCAGGTAGTGTTGGCGTGAAGAAGTAACCTGTATTCCGCTTGAATTTGAAACGGCTGCTTTTTCTTTTTCAATCATCGCCTGATCTTTGAAAGAAGCATAACTCGGATGCACACCGACTTCATGACCTCTTGCGATCATCTTATGCATCAGTAATTTGATGTGATCATCATCGATATGATAATTCCTTTCATACTTTGTCTTTCCTCCACCGATCATATTAAACTGAAACCTGAGTCCGGACTTCTCTGCCAAATTCATTAAGTACTCAAACTTATCATAGGGGTCCTGTGCTTCTCCTTTGCTGACGGATTTGGATTCTTTGAGGGCTTTCCGGAAACGAAAAGGATTTCGACGAAATCCTTTTGCCAGTATCTTCCAGGTAGGTTTATTGCGCCAATAATAGGGAGTATCCACATCGCAGGTAGGAACCACCTTATATTCAGCAACCTCAGCCTTCAGGGGATAACCAAGCGTCAACAGCCAATACCGCAACAAGGCAGTATACTCATCCACGACGGGCCGAAGAATATTTCCTGATTTGACCAAAGCGGCACTTGCAGCAGCAAACCGGTCATGAGAATCTTTAACCTTGATGACTGCTTCTTCCCAGCGCGTCAACATGAAAAATGCTCCTCCAAACATATCCACATGACACACTATTTTGTCACGCGTTATTTCAAGATGCTCATCACCATACAAAAGAAGGATATGATCCAACCCGAGTGATTGTGTCGGGATAATTTTCTCAGGGATATATTTCGCCTCGAGATAAGATTCCCCCTTTGGAATTTTTGAAAAAAAATGATCCTGGATAATAATTGATTTATCATCCCATATCAATTCGTAATGCTCCTGGTTTGCTTTTGGAATAATTTCAATCTCCGCACCACAGTAATGTGCTAACAATATCCTGACGATATAGCTGCGTTCAGGTACAAAATAATCCGGGATAAAAACCTTTATCAATTTTCGATTTTCGATTTAAAAGGGAGCTACATTTATTTTTTCTATGTGCCTTTCTATGTTTCCTATGCTTCTATGTGGTGAAAAAAGGAGGATTTCGTTTAAATACAGCTCCCCTTGGTTGCTGAGCTGTGGGACGAGGTTGAGTTTAGCTGGTCGAAGCATCAGGGGGCAGGGGGGCAAATGGGAAATTATACTTTAACCTTTAAAAAACTTCTTCACACTCCCACAGATAAACCCAATCTGCTCATCCGTCAAATCAGGATGCATCGGAAGGGAAAGTACTTCACGACATATCCGTTCTGTATTCGCTAATGAAACACGCCGACGCACCAACTTGTTGAAAGCAGGCTGCTCATGCATCGGTACGGGGTAGTAAATCATGGAGGGAATCTTTTGTTCTGCGAGATAAGTCTGCAGTTCATTCCGCACATCGCGATGAACGCGTATGGTATATTGATGGAAAATATGTTCTGACCAGGTAACGCGCTCGGGTATAATGATGTCACCCATCGGGCCCAATAATTGATCATATTGATCAGCTACACCTCGACGCAGTTTATTGTATTCATCAAGGTGTGGAAGTTTTGCATTCAATACTGCGGCCTGGAGAGAATCAAGGCGGCTGTTGACACCGATCATGTCATGGTAATATCTTTTTTGCATGCCATGATTCGTCACCATCCTTACCTTATGAGCGAGTGATTCATCTTTGGTCATGATAGCACCACCATCTCCATAACATCCCAGGTTTTTTGAAGGATAAAATGATGTGGTCCCAATCTGTCCAATCGTGCCTGCCATCTGCCATTGATCATTCTCCATTAAAACTTTTGCACCTATAGATTGAGCATTATCCTCTATGATGTGCAGATCACGGGTTTTGGCTATAGCTAAGAGTGCATTCATATTGACACATTGGCCAAAGAGATGCACAGGTATGATGGCCCGTGTTCTTGGTGACAACGAGTCCACAATATTTTCAAGCTTCATCAGGAATGTCCGTTCATCGACATCCACAACGATGGGTTTATAACCAAGAAGTGCAATGACTTCCACACTAGCCACAAAAGTGAAAGAAGGTACGATGACTTCATCTCCCTGTTCGAGATCAAGTGCCATCAGGGCGATTTGCAATGCATCCGTTCCGTTGGCGCAGGCGATGACATTTGCATTGTCAAGATATTTGCCGAGCCCGGCTTCGAATGTTTTGACCTCGGGGCCGTGAATGAATGCGGCACTGTCAATCGTGGATTGAATGCGACGGTCAATTTCAGGTTTTAACTGCTGGTACTGACTTTGGAGATCGACCATCTGGATGTCCTTCATAGTTGTTTATTTGGTGCTGATGATTTCTCTTCCGATGCTGGAATAATAAAACCCTTGTTCTGGAATGTCCTCGAGGTCATAAATATTGCGTCCGTCAAAAATGACAGGTGATTTCATGAGTGATTTCATGCGTTGAAAATCCGGTGTACGGAACTCATTCCACTCCGTGATGATGGCTAATGCATCGGCGCCTTCTAGGATATCATACATGTCTTCGGAGTACGATACATTTCCTTTAAAGGATTGGCTGAAATTTGGAATGGCTTCAGGGTCAGTTGCGGTAACTTCTGCTCCTGCTGACAAGAGATCATTGATGATGTCGATGGAAGGTGCTGCACGCACATCATCGGTGTTGGGTTTGAAGGCGAGTCCCCAGATGGCGATGCGTCTTCCTTTGATATCGCCCTGGAAGTAATCCATTATTTTTTGAGCGAGGATATGTTTCTGTCGTGTGTTGACATCCATGACGGCATCGAGGATCCTGAAATCGTAATCATGTTCTTTGGAGGTCAGGTGCAATGCCTGTACATCTTTTGGAAAACAACTGCCGCCATATCCGACACCCGGAAATAAAAACCGTTTTCCTATTCGCGTATCGCTACCGATGCCTCTTCTTACGTGATCAACATTTGCTCCTGTGCGTTCGCACAGATTGGCGATCTCGTTCATAAATGAAATGCGTGTAGCGAGATATGCGTTTGCGGCATATTTGGTCATTTCAGCAGAGCGCTCATCCATGTATAAGATGGGATTTCCCTGGCGGACGAAAGGTTTGTATAATCTTTCCATGACATGTCTTGCGCGTTCCGAAGACAGGCCGATGACTACGCGATCTGGTTTCATAAAATCATCGACAGCTACACCTTCGCGGAGAAACTCGGGATTGGAGACGACATCAAAAAGATCAGCGGTCAGGCGTTGGCGCATGACGGTTTTGACTTTTTCTGATGTGCCGACCGGGACGGTGCTCTTCTCCACGATGACTTTGTAGGAGGTGATCAGTTGTGAAAGATCTTTGGCGACGCCGAGAATGTACGAGAGGTCGGCTGTCCCGTCTGCTCCCGGCGGGGTGGGCAGGGCGAGGAAGATGACCTGGGCATCCTGTATGCCTTCCCCGAGATCGGCCGTAAAATGCAGCCTGTCCTGCTCCTGGTTGCGCTGGAAGAGGACCTCCAGGCCGGGCTCGTAGATGGTGATCTTGCCGGCCTGCAGGCTTTTCACCTTTTGGGTATCGATGTCGATGCAGGTGACATCATTGCCTGTTTCGGCAAAGCATACGCCTGTGACGAGGCCTACGTATCCGGTTCCGACGACTGCGATTTTCATTGGGGGGTAAAGATAAGGAAAGGGGGGAGGGCAGAAAGCAAGACAAAATATTGCTACAGGTTTGAGAATTAGGTTAATAAAGGTGTATATTCAGAGATTGGTTATTTCAAATTTTTGAAACATTAATTAAAAGATATTTAAGAGTTTACTTTTGTATTGTGGCTGATGTATATGACAAAGCAACCAGGAGTCGGGTTATGAGCCGAATTCGAGGCAAGAATACTGTGCCAGAATTAATCGTTAGAAAATTTCTTTTTGCTCATGGATTTAGATTTAGATTGCATGTTAAGAGCTTACCCGGTAAGCCAGATATAGTTTTATCGAAATATAAAACTATCATTGATGTAAGAGGTTGTTTTTGGCATCGACATAAAAAATGTAAGTATGGCGATAAAATAAATAGTGAATCTCTGCACATTATGAATCGAGTTAAATCTGCTGCAGTCCGAGACAAAATCAATGTAGAGATATGGAAAGAAATGGGCTGGAAGGTGATTATACTATGGGATTGCTGCGAATTGGAAATTAAAAAGAAACAATCAAAGAAAAGGGACATTATTCTCGTCAAATTACTCGATACGCTTCTAGGCTTGAGAAAACAGTTAAATCATTTATGAAAATATTGTTTGTATATGTATCTTAATTTAAATCAAATTTTTAGAGCTACTTCTAATTTTAATGAATCACAATATGTTGATCAAGATCAAATTGTAAATTATAAATATGCAACTTCGAATAATTTCAAAAAAGGCACTGCCGCAAATATTGCAAGGCCAATGTTTTGGTTTACCGATACAAATGGAATTTGCCCAGCACTAATTTTGTATTCAAATCCTTTTCAAAAAGATAAAGAGATAAATCCATGGAGAGACGTCATTCTTCAATCTGAAGGAATAGCATTTTACAATGGTGACAATAAAGATCCAGACAGACGTCCAAATGAGAATCCAATAAATGGGAGTCAATCTGGAAATAATAAAGTTGAGAATCTTATTAATTTATATAAGAGCCACGATATTGAAGATCGAAAAAAAGCTCCTCCAGTTGTATTGTTTGAACAAGTTAAGGTTAAGAATAAAGTTAAAGGATATAGAGCATTTAGAGGGCTAGGAATAATTCATCAAACACATATACGTCAACAGTATCAAGAAGGTACAGGGAAGGTTTTTTCGAACTATTTATTTGAAATAATTTTATTCAAATTACCTCATGAAGGGTTGAATTGGGAGTGGATAAATGATCGAAGAACAAAAGGTTTGGATTTTAATTCAATTCATGATAAAGCTCCTCCCTCATGGAAGCAATGGATTAATGCAGGAGAATCATCTTTGAATAAAGTAAGGCAACATATATTGCGGTATAATATTAGCCCTCCAAATGAACAAAAAAATGAGCTTAAAGATGGACATTTAAAAATTCTAAAAGCAATTATTAATCACTACAAACCGAATAAGCAAGAATCTAAATTTGAAGCTTTGGCTTCACTAGCCGCAGAGGAATTTTTTGGACCAAATTTATATAAAAGAGGATGGATAACGCCTCAAACTAGAGATATGGGAGTTGATTTTATTGGTCGATATGATTTACGACATCCAGAAATACCTGCCCCATCGGGCTCCGTTTTAGGTACAACTGCATTGTTGGTTATAGGACAAGCTAAGTGTAGAAATCTGGATAGTGGAGAAGTAGCTAGAGATATTGCAAGAGTTGCATCAAGACTTCAGCGAGGTCAAATTGGAATTTTTATTACAACGGGTTTTTTTCAAAATTCAGTTCAATATGAAGTAATTCTAGATAATTACCCAATTATTCTTATTAATGGAAGACATTTGGCAGATTTGATTCAATTACACCTCATAAAGGCAGGTAAGAGTATTGAACAAGTGTTGCTGGAACAAGACGAATGGTATTCAAGTAATATTAGTTATGCCCCAGCTTTTACTATTTTACATGATTTAATTCCTCAAACAAATTAAATATGGACAATATAGTTCACTTTTGTAACCCAAATTATATATGAGGAAAAAACTAAGAGGTATTGATCTTTTTTGTGGTGCGGGTGGCAGCAGTTATGGTGCTCGAAATGCAGGCATTGAAATGTTGGCCGGTTTTGATATGTGGTCACCTGCTCAAATAGCATACAAAGCAAATTTTCCAAAAGCTAAAATTTACAAGGATGATATACGCAAAATAAATGCTAAAACTATTAAAAGAGAAATAGGTGAAATAGATTTGATTATAGCTTCACCTGAATGCACGAGTCATTCGGTTGCAAAAGGTAATGGGCCTCGTAGCGAATCAAGTAAATTAACCGCATTTGAAGTAATCAGATTCGCAAAAATATTTAAGCCTAAATGGATTGTAATCGAAAATGTTACAAGTATGAAATCATGGAGTGAACATCCAAGATTACTTGAAGAGCTATGGTCGAATAATTACTTTGTGAAAGAGACGAAATTGAATTCTAAATATTTCCAAGTTCCACAGTCTAGGCATAGACTTTTTCTGTTATGTTCTTTGGAAAAAAAAGCTACAGCCCCTTCGTATAACAAACTAAAGCCTTTAGAACCTGCATCAAACATAATTGATTGGAGTAGTGATTATGCATTCTCTTTTTTACGAAAAGAAGGTCGTGCTGAAAGTACTTTAGAAAGGGCAGAAAGGGCAATTTCTCACGTCGGTTCGAAAGAATCTTTTTTATTGGTTTATTATGGATCTGACAAAGGAGGGGGATGGCAAACTTTAGATCGACCATTAAGAACCATAACTACATTAGATAGATTCGCACTTGTCAAGCCGTCCCCAAAAGGACATATTATGAGAATGCTACAACCTGATGAGTTAAAAATAGGTATGGGATTTGAAGAGGACTATAATCTTGATATTCCATTAACCAGAAGGGAGAAGATTAAGCTCATGGGTAATGGTGTTTGTCCGCCGGTTATGGAGTCAATAATTAATAATTTATGTTATTCTTCTTATATAAAATAAAAAATGACATTTAGTAGAAATAGTATTGCAGCATCATTAATGTTCTTTTGCTAAACAGCTAACACAACATTCAAGTGAACCAGTATGAAGCAGGAGTTAATACAGAAACTGCGATATTCTTTTATTGGGGAGGATGAAATCTATTCGCTTCCGCGCCCACTGAAAGTATCACTTGAACTTATCTCTGATTTCTTTTCTAATAATTCGAATCACAAACTTTGTTTGGTTTTTCCATCAAAGGAATTTGCAGCTCAATGGCTTTCTATTCCGACTGTATTATTTCTGATTGAATCTGACTTTGCTCAATTCAAAAACGAAATAGTTATAGCGTTAGAAAAATATAAGAGTGGTGACAAGTTAATTCTGAACAATGAAGCGGTTGTTGAATGGGTTGGAAAAAGTCCGGACGGTTTTATATTCAAGCATAAAGAACATAAAGGTGTTAGTGAGATTACAATTAGCATTAAGAGAATTTCAAAAATTCAACCATCACCTTCCAGTAGGACTGCACTTTCAGGATACAAAAGAGTGATTGAGGCGCTTGCAAAATCAAATGAGAATCCTACCGACAAAATTCTTGGAATACAAACAGAAGGAAATAAACTCTATCAAAAAAACTCCATTTGCTTAATCAGCAAACACATTTCATTTGAAAATTCAATTTCAGAAATCTCTATAAGTAATTTCTTGGTTGACGAGTATTTCAAGCAAGGAAAAATTGATGATGGAGGAGAAACCGAGATAAAAAGTCCGCTTTTGATTTCTAACAACCTGACCAATCTTGCTTTGTATGTAACACTGTCTGACACCGTTTCAAAAATTATTATTGACGGATATTCTGCAATTCAAGAAAGAGGGATCGACTTCAATGACATTGATGTAAAGAAAATTCCAACGATTCTTATTACCGACCTTTCAGAGATGGGAAGCTTTGAGAACATTGGTGAATACGGATTTGATTTTTATAATTTCACAAAAGATAATTTGCAACTTGACGAGATAACAAAATTATCTCCATTCAGTTCCTTTGATAAGAAACTTCACAAGTATGTTTCTTTCAATCTTCAAAAGGAAATTTGTGAAAATGCTGACCTTGAAAGTATAACGAAATTCATTCACTCCATCGACAAAGATGAATCAGTTAAGGAGTTAATGAATCTGAAAGTATTATTGATTCAACTTTTAAATCTTGTTTCAAGAATTGCTCATCCACTAAACCTAGATGAAGTTGCTGTTTACAAAGGAATGTTGAGCAAGGTTGAAACTCTTTTTTTTGAATACAGATTTTACTTAGGCGGTTCACTCAAAGCAATTGAAGATTCTATTTCGCTTTTGAAATCAGTTATTGAAAAATTTAGAAACTCACCAACTGAAAAATGTTCAAAGTTGAGTAAATTGATGAAAGCAAATCAATATGACTATATCATTTGCACAACCGAAGATGAAGCATTGTCATTGTCATTGCATTTGAACTCACTTCGCCTTGCACATAAACCGAATGTTATTTCAGTTACTGATGTAAACAACAGTTTGCTTAACAGCGAACCAGTGAAAGCAATTCTCACAGGTTGGGCAAAGACAAACAATGTGAACCGCCTCTTGTCAAGTTTTTTATTTTCTGAATTAACTGTTTTGTTCTATCAGTTTGAGAGTAGATATTTTAATTCACTTCAGATTAGGAACAAGAAATTAAGTGACAATGTAAGATCAACCATTAACAAAAAGGGAATCCGAACCGAAAAAGAAACAGAAACCGAAAACAGTTTTGCTGATTTATTCAAAAGTGAATCAACAGGAGAAACAGATTCAAATTTTGACATCGCAGAATATGAATTGAAATTTGATATCGCACAGTTTTCAAAATACATAGTGAAAGGAAATTTAGCTGACAGTGTGAAAGCAAAGCGAGTTGAATTCAAAAAGAATAAATTTATTTTTATTACGGACACACACGGCTTGCTTGTATTGGAGAACTTTCACCAATCAACAAACAAGTCATTATACATTCATAAGAACCGGATAGAAAATTTGCATTCAGGTGATGTGGTTGCATTTTTTAAAACAGAAAGAGAGTTGTTGAATAAAATCATTGAAAGGCAAACCACTCCGGAGGCATTTAAGGAATCAATCAAGTGGATCGAGCTTTGGAAACACTTGCTTTGGAATCATTACAAGTTGCTAGATGGTGATTTCAATGAATTGGTTAGCCAGTTAAGAGGAAAAGGGTGCAATCGTGACCCTGTTACAATTCGTTCATGGCTGTTTGATGATTTGAGAATAGGCCCGAGGAAGGACGATGATTTAATTTCCATTGCTAGAATGACAAACGGAACAGAACTCCGCAACAACATTCAGATAGTCAGAAATGCAATCAAGCAAATGACAAGTTGGAGAATGAAAGCATCTGATTTTTTGATTGAGCAGTTGAAAGCAAAAATCAAAAGCACTCACTCAACAATTCAAGTGAACAGTATAATTGACTTTGAAGATTTGGGAGAAGTGGAAATTTTAGAGATAACAGAAATAAGTAATTCACACGAAAATATTAATATTAGAAATGTAAACCGGCTTTTGGAAAAAACAATATTGTAATGGCAAAACTATCTCCACCATACATTGACAAGAATTGTAAAAGCACCGGAGAGAGAATGATTTTTGACATTTTCAAAAATGATTCTTTTACCGAAGATTGGATTGTGTTGCACTCCCTCAATCTTTCGCAGCACACTAAACGGCTTTATGGTGAAATAGATTTTTTACTTCTCATACCAAACGCAGGTGTGTTTGTGATGGAAGTAAAAGGAGGCGATGTGAGATGCAAAAACGGAGAATGGGAATTTATTGATAGGCATGGAAATGTAAACAGAAACAAAAGTCCATTCAATCAGGCAAGAGATGCAATGTTTTCATTGCAAGCCGAAATAAAAAAAGAATTTGGATCAAAGCACAGATTCAATAAAATCCAGTTCGGTTATTTCGTTGCATTTCCACAAGTGAACTTTGATAAACATAGCGTAGAATATCAGCAATGGCAAGTCTTTGACAAAACAAACTACAATTCAAATCACGAAATATTTTTCAAAAACTTAGTTCATCAGTTTACAGAGAAACACAAAACACAGTTTTGGTTTTCACCAACTGAATCATTGCCAAGCCGACAAGACCTTGAAGAACTTTGTCATTTTCTAAGAGGAGATTTTATGCGAGTGCGTTCAGCAAAAGTACGGTTGACAGAATTTGATTCACAAATAAAAACATACACGGAAGAACAGTTCGGAGTTCTTGAATCAATTCAACTCAATGAAAGAAGTGTGATTCAGGGAAGTGCCGGAACAGGCAAGACAATGATTGCAATTGAATCAGCAATAAGAGCAGCAGAGGAAGGAAAAAAAGTTTTTCTCACTTGCTTCAACAGAATTATTGGTGAGTGGATGCAAAAACAATTGGAAGGTTGGAACAACATTACTGTTTCCAGTTTGCACAGTTATTTGTTTGAATTATCTAAAGGTTTTGACTACGACAAAACACAGGAGAGCAAACAAGATTTCTATTCAAAGTATTTGCCTAGCCTGATGAAAGAGTTTTTCAAAGTTGGTGTTCAAGGAAAGTTTGACAAACTGATTATTGATGAAGGTCAGGACTTAATCCGAGAAGAATATTTGGGCTTGTTTGATTCAATGCTCACAGACGGTTTAGCAAATGGTAATTGGGAAATTTATGGCGACTTTGAAAGACAAGCGATTTATTCACAGCTTTCAAAACCTGAAATGCTTGACTTGCTAAAAACATTCGGACATCATTCAAAACATTTGCTTCGGATAAATTGTCGGAACACAAAAGAGATAGGAGAAGAAACTTCCTTGATTTCAGGATTTGAAAAACCACCTTTCCTTTTGGAATATCTTGAAGGACTTCCGGTAGCATATCATTTTTACAGAGACGAAGCACACCAGAAACAAATTCTTAAAGAGGAATTGAAAAAATTTTCTGATGAAAATTTGCCTTTCAACGAAATAGCAATTCTTTCAGCAAATAAATTTGAAAACTGTTGTGTAAAATCATTTTCGGATTATTCAGTTAAGGAAATAAAAAAAGCAAACGAAGTATCAGCCACACAAAAGCATTTTGGTTTTGCAACTGTTCAGTCATACAAAGGAATGGAAAGCAATTATATTTTGATTATTGACATTGAAGATTTGTCAAGCGAAGTTGCAAAAGCTCTCATGTATGTTGGTATGAGCAGAGCACGATATGGTTTGATACTTT
>JAAEAZ010394165.1_pt1 | contig 11465 bp, 7 predicted proteins | sample 7277811 | NCBI WGS metagenome assembly JAAEAZ01 (sample SAMN13876997, study PRJNA601929) | soil metagenome | isolation source: soil | host: Panicum virgatum | place: USA: Fermi National Accelerator Laboratory | collected 2010-11-19 | reverse complement strand
TTATTCTCTTTGTTTTTCAACGACACACAGATTTTTGTTTCGAGCCTACGGCCCGAGAATTGTTTTTTCGTTCCTTCTTGTTACCAACCTTTAGCCCCGAAGGGGCATTTTTTAAAACTTCTAAATTCTCAATTCGAAGTTTCTTGTTCTGAATTCCCTTCCTTCTAAATTCTCAATTCGTTGTTCCTTGTTCTGAATTCCCTTTCCTTGTTCTGAATTCCCTTTCCTTGTTCTGAATTCCCTTCCTTCTAAATTCTCAATTCGTTGCTCCTTGTTCTGCATTCCCTTTCCTTGTTCTGCATTCCCAACCTTCTAACTTCTCAATTCGTTGATCATTATTCATTATTCCTGATACTTTGCCACTAATTACACTAATTTTCACTAATTAAATTCCTCATCAAATAGAGCAGTAACTTATAGGCACCTTTTGAAACTTCTTAATTCTGAATTCGTTAATCATTATTCATTATTCCCCATGCTTAAATCAGTTGAATTGAGAAGTAAAACTGTCATTTCCTGAACAACAATAAATACAGCCCTCAACTTTCTTACTGTCACAAATCTTTATGTCTCTCCCAATAGTTCTGGTCTTCTATCTCCGCCATGATCTGCAGATAATGTTCATAACGCAGCGGAGACACACTTCCATCTTCCACACCAGCTTTTACAGCACATCCGGGTTCATCTTTATGAAGACAATTTGGAAAACGACATTGTGAGGACAACACAAAAAACTCCCTGAAATTATGGGCTACATCCAACGGTTCAAGATTATTGTAAGATAACATCTTAATTCCTGGTGTGTCGATAATATGGCCACCCATCGTGAGCGGGTGCATCTCTGCAAATGTCGTCGTGTGTTGTCCTTTGCCCGAATAATCAGAGATCTCTTCTGTCTTCAGACCAAGACCAGGTTGTATTGAATTGATCAGTGTTGATTTTCCAACACCGGATTGTCCTGCAACAAGTGAAGTCTTGTTTTTTAATATTGATTTCAGTTCATCAAGTCCTTCTCCTGATATCGCTGAGCAACTGATCACATGATAACCGATTTCTTCGTACATAATTTTAAGACCACCAAAAATTTCTTTTTCATCTTCACCGAACAAATCATTTTTATTAATGACAATAATGACAGGGATATTGTGAGGTTCAGTCATCAATAAAAACCGGTCGATGAATCCCATCTTGAGCATAGGACTAATGATGGTCGTCACCAGGATCGCCTGGTCAACATTGGCTGCCAATAAATGTAAATCGTGTTTTTTTCGTGGCGACTGACGTACAATATAATTAGCGCGTGGTAAAATTTCGGTGATGACTCCTTTCGTCGTCTCTCCTGTTTCATATTGAACAGTTACATGATCTCCTACACCTACAGGGTTTGTTGTTTTAATGTCTTCCATGCGGAGTTTTCCGGCAATCCTTGAAGGAAGTATGGAATCATCTTCAAGCCTGACTTCGTGCCAGCTGCCTGTCACTTTGACCACGACACCTTTCATCTAAAATGTGATTACAGGAATGAAAAATTCAAACACATTAGAATTTCCGGTGTAACCGGATAATAATCTTACGAAACGCAATCCAAATGAAATCGGAGGAAATTTAACATCAACAACGAATTCCAATCCTGCACTACGCATCCATTCTGAGGGAGCTTCAACTGCATCAGTATGGGCTATATCAAAAAAAGGTTGCACCCTGACGCGTCTTACAAAGAAAATATTTCCGAACCCAACATCCGGATACCATATCGGAAACCCATACGTAAATCCAAAATGATATTGCCGCTCTCCATCCGTCGTAGGAAATCCTCTAGCACCCGAGTAAGAACTGCTCAACAATAATGCACCCGGACTAATATCCTGCATAAAGAACTCTGCTTGTGATACCAGGTAATGCACCGGTGTGATTCCAGGAAAAGCAAATTGACCACTGAGGTAAAATTGCGAAACATGAACACCTGATAATTCATGCGTGTAGTTGAAATCCAAACGTTGTGCCCATGATGGTAACGCTTGACGGTAAGCACGGTTGCGGCTGTTGACAAACACCACCCGATTAGTGACATAATTAAATTTATAATTATAATCAACGTTATCTTCAATGGTAGGAATTTCCTTGCTGTTACCTGTATTAAAAGTTGATGACAGAATAACCGCTTGCTGGAATATTCCATGCGTATAATATAGAGGAAGTGAAATGCCGGCATTAATCTGCCCATTCTTTATCCTGAAATTCTCTCCGTCAGTTGAGGTCTCTTTTCGTTGCACTACACTTGCGCCAAAAGTTAATACAGGATACCACATACCAAATCTTACATTGGCATAAGGCCCGTTCGCCTGGGAGTTTGCATTGTATTCATATCCGCCTGCTATCGCGATGTTATCCATGATATTAACAGAACGGATCTCGATACCTATGTATGGATCATTCAGCTTTACGGTCAGGCTATGAAAATTAATGGCGCCCGACCAATTGGAATATTTTTGACTTGCATATGACTTTTCTTCTCCGGTCGGCGCTAAAAGATCGCCTGCAGCACCAGGTACTTTTTTTATCCCATCATTCAACCCGGTTAATTTCCAATCTTTTGAAGGAAGTCCAGGTAAGCGAATAAGTTTTTTACCATTCAGATGATATTCCGAACAAACAATTTCATCGTGCGTTGGATCCCACGCCGGATCATAATGACCCGTGCTTCCCCTGCTCACCCTATAGAACACACCTTCATGCCTGTCAACAGCATAGACCTGGTCAAATTCATCGAGATTGGTTGTCACAAATATCCACTGATCATGCAGAAAAGGCCGGCCCAAAATATTATAGCTGTAACTGGTAATATTTTTAATTGTACCGGTTGCAATATCTTCCTCAACTAAAGCCATTTGCCCCTTGTCATCCCTTGCTGTTGCAATGATGGATACTTCGTCTTCACTCCATATCGGGTAAGCGAGGTAGAGATTGTCATTGTTTGGCAATGTCGCTAATAAGCTTCCGGTTCGTGCATCCAGGATTTCAATATTGTTATTTCCTTCCACATCCACATGCAGTACTGCTATTCTTTCTCCTTTTCTATCCAGGGCAGGTGTGAAAAAACCTTTCCTCGGTTCAATCGACATTTTATTTCCTGTTTCTTCATCGTAGACCACGATCACATTTTTATCTCTGCGGATCCATCTTGGATCGAATCTTAATTCAGTCCAAACTATCCTGTGATTTTCATGATCAAAATAAGAATCCTGTTGTAAGCCCATGCTGACAACTCTTTTCCGGGTTCCATCAGGACCGATCTTATAAATAGTTCTTGTATGATCAAACGTTGATATCGAAGTATAAATGGTACCGTCTTCCGTTACATTGGGATATTCCATGTCGAAATAATCATTGTCCATATCCTTTTCACTCATTGGTATCAAAGGATACACAATGTCTTTATCCATTTCGAGGCCCCAGTGTGCTGCATACCACTCCATCGCATCCACATAAAATAATTTGTTCTTTTTTCCATACATATCCACCATCGTACCGGAAAACGGACTGATCAGATGTTTAAATGTAGCGGCCTTCAGAAGAATAGTATCCCAGGTTGCTTCACCAAAAACATGATTTCCAAATTGCACGAGAAGATATCCCAGGGAATAATGGTCCGGTGTAAATTCACGATACGACCCATTGCGCAACTTATAATAGTTCCATGTGACACCCTGCAATAATTTTTCATGGAATGGTAAAGTAAAACCACTGAGCCTGCCTCTGCCCTGCAATGTCCATTTCGTCTCAGCATATACGGCATCCCCTTCCCGATACCAATTTGGAAGTGACAAGCTGTATAAACCTGAGAAAGCCAACTCACCCAGAATTGATTTTATAAAATGACTAAAACTTCTGTTAGCAGCATTTACTTGCAGCACATGCCTAAATTCATGTATTGACAGCAAGTCATGCCATGGCAACGATCCTAATTCAAAAGGGTTTTCGTTGGCCTGGAGATAGAATTCTGATACATAAGGTGCAAGTCCAACATAACCATTTGAAACATTGGTTTGAGGCTGAAGCAAAATTGAAATTGGCTTATAGCGGCCATGTGTTGTGATAGGATCAACAGCGGCAAGTTTGAGTGTCAGTGACGCGACCCTCTTTGCGGTTTCCTCTTCACCCACAGGATAAATGACACGAACACTATCATTACTGATCTGGTACCATTTTACTTTTGGAGGCAATAGCCCTATCCGCTGACCAAATGCATTGCCGGCAATTAAAAATATTCCTGCTAAAACGAGGCTTTGAATTTTTCTAAACATTCAGCGCCACATTATGATCGTGAATGGTGGCGGCTATATCGATCATCATTGAAGGATCATGTTCGAATGCATTTCCGATCACAATGACATCTGCACCTGCGGCCAGGTTTTCCTTTACTTTTTCAGCAGATCTTATCCCGCCTCCGACGATGAGAGGTATCGAGATGGCACCTCGGACTGCAGCAATTAATTCTGATGAGATCGGCTGGATAGCGCCACTTCCGGCATCCATAAAAAGCAATCTCAATCCAAGCATTTCTGCAGCCATAGCGGTACACACTGCGATGTCCGATTTATTGGCCGGAATTGGAGATGTATTGCTCATATATTGCACGGTAGTCCCGACGCCTCCATCGATCAGCATATACCCGGTAGGTAAAACTTCAAGCGGGCTTAGTTTGAGATAAGGCGCCGCGATGACATGTTGGCCAATCAGCAAATCAGGATTTCTGCCAGATACCAAAGAAAGAAATAGAATGGCATCAGCATGGTAACTTAGTTGATAAGAGTTCCCCGGAAAAAGGATGAGTGGAATTTGACAACGCTTTCGCATCATCTGCAGGCATTGATCCAACTGACTATTGACAATAAGGCTCCCCCCGATAAAAAAATAATCAACCTTGCAACGGACAGACAAATCGATGATCTGATCCAGCTTCCCCAGGCGCATCTTGTCCGGATCGATCAATACAGCCAGCTTCTTGCTGCCCAGTTGCCTGGCTTTAAGAAGGTCAGAGTAGATATGATCCCGGTCAGTTTCCATTGATCAAAGATAAAAACTCGAAGGATAAGGCGAAGGCTGAGGCTAAGGCTAAGGAAAAATCAAATTGCCGTTGTTGGAGATTTCTCCAACAAAATGTAAATCATCACACAAAATGCTTAAGCATCCTGATCTCTTCCTTCGTCAATGGCCTGTATCTCCCACGGGGTAAATTCTTTTTCGTTAATCCGGCATAATAGGTTCTGTCAAGCTTCATGACTTCATAACCGAGGTGTTCAAAAATGCGCCTTATCACGCGGTTCTTCCCGGAATGGATTTCGATCTGAACTTCTTTTTTCGGCATGTCTTCGATATAATGCAGACTATCGGCCTTGATGTCACCGTCTTCGAGTGTCACCCCGGAGCGAATCTTTTCAAGGTCTTTAAGATTGAGATTTTTATTCAGCGACACATGATATACTTTTGGGACTTTATGTCTTGGATGAGAAAGTTTTTTTGTCAGCTCCCCATCATTCGTCAAAAGAAGTAACCCTGTTGTATTCCGATCGAGTCGTCCTACAGGATAAACACGTTCGTTGATTTTTTCTTCCAGGATATCAAGCACTGTCCTTCTTCCCTTTTCATCGTTTGATGTAGAAAGTATATTTCTTGGTTTATTTAAAAGATAATAAACAAACTTATCGACAGGCTTAACAGCTTTTCCTTTAAACTGAACAACATCTTTTTCCTGAACTTTATATCCCATTTCCTGCACGACCACACCATTGACAGTGACATGACCTTGCATGATCAAAGTGTCCGCTGCCCGGCGACTTGCGATGCCGCAGTGAGCAAGGTATTTATTCAAACGCATTTCCTCCATAGTTCAATAGGCAATTTGCAATAGGCAATAGGCAATAGGCAATAGGCAATAAGCAATAGGCAATAGGCAAAATTAGATTTCTTAATGATTTGTTGGCTTATTAGTTTATTGGTTTATAAGCCTATAAACTTCCTAACCATCTAAACATTTAACCATTAAACACAAACCACAGTGGTTAATACAAATGGAAATGTGGATACATATTTATGCTGAAACACCTAGAAAGGAATTGGTTCATCTTCTTCATTGATCCTCGAAGGCCGTGTGATAATCGCATTATAATTATCCGCAGGGCCTTTGCCTGAAATATCATTAAAGAAATCATCACCGGGATCAGTAAACTTGGCATATTGGCTGATGAATTTCAGATTGACTGTGCCAAGAGCTCCATTTCTATGTTTAGATACGATGATCTCAGCAGCATCTTTTGAAATCGTAGGATCGGATTCCATCTCGTAGTAATCGGGACGATAGATGAACATGACTATATCGGCATCCTGTTCGATAGCTCCTGAGTCTCTGAGGTCGGATAACTGAGGACGTTTATTTCCACCACGTGTTTCAACTGCACGACTTAACTGTGACAAGGCTACGACAGGTACCTCAAGTTCCTTTGCCATGGTTTTCAATGCGCGGGAAATAGAACTGATTTCCTGTTCTCTCGTACCGGTACGTTTGGTGGAATCAGGACCTGAGCTCATCAACTGAAGATAATCGACGACCACCAGTTGAATGTCGTGTTGCATCTTGAGTCGTCGGCATTTTGCGCGGAGTTCGAAGATGTTGATAGCAGGCGTATCGTCGATGAAGATCGGGACTTCACTGAATCGCTCAACAGCACTGTTGAGTTGCTGCCATTCGTAATCTTCCAGTTGGGCATTCCTGAGTTTGGAGCCGGGGATTTCAGCGACCATCGACATCAGACGATGAGTAAGCTGCAATGCTGACATTTCCAAAGAGAAGAAAGCTACAGGACGATTGAAATCGAGTGCAGCATTTCTTGCAAGTGAAAGACAGAAGGCTGTCTTACCCATACCGGGACGAGCTGCAACAATGATAAGATCTGATTTCTGCCATCCGTTGGTGATCCTGTCGAGTTCGGTGAAACCTGCAGGAACACCATTGATGCCAATTGCTTTTTTACTTAGTGCTTCAAGTTCTTTTTGTGCTTTAATGGCAAGGTCGCCGAGTCGGCTGTATCGTCGGTTGAGATTTTTCTGCGTGATGTCGAAGAGATTACTTTCTGCTTCATCGAGCATCTGGAATACATCCTTAGTGTCTTCGAAGGCATCGCTGATCGTAGTGGTGCTCACTTTGATCAGTTCACGTTGAATATGTTTTTGAGCGATGATCCTTGAGTGAAATTCAAGATTGGCAGCGCTCGCTACTTTATTGGTTAACTCTGCGAGAAAGCCGACGCCTCCTGCCATTTCAAGGTTGCCTGATTTTTTTAAGGCTTCATGGACCGTAAGTATATCGACAGGTTGTGATCTTTCGAAGAGTCGGATCATGGCTTCGAAGATGACGGCGTGTGGTTTTTTATAAAAACTATCCGGTGTCAGGATGTCGAGCACGACGGACATTGCGTCTTTGTCGAGCATGAGGGCGCCCAGGACAACTTCTTCTATCTGAACAGCCTGGGGTTGTAGTTTTCCGTAGACGAGATTCGTCAGGTCATTGTCTGTGCGTATTGGTTTTAGCCTTGTGCCTGAAGATTGGGGGGAGTATTGATTTGGCTCAGCCATGGTGATGATTAGATATTCAAAATTAATAATATGTCAAATGGGGCGTAAAGCTATATCCCCTGTTCCGTTTTTAGATCATTTGTTTTGCTACAGTGATCAGTGCAATGTTGGCAACTCGTTTTTTCCTGTGGAGAAGAATGTTAGAAAATAAATTTCCGCAAGCATTCTATTCCCAAGGTACACATTATAACAATTTTAAATTTGAAAAAGTGTATAATCAGCCTTCTGTTTTTGTGGAAATTAGTGGCCGTTTTACCTCATATCAGGTAAAATTGAATGTATAAATCTCTCAAATCAAGAAGATCAGACATTCATTTTTAACACTTAGAAAAAAGTCAGATATGTGAGAAAATAGTATATCAATAGGTATTCTTCTGAAAAATTAGGCTTAGGTTTTTGGTCAGGGCAGCCGGTTTGGTTGAGGGGCTAAGGTTATTGGCTAAAAGAATGAAATAAATTCTATTTGAAATAAACAAATTAACGGATGATGCAGAAACGACCTGAATACATTTGTCCTTTTTCAGTTATCAACCAGGTGTAATATCCTTCAGACAAATTCTGCAATTCAATTTGCATCATTGGTTGATTGAAATCAGCAGAATAAACTTGTTTACCCACAAAATCAAATATCCGCACATGGCCGTTTATTACCGTTTTATCATTAAATGAAATTGTTAGTTGATCATTAGCAGGATTCGGATAGACTTGCACATGACTTTCATTTTCTGGTCCGTTATTTTTATCACCTGGCTCCTCAATCGCACTCACGATGGGAGGTGTCACGATAGTTATGGCTAAAGGATCGTTCAATCCTGAAGTAACAATTGGCACGACATCCATTCCATCCAGTGTAGAACGCATAATTTGATTTGTTCCATAATCGGTCCAATACAATTCATCTTTAGGGATATCCAAGTAAATCCCAAAAATGTATTCACCATCAACCACCCCCTGGTAAATAACTTCCCTGCCACTTCCATCAAAATTCATGCGCTCAATACGACCCCGGCCATCATCAGTCCAATATAGTTTTTCATTTATGGTATCCAGGGCGATTCTGATAGGAAAGCCATCAGCATCATTCATTAAGTTAATGCGGTTCTGGCCATCCAATGTACTTGACCAAATACTGGTGCTATCCAGGTCAGAAAAAAATAACAAATCATGTGAAGGAAAAACTGCAATGCCGGTAAGATTGGTGAATGTATCTATACCGATTACTTCCTGATTACTCCCATCAAGATTGACCCGATAGAGTCTATGGCGCCTGTTGTCTGCCCAATACATTTTTTGATGGTCATAATCGATATCAATATCTACGGGTAAACCGACATCGGTAATAAAAGGACTTCCAATTGTGTCACCTATTTCAGCGACTACTATTTGGGAGGGGAATTGGCGGGTCCAGTATAATTTACCCGAGCTTGAATCAGATAACATATCATATGGGGCAACCACACCCTGTTTAATCTTTTTTATCAGCACTGCGTTGATACTGTCGAGATGCAAAGACAAAATATTATTGCCACTCCGGTTAAGTATATAAAGTTCTCTTTCCTGGGAAAATAATGAAATGGCAGAAAAATGCAAAATCACCAATAACCAAATTGTAAGTTTGAGGAAACGTTTCATCTAATTGTAATTTAGAAAGTTTGAAAAAAAAGATCAATTTAATAATGGTAGTATTCAGTTATACTTTTTTGTAAGTTGAAAATTTTATATGGAATTAAAACAATATTTTCAATTAACAAATAATATTACATTCTGCAAAATAGTCCTTTTTAAATCAATTCTACCATAAATGATAATCTCCAATTTTTATATTGATTTTGTATAATTCATAAATATGCTGTAGACCTCATCAGCAGCCTTATCCCACGAAAACTTTTTTACCTGGTCAAATCCTTTCATTATCATATCCTCCCTTACTTTTTCATTCAACGAAACCGAACTCATGTGATGAGCCAATTGCTCTACATCCAACGGGTTAAAATAAAGGGCAGCATCACCACCTACTTCAGGCAAAGAAGAAGCATTACTGCTGATCACCGGAACATCACTTGCCATCGCTTCAAGTAAAGGCAATCCAAAACCTTCATACAATGACGGATACACAAGCGCATGTGCAGCAGCCATCCAAGACTTTGTATTATCCCGATCAATAAACCCGGGCATGTGAATATCATTTTTCCATTTACTCTGTTCAACACTTTTAAATACATCATCCGCATCCCATGATGCTCTTCCCGCAATCACCAATTGATGATCACCTGGATTCATGGATTTGAATTGTTCAAATGCACGAACCAATGTCACTACATTTTTTCGCGGATGAATTGCCCCGAGATAAAAGAAATAAGGCTTTCCCCCCGTATGCTGATCTCGAAACAATTGAATTTTATCAGTTGCCATCGGGCTATAACCTGACGACACTCCATTGTACACCACAGATATTTTTTCAGGAGGTATTTTATATGCAGCGATTAATTCATTTTTCGAAAATTGGGATACCGTGATGATGTGATCCGTATGCTTTAAATAAGCAGGCATCCAGTTTTTATAAAAATTCCTGATCCTCGGCACAAAATATTCAGGATAACGATGAAATGCCACATCATGAATGATACTCACTTTTCGTGCTTTCAATTTTAATGGCACAAATCCATCAGGACTGAAAAAAACATCTGATTTCTGACGCGTCACATCCGCTTTGACAGGATACTTCAACCAATACCTAATCAATGCAGGCAGCCTCGCCGGCGGACCAAAGACATGCGGCATCACATTCGGTCCATGCACAAACTGCGGTTGAAACGGCCGATCAAAATAATAATCAAACCGATCCTCCGGATGCGCTGTAACCATCCTGCTCATGATCTCATGCGTCACCGTCCCGATCCCTTCCAGGCGGTCCTGCATCATATGACGGGCATTAAGCGCTATTCGCATGCGTGAGAACGTGAGAGCGTGAGAACGTGAGAAACGTGAGAACGTAAGATAAAAATATTTGTACTGGCTGTGGCTTGCCCCAGCCTATGGCAAATATTAAAAAGAGAGATCTTGAATCTGTAATTATTTCAACTAAACCCATTTAACTACCAACCAATCCACTTTCCAACAACTTTCAACCAATAACCATCCAGATTTGTGATCTTTGATGGCCTGAAAACACACATTCATCTATGAGTATTGAAAAAAGGACGGACATCTTAGTTGTAGGAGCAGGAATTGCAGGCCTCACCACTGCAATTAAAATCGCTATGTCGAGACCAGATCTCAAAGTGACCGTCATGGCCAAGGCAGAGAAAAATGAAGGCAATACCAAATATGCCCAGGGCGGAGTAGCAGCAGTCTGGAATCAAAAAGAAGACACGATTGAAAAACATATCGCAGATACCCTTGATGCCGGGGATGGTCTTTGCAAAGAAGATGTCGTCCGCATGGTTGTCACCGAAGGCCCCGTTCGTGTCCGTGAATTAATTGAATGGGGAGCAAGATTTGACAAAGAGCAGGGCGGTGAATACGATCTCGGGCGTGAAGGAGGACATAGCGAAAACCGCATCCTTCACTACAAGGATATCACAGGCTGGGAAATTGAAAGGACCTTACTTGATAAGGCTGCTTCACTTTCGAACATTACTATTCTTGAAAATTATTTTGCGATTGACCTGTTGACGCAGCATCATCTTGGTTATAATGTCACAAGACTTACACCTGATATTGAATGCTACGGTGTATATGCATTAGATAAAGAAACACTCGAAGTTGAAACTCATCTTGCACGTATCACCATCTTAGCGACAGGCGGGGCTGGTCAAATTTATCGCGCCACG
>JAAEAZ010185958.1_pt1 | contig 11489 bp, 8 predicted proteins | sample 7277811 | NCBI WGS metagenome assembly JAAEAZ01 (sample SAMN13876997, study PRJNA601929) | soil metagenome | isolation source: soil | host: Panicum virgatum | place: USA: Fermi National Accelerator Laboratory | collected 2010-11-19 | reverse complement strand
GCCGGGCGTGCCGGGCGTGCCCGGCACGCGTGATGTCGCGCCGGCGGAGCTGCCGTCTGATCGCGCCGATCGGGCGGATCCGCCCGTGGCTTGTGCCCCGGCGGCGGGTGAGCTGCGTGCCGAGCTCGCGGCGGAGGTAGGACCCGCGGCGGCGGCGCTGCCGCTCGACCTGGTCGACGTGGTCGCGTACGCCTGGCGCGCGTTTCGACGCGGCCGAGATCCCTAACGTCGATGTGGACCGGCGACGCTGACGGACGAGCGACAGCGCCGGGACCGTAGGCTCTCGACGTGGTGCCAACGCGGGCGCCAAGCCCGGGGCTCGTTCGTCACCGTCGCCGGCGGCCGCGATCGCCTCGCCGGCCGATCCTCCAGGCCGTCAGCAAGCCGACGAGCCCCAGGCCGAGCGGCGAGCGGTCGCCCGCATCGCAGCAGCCCCCCGACCTGGCCGGGGCGACCGCGTCGACCTGATCGAAGGGGAGATCCGTCGCGGTGCTGCACATCGGTCCGGTCACCCCGAACTGGTCCTTGATCCCGGGCCACAGCTGCTGATCGCACATGTCGTGGCCGGCGGTGCCCGCCGGGCATGCGAGCGGACCGTCGAGCTCGATGAACCGGAAGATCTTCTGCCATTGCGACGTATCGTCGGAGCGGCCGACCGCCATGAAGTCCGGATCCCAGTTGGCCGCGCAGCCGACCAGCGTGCCATCGGGCCGCTTGCCGAGGCAGCCGAGCTGCGGGGAGGTCACCGCGGCTCCAAAGCTCGTTCCGCCGTCGTCGGAACGGAACGTGCCCTCTCCGCTGACCGCGAACACGGTCATCGCGTCGCGGATGACCACGTTGGCGATCGGCCGGGTCGTCGCGAGGATCTCGCGGAAGCTCGCCCCGCCGTCGGTCGACCGGTACAACCGATCGCCCAGCCCGTTCGCGCCGACCGACACGAGGTAGACGTGCTCGGGGTCCGTGGGAGCGACCGCGGCCACGGTGACGGTCGGCGTGCCGGCGAGCTGGACGCCGGCCAGCGAGGCGGGCGTCCAGGCCTGGCCGCCATCGATCGTCGAGAAGACCTGCGCGGTCGGGGGCGTGTTGGCCATCTGGTACCCCGAGATGTAGACGTGCATCGCATCGGAGGGCGCGACCACGACGCGGTTCCACGATGTCACGGGCGAGCTCCTCCCGCGCGACACGAACGTGACGCCACCGTCGGTGGATCGCAGGACATCGTTGGGCTTCATGCTGTCGGACGTCGCGACCCAGATCTCGCCGGTCGGGCCGATATCGACGGCGTCGACCCACATATCTGCGATCCGGCCCGGGGCGTCGGCGGGCAGCTCAGCGGTGGCCGTGGTGAAGCTACAGCCGTGGTCGCGGCTGACCCGCAGCCCGGCGTACGTCGTCGCGAACAAGGTTCCGTCGGCGGCGATCGCGTACATCGGATCGAACGGACCGCCGTAGCCGATGTTCTGCTCGCACGTCCAGCGGAACGAGCACCCGCCGTCGTGGCTGATCAAGAGCCCGATGGTGGAGCGGACGTACAGCGACTGGTTGTCGTTGGCCTGGAAGAACACCCCGTTGGTCACGGGAGGACGGCCATTGGCGTGCCCGGTGGTCGTCAGGCTCACGCTGGCCATCACGAGCGCGACCCGGAGCACGCCCTGAATGTCTTGGTGACGACGCAGCATCCTAGTCAGGGAACCAGGCCCCAGAGTGATTTAGTCTGTGGCTGGCATGGGCGAAAGGCAAGCACGATACCAGGCGTGATGGTCGCGGCGTCGTCACGCGAGCCCGCGGCTCTTGCGTCGAGAGTGTGACCACGATCCCGCGCGGCGGGCCGCCGGGCGAAGGTCGCGTGTGTGATCGCGGTCTCGTCCCGAGGGCCGCGGTGGGCCGCCGCGGCAGTCTCACGGCGTACGGGACGGAGCCGGCCACCGTGACAGGACGTTCAACGGCGCGGCCCGGCGGAGGCAATCCTCGAGCGTGCCGGTTCGCGCCTTGGCTCCCCGCGCGCAGGCGCGGACGGCCTCGAGACCGGTGAGCGCCAGGAACCCGGGCGTGATCGTCGCTTGATCGGACCAGATGCCGCGTTCCAGCGCGCCCCAGGCGATCTCCGACGACGCGCCTGCGAGGTAATCGATCTCGTAGAGCGCGTTGTCGATCTGCTGCGCGGGCAGCCCGCGCGCCCGCCCGAGATAATACCGGCGCGCCTCCATGCGCGCCGACGGATCGGTCCACAGCGTGTCGATCAAGAGGCCCACGAGGTCCTCGCGCGCCTGCGGATCGAGGACCTGGTTCTTCGGCATCATGCCGAACGCGACGTGATCGGTCATGCTCACCAGCAGCGGGCGCGGCAGCTCACCCCCCGTGAAGTTGAACGGCAGATCGTCGCTGTCGGCCTTGTCGGTGTAGAGGGTCTCGTCATGGCAATCGACGCAGTGCTGGTCGAGCTTCGAGCGCAGCGCGGCGGTCACCGCCACGCCGCCGGTCGGCCCGAGCCGTACGGCGATGACCGGGGCGACGGGCACCGGGGCCCGGGCGCGCGCGTCCCGGCGCCAGCTCTCGGCATACCGCTCGAGGGCCACCTTCATCGACGCCTTGAAGGTGTTGTCGTGGTCGACCACGGTCTCGATCGCGCGGATGTCGTCGTTGGTGGCTCGATCGCCGAGCACGTAGTTGACGAAGTGGCTGGTCATGCAGCTGTTGAACTCGGGTTGCTCCGTGGCGAGCTTCGCGAAGCCCAGCGGCGTGAGCGGTGCTTCGCCGCGCAGATCACGGATGTCGCGGCCGTACAGCGGCCCGGTCCCGGTGGCCTGGAGCGCCGGGATGTAGTGGATGCTCGCGCGGCTGTCCGGAAAGCCGAGGAAGAACTGCGAGCCGTAGTCGAGGCGCGCGTGGCAGTTCATGCAGAGCTCGGTGTGCGCCAGCCGCTTCCATGAGTCGTGGACGAAGAAGTTGTTGCCGTGGGCGTTGATCTCGAGGACCTTGTCCGTGGTGGCGCCGAAGCTGTTTCGCAGGTTGCACCACATCACCTCGTAGTAGCCGCGCTGGCGCTGCCGTCGGTCCGGGAGCCAGTGGAGGATCTGCGGCGCGGTGAGCACGCCGGCGTGCTGCCCGGGGCGAACCTCCTCGCGCGGTGCCCACTTGCCACTCTCCGGCCATGCTCCGAGGTCCGCGAGCTCGTGCTTGGGGCGCTTGATCTCGAGGGCGCCGATCTTCTGCCGCCGGTAGTACAGCTCGACGTTGCGGTCGCGGAACGTGGAGTTGCCGGTGAACAAGGTCGCCATCGGCAGATCGTGCTCGATGACGTACGCCGTGGTGCGCTTGACCTCGTCCATGAAGCTGCGGTTGAACTGGTTGTACTGGTCCTCGTCGCGCAGGCAGCGGATGAGGTTGGGGCCGCAGCCGCACAGCGAGTTGGTCTCGAGCTCCGGGGAGCCGACCTGGCTGTCACATGACAGCGTGATCGCCGTCTTGTAGCTATGCTCGTTGGGGGCGAGCGTCCACTTGTCCGGCCGGTAGGAATCGGGGCAGACCTTGACGTCGGCATGGAGGTCCCACCACGGCCGGACCGTGACCGCCTCGTCCGCGGAGCATGGCGTGCGTAGGTACAGCGGGGCGTTGACGTCGGGCTCGTGCTTGAGCACGAACGAGTGGGGCAGCGCGTAGTAGTTGCGGACGTTGACGAACGCGGCGAATAGCAGCGACGGCATTACCTCATCGGCGAACCGCTGCGTCCCGAGGATCTCGTCGATGTAGCTGTCCAGCGGCGCCTGCCCGCTGTCGATCTTGTTCGCCCACGCCGCCAGCTGTGTGGGCTCGCTGACGAGGCCCACCAGCGCGCCCATCGCGGCGAGCAGCTCCGGCGTGGCCCCTGTCGTCGCGGCGGAGTTGGCGGCGGCCGCGGTCTGCGGGGCGGTCGCGGTCGCGACCGATCCGGTGGCGGTGGAGCCGGTGCCGGCGGCCGGGGGCTGCGGAGGTTGTGGGATGGCAGCGGCCGAGCCCGGGTCCGCGGCGCCTGCGCTCGCGGTGCCCGCGCCTGCGGCGTTCACGCCCGAAGTGCCCGGGTCCGCGGCGCCTGCACCCGCGGCGCCCGCCTCTGCGGTGCCCGCGCCTGGGGAGCTTGCGCTTGAAGAGCCCGCGCTTGAAGAGCTTGCGCTTGAAGAGCCCGCGCTTGAAGAGCCCGCGCTTGAAGAGCCCGCGCTTGAAGAGCCCGCGCGCGAGAAGCTCGCGTCTGAAGAACCTGCGGACGGCGGATCGGCCACGGCACCTCTACATGCGGCCACCGCCAGCACCAACCCGATCCACCCTGTGCGCGCGTACGTCCTCCGGCGGGCCGAACGCGTCACGAGGTGCCGTCCAGCAAGAACTCGCAGACCTTCCCGCTATAGCCGTAGCGCTCCGGATCGAGGCCCCCGAGGTGGAGCAAGGTCGCTCCCACATCGTCGAGAAACGGCACGCGGCCGGCCTCGGCGAGGTCCCCGTTGCGGTACGCGAGGGCAAGCCCTTCCATGCGCCTCCCGGTCCTGCCGAATGACTTGCCGGCGCGGATCCCCGGGCCGGTGAACAGGAAGGACGTCTGCGGCAGGTGGTCCTTGCCGAGCATGTCGTTCTGGCGCGGGAACCGGCCCAGCTCCGAGCCCACCACGGTGACGGTCTGCCGCGCGAGCACCCCGTGGCGGTTCTTGCGCGCGTGGAGGTCCGCCAGGTAGTCGTCGAAGAACTTGGCGAAGTTGCCGTTCATCTCGCCTTGCTTCGACTCGTTGCGAATATGCGTATCCCAGCCCAGCAGGCCCAGATCGAGGACGACGCCGCAACACAGGTCGTTCTCGATCAACCACAGCGCCCGATCGAAGCTCTCCGCCATGCTCTGCGCCACGTAGTCGGTCGACCGCCCGGCGACGGCCAGCGGCGGCACCTCGGCGGCGTGCTCGAAGAAGTCGGCGACCTCCTTGAGGTAGATCGCGGTTTGCTCGGCCTCCCGCCAGCCCGGGCCGCTGCGTCCGATGTCGCCGGCACGCTGGCGAAGCACCTTCGCCAGCGTCGCGAGCTCCTGCGGGCTCGCCCGCGCGAGCTGATCGAAGACATCATTCTTGCCGAAGTAGAACTGGTCGGCCGTACCGAAGTAGGCCGGCGAGTGCATGACCCGCGACGACAGGTTGATGTAGGCCGCGCCCAGCGGCTGGCCGCTCCGGCGCGTGGCGATGACGTCCAGCACGCTGGGCATCACGTCGACGATGTTCGTCTTGAGGTGGAAGAACTGCTTCTGGCCGGTGTCGTGGTTCACGGTCCGGACCTGGACGCCGTTGAGCACGGTGAGCTCGGACGCCCAGCGCGACAGCGGCGCGAAGTGCGGCCCCAGCCGGAGCTCGCCTGCGGTGACCACGCGGTTATCCGTCGGGAGCGTGACGATGCTGTCCACCTCCGGGACGAACTTCGGATCGGTCGTGTAGAGCGTGTCGTGGCCGCCCGAGAGCAGGATCAGGACCCAGTAGCGAGGGTGAGCCGCCGCAACGACGCGCTCGGTGTGCGGCGTGCTGCGGCAGCCGAGGAGGGACGTTCCTGCCAGCCAGGCGCCGGTCCCCAGGGCGAGCTTCACGATGTCGCGCCGCGTCGTCAACTTCGATAAGGCATAGTAGCATCGTTGCGCCGCTCCCGAGCCGAAATCACAGCGGGCTCCACGTGACTCCGAGCGCGATGACGCTGGCATTCTGCGTGTTCTTGCCCGCCACGAACAGCCGCCCCGACAAGCTCACGCCGAGATCGTTGTTGAGCTGGTAACCGACGCCGCCGCCGACGAGGTAGATGGTCTCGGCGAGGATCGCGTCGTGGTACAGCGTCACGTCGGACGTGTTATCGGCGAAGTTGATCTCGCTGAAGTTCACTCCATCGTGGGTGATGCGCCCGTTGGCGTCGATGTGAATATCGAGCTTCTGATCGAGCAGCTTGTGCCCGATCGTGGCGGCGAAGTCGCTGCGGTTCTGTCCGAACTGCGCGGTCATCGGCGTGCGGTCGTACTTCTCGACCACGCTGAACTCGTAGAGTAGGTGCACGTACGTCGCCTCGCCGATCAAGCGGCCGATCGCCAGGCCCAGGTGCAGCGCCTTCAGGTGCCGCCCGGCCACCGTGTTGCCGACCGTCTCGTAGCTCGCGACCGGGAGCGACACCGCGATGTGCGGGGTCAGCGCGAGCGGCTCGTCGAGCACCTGGTAGCGCGCGCCGACGCGAAGATCGGTCAGCGTGGCGTGCGCCTTGCCGTCATCGTAGCTGCCCCCACCGGGGTGCGGGTACGCATTCAGGGTCCCGTTGTACGTGAGGAGTGCGAAGGGAAGCGCGACGTTCACCGCGAGGCGGCTCACCGGCACGTACTCGGCGCCGAGCGTGAACTGGTGCGTCGTGGTCCCGGCGCTGATCAAGTCGGCGCCTTTGTCCTGGATCACCTTGTCGGAGATCCCGAGGTTGTAGTCGAGGCTGAGATCCAGGGCGCCCGTGTCTGGGACCCATGCTTGCGCGTGTGCGTCACTCCACGCCGACCCGAAGGCGACAAGGACCGACGCGACGGCGACGCTGAAAACGACTCGGCATGGTCTCATTTGCTCTCCTCTGCAAACCAGACTAGGTTGGATCAGCGTTTTATCAGAATTTTCTGAGAGCCATCGCATGCCCGCAAGAATCTGGGCGTTCCTTGCAGCCGTGGTGGTCGGCGGCTGCTCGCGCGCGAGCCCGCCCGCGAACGGGCGAATCGTCGTCGCGTTGACGATCGACTGGGAAGGTGCCTATGTCTCTCCCGACGGGCTCGATGCGCTTGACGAGTTTCGCAGCGCGCTCGGGCCGGCGCCGCTGACGCATTTTGTCTCGGCGGGCTACTTCACGAAGGACCATCCGGACCCGACGGCTGCGGCGTCGATCACGCAGGCCGTCCGCAAGGGTGACGAGCTCGCCGTCCACCTCCACGCGTGGCGCTCGCTCGCGAAGGCCAGCGGCATCGAGCCGAAGCTGAGTCCGTCGTTCCTCACGGGGACCGACAAGCTCCTCGAGTTCGAAGACGGAGATGTCGGGTTCGACACAGACCTCGACGCCTACGGTGTGCCCGAGCTGCGTGTGCTGCTGCGCACGTCGCGGCGCCTGCTCGAGCAGACCCACCTCCCGGTCTCGAAGTCGTTTCGCGCGGGCGCCTATCTCGGCACGCCCAAGGTCCTGCAGGCGATCCGCGAGGAGGGCTTCACCGTGGATTCCTCGGCGATCGACTTCCGCCAGGTCGACGAGCGCAAGGACGAGGTCCTCCCCAGGCGGATCCAGGCGATCTGGCCCGGCATCGAACCGACCACCCAGCCGTGGCTGGTTCGCGCACCGGGTGGCTCGCTGCTCGAGATGCCGATCGCCGCGTTCGCCGACTACGCCACCGCGGACGAGATCGTGGCCGTGTTCGAGGCCGCGCATACCCGATTGCAGAAGGACCCAGGCCGAGACGTGTTCGTGGTGGTCGGGTTCCACCAGGAGACCGCGCACGACTTCGGCGGCCGGCTCGGCGAGGCGATGAAGAAGGTCCGCGCGCGCCCGGAGCTCACCGGCGGGCTGGTGTTCACCACGGTCGAGGACGCCGCCGCGCGGGCGCGGCACGCGGTCTCGCCGGCGCTGTGACAACCATCGCACGCCGCGGCGTATCTGCGCTCGTCGCTGCCTGCTACACTCACCGCCCGGTGCGGCGGACACACTGGATCCTGGGCGCGGCCCTGCTTGGTGCGTGCGGCCAACCCGCCGGCGATTCCTCCGGGCCGGCCTGTGAAGATCCGCCCCGGGGCCCGGCGATGGCGCGATTTGCGGACGTGACCCACGCCAGCGGGGTCGACTTCCACTATGCGACCGTGGACTTCAAGGGCGGCGGGCTGGCGGTGGTCGATCTCGATGGCGACGGGCTTCCGGAGATCGTGGCCGGCCGGCGCACCGGCGGCCTGGCGCTGTACCGGAACCTCGGTTCGCTGCGGTTCCAGAAGGTCGCCGATTCGGGGCTCGATGAAAGCCTGCCCGTCACCGCGATCGCCGCCGTGGATCTCGACAACGACGGCCATCGCGATCTGGTCCTGGCCAGCACGGGAGTTGCCTACGTGATGGCCAACCGCGGCGACGGCACGTTCCGCGAGGCCGCGCGGTTCGACAACTCCGGCACCACCGAGCACATCCTGCCGGTGGATCTCGACGGCGACGGGCTCCTGGACCTCTACTTCAGCGACTACGACTACCGCGAGACCCTGACGCAGAACCGGCTGTACATGAACCGGGGCGGCCTCCAGTTCCTGTTCGCCGGCACGATGGGGGAGGGGCAGTCGTGGTCGGCGACGGCGATCGACTTCGACGGCGACGGCGACCAGGATCTGTACGTGGCCAACGACACGCTGCTCGCCGACTTCGGCAGGCCCGTGGCGTCGTCGCCCCAGATCTCGTACCTGCCGGTCGACTTGCTGCTGCGCAACGACGGCCCCGGCCCCGATGGGGTGCCGCGCTTCACCAACATGTCCGCCGACATGGGCCTGGCCAAGCCGCGCAGCTCGATGGGCGGCCTGCTCGGCGACTTCGATGACGATGGGATCCTCGATCTCTACATTCCGGACTACGGCGCCAAGAAGCTGTTCCTGCGCGACCCGGCCGGCGGCTACGTCGAGCGCGCGGCCGGGCTCGGGGTCAATGGCATCGTGCGCGACAACGCCCGGTGTGGGCCCGAGTCCGAGGACGAGGACTGTCTCCTCTTGTCGTGGAGCGCCGCGCTCAGCGACTTCGATCTCGACGGCTACGACGAGCTCCTGGTCGTCAACGGCGAGACCGAGCTGGGGAGATCGCCTCCGGTGCTCCTGTTCGCGCGCGGCTCGGAGCCGACGTTCCACGAGGTCTCGCCCGACATCGGCTGCCTGGACGCGCGCGGCCTGGTCGTGACCGACCTCGACGGCGATGGCGACCAGGACGTGGTGATCAGCCAGAAGGCGGGTCCGCTCGTGATCTACCAGAACCTGGGTAGGCCCGCGCCGGGGACGTGGCTTCGGGTCGAGCTCCACGGCCAGGCGAGCAACCGCGAGGGCGCGGGCGCGGTCGTGACGGTGCACATGGCCAGCGGCCGGACCCAGATGAAGGCCGTCGGTACCGGTGGCATCATTCATTCTGCGAGCCCGGCGGAGGCGTTCTTCGGGCTGGGCCGCGATGCCGTCGAGATGGTGGAGGTCCGGTGGCCCTCGGGCCGGCACACCGAGGTGACCCGGCCACCGGCGGGGGCGCTGATCCTGGACGAGGGGAGCCCGTGAGCCTGGGCCCGACAACGTAGAAGTCCCCGACCGGTGAATGTGCGAGTCGTGTTGCGGCACCGAATGTGCGGCACCTGAATGTGCGATCGATCGGATCAACCGAGCGATTTCTCGAGCGGAAGGATGGATCCGCCTTGCGATCGCACGGGTCGCGAGATACGCCTCCAGCATCGAGCTTGCTGGGCGCATCCTCGTTCTTGCAAGGGCGAGAGCGGCTCTGTAACAATGTATGTCTAGGCCGTCGATCGGATCGACGTGCCAGGAGGTGTTGATGAAGTGGAACCTCGCCGCCGCACTCGTGACTGTCCTCGTGGTGGAGATGCACGCGGCCCGGCCGGCCGACGCGTGCGGCGTCAAGCTGACGGTCAAGAGCTCGGCGCCGCGCAAGGCGGTCGCCCACACCTCGAACCCCTCGGACGTTCTGCTCCTCGGCAACCCTCCTCGTCGGCTCGAGCTGGATCTGACGGCCGCGGGACATCGCGTCGAAGTTGCGCCCACCGCGTCGGCGGCCAAGCGGAAGTCCTACGCGGTCGTGATCACCGACGGCAATCTGCAAGATGAGGCTCGATCGAGCTTCCCCGGAGCCGTCGTGATCGTGCGCTCGGGAGACGTCACCGCCGACACGCGTTCGCTGGAGCAACAGGTCGCGCGCCGGCCGGTGCGAACCGAAGAAGCGCGGAACCCCGTGGCCGCGCGTCCGTCCCGTAACCCGATCGCCGCGGGGCCTTCGCAACCGGAGTCCCGCCGGCCCGTCGCAAGCAGCGAGCCGAAGGAGGCCCAGCCCGTGCCTGATCCGACCCCCCCACCGGCGCGGGTCGCGGCATCGGTATCCCAGCCCACCCCGCCGGAGCGGGTTGCGGCATCGGTGCCCAAGTCCACCCCGCCGGAGCGGGTCGCGGCATCGGTGCCCAAGCCCACCCCGCCGGAGGTCACTCCCACGCCGGACAGACCGAAGGCCGTGGCCAAGGCGAATGCGGTCCATGATGAGGTGTACTTCACGCTCGGCAGCTTCAAGCTCGACAACCAGGCGGCTCTCGCCAAGGCCGTGCGCTGGCTCAAGGACAGCAGCGACGTCCAGGTGGTCATCGAGGGACACGCGGATCCGACGGGGACCCACGAAGGCAACATGGTGCTGTCGCAGAAGCGTGCCGAGTTCGTGCGTGACTTCCTGGTGTCCGCCGGGATCGATCAGGCACGGCTCGATGTGATCTCGTATGGCGATACGCGGCTCCGGTATGGCAGGGCCGATCGCCGAAACCGCCGGGCCGCGATCGTCGTGAAGTAGCCATGCCGCGGCTCTGCATCGTTCACCGCGCGCTGGGGGCCGGACTGCTGCTCGCGGCATGCGGAGGCAACGAGCGCCCGGCCGTCGATGCGGGGTGCTGGCCGCTCAGCGACCCGCCGAGCGCTCAGATCGGAACCGGGGACATCGCCTTCGCGCCCATGCCCGACGTGCTCCCCGTCATCATCAACACGGGGGCGCAGGGCGATCCGTTTCTCCAGGTGCACGCTCGCATCCACGGTATTCCGCCGGGCGATCCTCAAGACACCCTCGCGCCCGGCAACCCGAAAACGATGGGGAGCGTCGTCATCCCGGATCTGGGGCGGACGCTCGGCCCCGACGGCCCAGCCACCTTCGGCTATGCCTGCTCGCCGGAGCCGGGTGCCTATGACCTGGCCCGCTCGCTCCATATCGGCTTCGGCTTCGGGAACAATCCGCTCGATCAGGTGTCGGGCAAGCAGGCCCGCATCACCATCGAGGTCGTCGGCTCCAATGGGCTCTCTGCCAGGGACGAGAAGCTGGTGACGCTGATGGTCCTGTCCGGGGCTGCGCCTGGTGCCGGCGCGCCCATCACGGTCGGCGGATCGCCGTAGCGTCCGGCGGATGTCTCCTATGGACGTCCTACTGGACGTCCATGAGTTGCGCCCAGCAGACCAGGGTGAGCATGTCGACGCGGCGCACGTTGTTCGCTTCGCCGTTGGGCAGCTGGACCAGCTGGTGCACGATCGCGTTGCGCAGCAAGATCACCTTGTTCGTGGCCTGGCCGCGGGACGCGGCGGCCGCCTTGTACTCGGTGATCGCCGAGCCTGGAATCGTGAAATGGCCGTCGCTGTGGGCCACCGGGCATATGTGCGTCGGTGCGCCGGTCACGTCCACGAGCCAGGTGACGCCGAGGACGTCGCCGCCGACCATCTGGCCCGCGGGCG
>JAAEAZ010261646.1_pt1 | contig 11703 bp, 12 predicted proteins | sample 7277811 | NCBI WGS metagenome assembly JAAEAZ01 (sample SAMN13876997, study PRJNA601929) | soil metagenome | isolation source: soil | host: Panicum virgatum | place: USA: Fermi National Accelerator Laboratory | collected 2010-11-19 | reverse complement strand
TGGTCACCTCGCCGGGCGGCACCGCGATCGCCGGCCTCCACACGCTCGAGCAAGGTGGCCTGCGCACGACGCTGATCAACGCGGTCGAGACCGCGACCAAGCGCGCGCGCGAGCTCGGCCGCAGCGGCAAGTGATGGCGGTCACGCTCGACATCCTCGTGCAACCGCGGGCGTCGCGCGCCAAGATCGGGCCCATGCACGATGGCCGGCTCAAGATCGCGGTCACGGCGCCGCCGGTCGACGGCGCGGCCAACGCGGCGGTGATCGAGCTGGTCGCCGGGCAGCTCGGGATCGCGCGCGGCAACGTCGTGGTCGTCGCGGGCGCGAGCTCGCGGCGCAAGACGCTCGCGATCGCGAACGTGACGCGGCAGCAGATCGAGGAGCTGCTCCGGTGAGCTGGCGAGCCGGCGCGCTCGCGGCCGCGGCGCTGTGCGCGTGCGCGGGCACGACCGGGACGGTCACGGTCAAGCTCGCGACCGCGCCGGGCTCGCAGGTGCTCGAGATGGTGCAGACCCTGCGGCTGACGGTCACCCAGCCGCACCAGGTGATCGAGGCCACGCGCACCACCGGCGGCTTCGACCTCGCGCTCGATCTCGACGCCAGCGGCACGACCGGCGCGTTGATCGTCGAGGGCCTCGACGCCGGCGGCACGCTGGTCGCGTGCGGGCAGTCGCCGCCGTTTCCGGTCGCCGCGATCAACGCGCGCATCGTGGTCTACATGGCGGCGCCGCTCTCGGTGGCGCTCGCACCGACGGGCATCGGCGCGCCGCGCAGCGAGATCACCGGGACCCGGCTCGACTACGGCGTCGTGCTCGCCGGCGGCCGCGACGCCGCCGGTACCCCGTCGACCACGATCGGGATCTACAACGCCTACGATCATTCGTACATCGAGGGCGCCCGGCTACCCGCCGCGCGCGCCGGGGTCGCGCTCGCGACCGGCAACGGCGGCGCCGTCTACCTGTTCGGCGGGGCCGGACCGGACGGCAACCCGACCGGAACGCTGTGGCGGTTCGACACCAACATCGCGCCCCGAGGCGGGTTCTCGACGATCACCGAGCGGACCGAGCTCGCTCGCACCGGCCAGCTGATGGTGACCCTGGCCCCCGAGCTCTACCTGGTCACCGGCACGCCGCCGCTCCAGCTCAAGCTCGGGGCGCTCGCGGCGCGCGGCGACCTCCCGACGCTGCCGGCGACCGGCGCGGCCGGGTTTGCGACCGACGGCACGCCGACCGCCGTGTTCGCCGACGCCCAGCTCGTGCGCTATCACCAGAACGTGTTCGACGTGCTCGCCGGCGACGGCCGCCGCGACGCGACCGCCGCGACGTTGCCCGGCGGCAAGGTGGTCGTGCTCGGCGGCGGCAGCCCGCCGTCGCGCGACGCGCTGGTGATCGACACCACGACCGGGGAGGTCGCGGTGATCGCGAACGTGCTCGCCACCGCTCGCGTGCGGCCGTCGGTGGTCGCGACGTCGCGCTACGTCGTCGTCGCCGGCGGCACCGATCCGACCGGCGCACCGGTCGCGACCGCAGAGGTGCTCGATGCCACGACGCTCGCGCCGGTCGCGACGCCGGACATTCTGCCCCGCACCGGCGCGCTCGCCATCGCACTGCCCAATGACCAGGTGCTGCTCGCAGGCGGCGCCCCCGCGTCGGGCGACATCGAGCTGTTCACCCCGGACCCGCCACCCCAGTAGTGACGCCATCCAGAGAGACCGGCGGCGCGCGCTGGTATAGTGTTGCGCCCCGTGGCGCTCCTGATCGTCGAGGACAACGCAACGCTGTCGGCGTCGCTCATGAAGGGCCTGACCGAGGACGGCTACGCCGTCGAGATCGCGGAGTCGGGAGCCGCGGCGCTGCGCCGGCTCGAGCGCCCGGACATCGACGCCATCATCCTCGATCTCGGCCTGCCCGACCTCGACGGCACCGCCGTGCTCGCCCAGCTGCGCGAGCGCGGGGTCAACGCTCCCGTGCTCGTGCTCACCGCGCGCGACGCCGTGAGCTCGCGGGTCGCCGCCCTCGAGCAAGGCGCCGACGACTACCTCGTCAAGCCGTTCGAGTACGCCGAGCTGCTCGCGCGGATGCACGCCCTGCTCCGCCGCGCCGCCGCGCCGCGCTGGGCGCCGCTGTCGTGCAACGGCCTCGTGCTCGATCCCACCGAGCTGGTGATCGCCGTCGGCACCGAGCGGGTCCGGCTGTCGCCGCGCGAGCACGCGCTGCTCGCGCTGTTCCTGCGCCGCAAGGGCGAGCTGCTGCGGCGCGAGGACGTCTTGCTGCAGGTGTTTGGCTACAGCTTCGAGCCGGGCACCAACCTGGTCAACGTCCACATCGCGAACCTGCGCAAGAAGCTGCGCACCGGCCCGGTGGTCATCGAGGCGGTGCGCGGCGTCGGTTACCGGCTGCGGCCGCGCGAGCCCGGCGATGCCTAGCGTGCGCTCGCTGCGCGGCCGGGTCGCGCTGTGGATGTTCGCGGCGAGCTCGCTGTCGCTCGTGATCTTCGCGATCGCGGCCTACATCGTCGTGCGGATCGAGGAGACGATCGAGCGCGCGGATCCCGACGTCGCGATCGCCGAGGCCCGCAAGCAGGTGCTCACGCCGCTCGCGATCGCCGCGCCGATCGGGCTCGCGCTGTCGACCGCGGGCGCGATGTGGCTCAGCCGGCGCGCGCTCGCCCCGGTCGATCGGGTGATCGCCGCGGCGCGCGAGATCACCGGCGACAACCTCGACCGCCGGATCGACGTGCCGGCGCGCGACGACGAGCTCCGCACCCTCGTGCTCGCGCTCAACGAGCTGCTCGATCGCATCGAGCGCAGCCACCGCGCGCTCGCGATGTTCGCCGCCGACGCCTCGCACGAGCTCCGCACGCCGATCACCGCGATCTGCAGCGAGCTCGAGGTCGCGCTGCGCCGGCCGCGCTCCCCGGACGAGTGGGCGCAGTCGGCGCGGACCTCGCTCGACGAGCTGCGCCGGCTGGCGCGCGTCATGGACTCGCTCCTGCGGTTCGCCCAGGCCGACGCCGCACGCAGCGCCGGCACCGAGGACGTCGAGCTCGCGGGCCTGGTCGACGACGTCACCGCGATGCACGCGTCCGCCGCGCGCGCCGCCGGCGTCGAGCTCGCGGTCCGGTGCGACATCGACGTCCACGTCCACGGCGACGCCGACATGCTGAGCACCGCGATCTCCAACCTCGTCGCCAACGCCATCCGCTACACCCCGCGCGGTGGATCGATCACCGCCACCGTCGAGCTCGCCGGCGGCGCCGCGCACGTCCACGTCGACGACACCGGCCGGGGCCTCGCCCCCGGCGAGCTCGAGGCGATCTTCACGCCGTTCGCGCGCGGCGCCCAGGCCAAGACCGCCGACGGCGCCGGCCTCGGCCTCGGCCTGCCGATCGCGCGCAAGATCGCCGAGCGCCACGGCGGGGCGATCGCCGCACACAACCGCCCGAGCGGCGGCGCACGCTTCTCGATCCGTCTTCCCTTACCCCGGAGCTCGTCATGATCCCTCGCATCGCGTTCACGCTCGTCGTTGTCGCCGGCTGCAGCGGCTCGAAGCCTGCACCCGTCGCGCCCGGTCCCGGCGCCACCGCCGCGCCGGCGTCCATCCCCGCACCCACGCCGGACACCAAGTACGCGGCCGCTCCGCTGGCGCTGCCCGGCAGCGGTCCCGACGGCGTCGGCATGGACTACATCCTCTTCAACCCACGCACCAGGACGGTGTGGGCCCCCGCCGGCAACACCGCGGCGGTCGACGTCGTCGACATCGCGACCCGGCACATCGCGCAGGTCACCGGGTTTCCGACCCAGGAAGTGGAGCGCGGCGGCCGCAAGCGCACCATCGGACCGAGCTCGGCAACCCTCGGCGAGGCCGGCACGGTCTACGTCGGCAATCGCGGCGATTCAACCGTGTGCGCGGTCGACGAGGCCAAGCTCACGCGCGGGACCTGCGGCAAGCTCGACTCATCGCCCGACGGAATCGCCTACGTCGCGAAGACCAAGGAGGTCTGGGTCACCACGCCGCGCGACAAGTCGATCCGCGTGCTCGACGCCACCACGCTGGCGCAGAAGGCCAAGATCCCGTTCGACGGCGATCCCGAGGGCTTCGCGGTCGACGCGACGCGCAACCGGTTCTACACCAACCTCGAGGACAAGGACCTGACGCTCGCGATCGACCTCACCTCGCGCGCGATCGTGGCGACCTGGAAGCCCGGTTGCGGCGAGGCCGGCCCGCGCGGGCTCCGGATGGCCGAGGCCGAGGGCTTCCTGGTCGTGGCGTGCACCGCCAAGATCGAGACGCTCGACGCCGGCCACGACGGCGCCATCATCGGCTCGGTCGACACCGGGGCCGGCGTCGACGACCTCGACTACATCCCGGCCAACCACATGGTCTACGTCGGCGCCGCCAAGGACGCCAAGCTCACCATCGCCTCGCTCGACACCAAAGGCGCTCTCGCCTCGGTCGTCGTGGTCCCGACCAAGCCAGGCGCGCGCAACCCCGCCGCGGCCACCGACGGCAGCGTCTACCTGCCCAACTCGCAGGGCGGCGAGCTCGTCGTGGTCACCCCGGCGAACTAGCACCCATCCCATAACCTGGCGAGCGACATGAGTGCAATGGACGCGCTGCGCGCAGCCCTCGAGCACACGCCTCCGAGCAACGGATCGATCTCGGACAACCCGCTTCGCGCATCGGTGTGCGCTGTCGTGGCGGGCTCCGGAACCTCGACGAGCATCTGCTTCGTCCGTCGCGCTCGCTGGAACGGCGATCCATGGTCGGAGCACATCGCGTTGCCCGGAGGCCGGCGGAACGGCGAGGAAACACCGCCGGCGACCGTGCTGCGAGAGCTGCAAGAGGAGATCAGCCTCGTGGTCCCCGAGACCGAATTATTGCCACTACCACAGCTCCGCATTCGGCTCGCCGGGCGAGAGCGCCTCCTGCTGATCGACGCCTTCGTCTACTTCGCCGGCGCCTCGGCTCCGGCCCTGCACCCCGGTCCGGAGATCGATCTCGCGTTCTGGATACCGATCGCGACGCTGTGGGATCTCGAGACCGCCACGTGCAACATTCTCGCTGATGGCGGCGAGACCCTGGTCTATCCCGCGATCCGGATCCCGCAAGGCCTGATCTTCGGGATCACCTTGCGCGTCATGATGCTGATCTCCGATCAACTCGGGATCCCGCTGCCACACCTCGAAGAGATCCCGCTCCTGCGTCGAGCACCCGGGGCGCCACGCTGACAGCCGCGCGTCGCCGCTGGTCAGGACTACTCGCCACCACCCTCGCCGAACACCCGCCACGGCTTGGGGAACCACACCCAGTGGTCATTGACGTGGACCAGGCCGTCGAACGCCATCCCGAGCTTCTCGCCGGGCTTGGCGTACTTCCAGCGGTACACGGTGAGCCCGGGCTTGAACTTGTCGGCGACGCGCTTGTAGCCGCCCGGGAAGTCGGCCTCGGCCGCGGCGGTCCAGTTCTGCAGATCGTCGGTGGTCACCTTCGACAGCAGTAGCTCGGCGTTGGTTGGCGACGCGCTGATCACCGTGCGCGGATCGCTCCACAGCTTGTCGTAACCCGACTCCGCGATCGCGCCGCAGCTCTCCGACGAACAGCGACCGACGAGCTCAGGGAAGGGCGGCCGGCGAGTACAGCATGTCGAACTCGACATCCTCGATTGTGACGGTGCAGCCATCGTTGATCTCGGTCGTGCTCGTGTCGGTCGTCGTCACGTGGCGAAGCCTCAAGTTGTGTATGCTGCCAGCCAGCCGGGTGCTGTCCGCCGTGCTCAATTGCAGATCCCCTTGGCCGAACGCTTGATACGTCACCGAATTCGTGCTCGCTCCCGTGTCGAAATCGACGTATAATGCGACGCAGATCCCGCAGGTCTCGTCCCTGGCATCGTCCGCCAGCAGCGGGTAGGTCCCGGGTTGGGTCAGGGTGCCGTGCTGCCCTGTGTTGTCGTACAGGCCCACGACCAGCTCCTGTTGGCTGGTGAGCTGAAAATCCAGCTCGGGAGCCGTGAGGCTGCCATTCGGCACCCGGGTCAGCGATGTCGTCGTGGTGTCCGACGCGATCTTCTTGAAATCCGAATTGATATGGCAATCCAGGGGGAATACGTCTTCCACGCCGAGAAGCGTATTGCACGCCATGGTCGACGATGCGAGCACCGTGACGAAGCCGCCGCGGACGAGCACATGAGCGAGATGCATCAGAACCCTCCCCGGATCGTCAGTCCGATCTGCGCGGGCCCGACATCCGGGACGAGGTGGAGCGCCATCGGGTTGGCCGGCTGAACCTTCTCGGCGCCCACCGGCGGCGCGATCACGAGGAGGATCGCAGCGGCCGCCACCGCACCCGCCCCAACGGCGAATGTTGCGGTCGACACGTTACCCAGGGTCCCAGCGCTGCCGGCCAGATCGATGCCGGTCGGATCGCACCTGTGGTCGGCATAGCAGTGTGGCTGCGCGTCGTTCCACCTGGATCTAGCCAGCTCGCCGAAGATCAGCGATACGCCGATGAGCGCGAGCCCACCACCGCCGAGGCCGTAGGCGAGGGTGCGGTGGGGCCGTCGCGCCGCACGCGGAGCAGGCACCTTCTCGAGCGCGGGCACGGAGACATCGACGGTGCCGGGAGTCGAGGAGACAGATACCTTGATCGACCAGGCAACTCGTCCGGGCGCGCTGGCCTCGACGGTATGCTCGCCCGGATCGACGGGGACCGGCGAATCGAGCTCTGCCGGCGCGACCCGTGACCCGTCACGCTTGACCGCCAGCCCATCGACGCGATTGCTGGGATCGATCGTGATCACGATCTTCGACAGCCTCGCTTCCAGCGCCGTCGCGCGGTCCTCCGCGAACCGCTGGCGCTTGTCGTGGGCCCTGCTCGCCGCGCTCGCCGCGGCACGAAACCCGCCCCACGCGCTCGCAGTCCTGCCAACTCGTTCGTAGCAGCTGGCCAGCGCGAGCTGCGTGCCGAGCTGCGTGAGCTTCGAGAGGCTGGCTTCGAATTTCTCGCAGGCGGCAGCGTCTTCGCCCTTGCGGATCAGCTGTTTTCCTTCGTTGAAGAGCGTATCGGCGGCAGCCTTGTCGGCCGCGGCTTGGGCCCATGCAGCGCCATGCCCCGCGCACAGCAGCAGGCCGGCGCTCAGGACAACCCAGCAGCGCAGGTTGTTCCCTGTCACGATCTCTCACTCTCGTTGTTGCCCCTCACGTTGTGCCCCTCACGCTTTGTCCGGAACAACCGGATCAGTCTGGAGAGCTGAACGGATCGATGGCCGTCGGGGGTGGGCTGACCTTGTCATTCGAATGGTTTCGCTCGTTGCGCGCTCCCTTGTCAGCATTGCTTGGCTTGATCGGCTTGATCGGCTTGGCCCGTTGCTTGGTGCGACTGTCGAGCGGCACCGGTTTCGGTGCGGTGGACGTCACGGTTGCCTCGGGCGGCGTGGCGATCGCCTTGGGCTCGGTCACCGCCTCGGGGTTTGCGCGCACCGCCGTCTCGCTTGGCCGCTTGGCAGGTGTCTGCACCTCGGGCACCGGGTCCGGCGCGTGGTTGACGATGCGACCCTTTGTACTGCCACCTTCTCCACCGGGTCCGCTCATCAGCGCGACCGCAATGCCGGCCGCCACCGCGCCGACTCCGATACCGGCGAGCAGGAACGTACGCGACCAGCTCTGATTCACCGGCTGGCCGCGCGTTTCCCCGGTGGCTGTATTCAGCGTGGTCACCGGGTCGACCATGGCCATCGGGGGCGAGCTGGGCACCATGCTCGCCGTCGATGCCACTGGCCGGTATGTGTGATCGTGATAGTTCGCGCTGGCAAATGGTGCCAGCGCGTGCGCGAGCTCGTTCGCCGACTGATAGCGGTGCACCTGGTCCTTCTCGAGCGCGCGGTGGATGATCGCGTCGAACCCGGGCGGGAGCGCAGTCGGGGGCACCGGCAGCGCCGGCAGCGGCTCCATGGCGATCTTGAGGCACAGCGCGGTGAGCGTGTCCGCATGAAATGGCGCCTGACCTGTAACCAGCTCGTAAAGGATGACACCCAGCGACCAGATGTCGGTGCGGCCATCAACATCCTTGGCCGAGCGCATCTGCTCGGGAGACATGTATCGGGGCGAGCCCAGTACCTCCTGGGTGCTCGTCATGGTCGGGTCGTCAGCCGCCATGTGGCTCTTGCTGATGCCAAAGTCGAGAACCTTTACTACCTGCTTCCCATGCGAGGTATTTGCCAGAAACAGGTTCCCCGGCTTGAGATCGCGGTGCACGATCCCCAGGCTGTGCGCCTCGGCGATCGCATCACACGCCTGGATGATGAAGTCACAGGCGTCGGGAACAGCGATGGTCCCACACTGCTGGAGGATCGCGGCGAGATCGTGCCCCTCCAGGTATTCCATCACGGTGTATGGTAGGCCGGTCTCGAGCCGCCCCACGTCGATGATGCGAGCCGCATGCTCGCTCCTCAGACGTGCCGCGGCGCGGGCTTCGCGCTCGAAGCGACTGACGAACTTGGGGTTCTTCAGCGCCTCGCGGCGGAGGAACTTGAGCGCAACCAGCTTGTCGAGCTGCAGGTGCGTCGCTGCTACCACGACGCCCATGCCACCTGCACCGAGCACTCGCTCCACCCGATACTTGTTCGTCAGGACTTCGCCGACTTGCATCGGAGGCTCCAGATCCTGGTGCATGTCGAACATCTCGACGATATCAGTGAATTCCGGATTGGAAAGTGACAAGAAAAAGAACTTAGTTTTCCGAGATTGTCATGGTTAGCTACGCCTAACGTTACCTCGTGCTCGCGACGAAAGCCAGAGACGCAAGAGGGTAAGCGCTCGACGTTCGCCCGATCGCTCACTGCTCGCGCGCATCATCGACCAATTTCAGGCCATCGAGATCCGGCTGTTCGGGAGGCGTGCGCGAGCTGATTCCGCCGCTTCCAGCGACTGGGACCTCTTCGTCATCGTTCCCGATGACCTCGAAGCCGCCGATGATATGTTCGCTGGATATCGGCTGCGTCGTGAGACGCGAACGCGCGCCGACATCGTGCTCTGCACGCTCGCCGAGTTCCGCGAGGACCGCGACACTACGAACACGCTGACATACGAGGCCGCACACCACGGCGTCGTGATCTATGAGGAGCTGCTCGTCGCAAACTTCTTGCGGATCATGGCGTGCGGGACGGTGACGCCGGTCCGGACCGGATCGGGTTCAGCGCCGCTTCGATCTCCCGCGGCGCCCCCCCAGCTCGGGCGCACGACGTGTGAGCGCCTCGCGCACCTGCTCGACATGCTCGGCGAGCAGCTTCTCATCGGGAAGCGCCATCCGATACTCGGCGGTGAGCACCTTGCTCGCATGTCCGGCGAGCGAGTACCTGACGATGGCTTCATGCTTCGCCGAGCACAGGATCAGGCCCACGGGTGAGTTCTCCCCGGGGACCGTCCAGTGCTCCTTCGCGTAGTTGAGGTAGAGGTGCATCTGGCCGGCATCGGCGTGGTCGAACTCGCCCAGCTTGAGGTCGACGACGACGAGGCAGCGCAGCCGCCGGTGGAAGAACAGCAGGTCGACCCTGAACCAGCGGTCTCCGACGCGTAGGCGGCGCTGGCGTCCAACAAAGGTGAAGTCACCGCCGAGCTCGAGCAGGAACGACTCGAGATCGCGGATCAGCGCGTCTTCGAGGTCGCTCTCGGAGTACTCGTCCTTGAGGCCGAGGAACTCGAGCACGAACGGATCCTTGATCTCCTCCTCCGGCGTCACCCCATCTTTAGGGCGCGGAGCTTCGCCCTTGACCAGCATCGCGCGCTTGTTCCGCGACAGCAGCGTCCGCTCGTAGAACTGCGTCTGGATCTGACGATCGAGCTGACGCACGGTCCAGCCACCCCGGAGCGCCTCCGCCTCGTAGAACCGGCGCGCCAGCTCGTTCTTGAGGCTCAGGAGCTTCACGTAGTGCGACCAGGGTAGCGGCAACCTGGCGGAGACGGAGGCCAGCAGATCAGATTCTCCAGACGCTGTCTGGAGATTGTGGCCGCCCTCCCCACCTCCAGATTCTCCAGACACTGTCTGGAGAATCTCGGCGTAGGCCAGGTAGAACGCTCGCATCTGCCAAAGGTTCGCGTGTCCGAACCCGCGGCCGAACCTCGTCGTCAGCCGCCGGGCCAGCTGCTCGATCAACTCCTCGCCGTACTCGGCCCGTCGGGTTCCGCGCTGCTCTTCGAGCACGATCCGCCGGCCGATCGACCAGTAGACCGCCGTCATGGTCGCGTTGACCAGGCGCGCGGCTCTCCGTCGTGCACCTTCGATCAGGCCGACGATCTCGGTGAGCGCGGCGTCGTGCACGTTCGCTGACTTCGTCGATCTGGACAGCTTTCCATCGCGCGCCATTGTCCGAGCGTCGGACACTTCACAGACCGTGGCAAATTTTCCCCGACCGACCCTACCTCACCTCCGGAGCCAGCAGATAAGCAACCACCATCGCAGGGTTAGAGAAGTTCAGTCACGCGCAGCTTCGGATCGCGCAACAGCTCGATGCTGTCATCTTCGCTGCCGATCGTGGCAGCGTTGGGCCGCGACGCTACGGCACAGCGACGTCCGCGCTCGGCACGTACCCGGTCTGCTGGCCGCCTTCGACCGCGTACCACCCGGGCAGCTTGCCGATCAGCAACACGGGCGTGTTGGCCGTGATCGGCGTGACGACGCCCGCGGCGATGTCGGGCATCCGGTACGCGCCGGTATCGCGCGTCGTCGTGCCGCGCTTGGTCAGCGGCTCGACGTGCAGCGTCTTGTTGGGCTGACCGTCGATCGCCAGGTTGGCGTTCTTGGGCGCCGGGCCCGCGACCACGGCCGGGCCGAGGTCGCGCTGCAGCGACGCGAGGTTGCCGAGGTGCCCCGGTACCACCGGCGCGACCGGCTGGGAGACATACGCTTGAAGGAACGCGCGCGCGTCCGGGTTGTTGTGCTGCTTGAGCCCGATGATCGCGAGCGTCACCTGGCCGACGGTCGCGGTGGCCACCGATCCGAGCGGTAGCCGACCCGCGAAGGGAAACGTCGACCCGATATAGTGGCGATCCGAGCGGATCAGCTCGCGGATCTGGGTGGTCATGGTGCCGAGCTTGGCAACCACCGCGGCGGGCTGGTTCATTTCCTGGTCGAACACGATCGACAGGAACGGCACCCTGGTCCAGTCGCGCGTGCCCTGCAGATCGCGGTACAGCCCGGTCAGCTCGTGCGCCTGAAGGTGCGCGGCTCGCAGCTTGCGAATCGTGCAGTCCTCCGGGTAGCGCAGCTTCTTGACCGCACCGGCCACGTCGACCATCCGCGCGATGTCGGCGGCGGCCGCCCAGTATCGGTTCACGATCAGGTCGAACAGCGTACGGATCACCTGGTTCCGGAAGTCGTCGTCGACGACCACCATGCGACGGCGCATCGCAGCGTCCAGTGCAGTGCCGCGATTGGTCGTGGCCCACTCCTCGAGCACCGCGCGCATCACCCCCTTGGGGTCCTGGCCGTGCTCGACGTAGGCGAGCTTGGTCCCGCTGAGCTGCGGATCCCTCGGGTCGAACAGGGTGAGCTGGCCGCCAGGATCCAGGAACTGGTTGCCGTCGCGGGTCGCGCCGTAGGCGCCGTGCACCGCGAGCTGCTGGACCTTGCCGGCGGCGTAGCTGCGCGCAAACTCGGCGAGCGAAGGGTTGTCGCGGATGTAGTCACGGATCTTCTGCGCGTCGTCGCTC
>JAAEAZ010063336.1_pt1 | contig 11745 bp, 4 predicted proteins | sample 7277811 | NCBI WGS metagenome assembly JAAEAZ01 (sample SAMN13876997, study PRJNA601929) | soil metagenome | isolation source: soil | host: Panicum virgatum | place: USA: Fermi National Accelerator Laboratory | collected 2010-11-19 | reverse complement strand
GAATGAAGATAAAGTGCATATCAAGATAGCAGGAGCTGAAGCAGTCATGTTTGATCGAAAATCCATTCAACTCTATAGTCCGACGAGTTCGATCTATATCGGAGAAGATGCAGGAATAAACACTACCGGAACTGAAAATGGAAATGTCCTGATTGGATCTTTTTCGGGCGGATCTGTTACAACAGGTTCTCAAAATGTTTCGATAGGTTCTTTTTCAAATGAAAATCTTGTCACAGGATCTAATAATACAGTGATGGGTTATTCAGCAGGTAATTCAAATATTGCCTCGGGCAATACATTTATTGGTTCTTTGACAGGGGAGCTAAATACGACAGGCACAGGTAATGTTTTTGTTGGAAAAAGTGCGGGCAATGCGTCCAATGCAGATAACAATACGTTTCTGGGTTTTGAAGCCGGTAAGACAAATACGACCGGTTCATCAAACGTATTCATCGGGAAAGATGCAGGGAAATTAAATTCGACCGGTCAAGACAACACATTCGTTGGAGCATTGAGCGGAGATATCAATACATCCGGATTGGGCAATACTTTTATAGGTAATTCATCCGGAGAGAACAATACGACTGGATCAAATAATACATTTCTGGGCACTATTGCAGGATCGAGTAACATGACTGGTTTCAATAATGTTTTTTTAGGTACTGGTGCCGCAAATGGAAATTCAACAGGAAAAAGAAATCTGGTGATAGGTGTAAGTGCCGCTGAAAACTCCACCACAGGATCAGACAATATTATTTTTGGAGATCAGGCTGGGTTCAACACAGATACAGCATCGCAGAATATTATACTTGGCTCCAATGCCGGTGAAATGAATTTAGTTTCAGGGAATATTTTCATTGGCCATCATGCCGGCCTGGTGAATACTACTGGCAGCTCCAATACATTTATAGGATTAAGATCGGGAGATGCCAACACAGTAGGATTAAGTAACACTTTTGTTGGGAAGGATTCAGGTGGAAGCACTATTGGTGGATCAAATAATACCTTCATTGGTAAGGATGCCGGGAGCGCAAATACAGGAGGGAGTGGAAATACTTTCGTCGGCCAGGGTGCAGGAGATGTGAATACTGCAAGTGACAACACTTTTCTTGGAAAAGATTCAGGAGGCGCAAATACTACCGGAACGGCCAATACATTCTTAGGCACAAATGCAGGGTTAATTAATATCGCAGGAGGATTGAACACTTTTGTCGGACGGGGAGCTGGAGATGCCAACAATGCAAGTGGAAATACATTCATTGGAGGCGATGCCGGTGGAGCAAATTCAGCTGGTAACTTCAACACCTTTGTTGGTGATGGTGCTGGCAACGCTAATACAACGGCTAGCAATAACACCTTCATAGGTATGAACTCCGGGCTTGTTAACTCAACCGGAACTGATAATACTTTTATTGGAACAAGGGCAGGAGATGCCAACACCACAGCCAGTGATAATACGTTTATTGGACTTGATGCAGGAGGTGTCAATAATACAGGAGCATTCAACACCTTTGTAGGTAAAGGTGCAGGAGATGCCAATACCGCGGCCAATGATAACACCTTTATAGGAGCAGACGCAGGTGGAGCAAATTCAATAGGTGCTTCAAATACGTTTTTAGGTAAGTCCGCCGGAAGTACCAACCAGGTAAGTGATAATACATTCATTGGTGCTAATGCCGGTGCGGCAAATACAACAGGAACAGCAAATACTTTTGTTGGTAAAGGTGCCGGTGATTCAAATGGTTCAACAAGTAATAATACATTCATTGGTTTTGAAGCCGGAGGTGCAAATACTGGTGGTTTCTCTAACACTTTTGTTGGAAAAGGTGCAGGTGATGCGAATACGATTGCAACTGATAATACATTTATAGGAACGGATGCCGGTGGATTAAATACTACGGGTGCTTCAAATACTTTTATGGGTTCAGGAGCTGGCGATTTCAACCTGGGTGCAAGTAATAACACTTTCATCGGAGCGAATGCAGGAGGAGGGAATTCTTCGGGCACATCGAACACTTTTATAGGTAAATCGGCTGGAGAAGTCAACAGTACAGCTAATGACAACACCTTTATTGGTTTTGAAGCGGGTCGTCTCAATACAATAGGATTTGCTAACACTTTCATTGGTAAGGGGGCTGGAGATGCGACAACTGATTCAGATGGAAACACATTTGTAGGCAAGGATGCCGGTGGAAACAACTCAACAGGTAATTTTAATACTTTCATTGGAAGAGAGGCGGGCCTTACTAATTCCACCACTTCAGGAAATACGTTTGTAGGTATCTATGCTGGAGAAGCTAATATTGGCAGCTCAAACACTTTTATAGGAACTCAGGCCGGTACTGCAAATACATCCGCAAGTGACAATACCTTTTTAGGTACCAATTCCGGATTTCAAAATACTACGGGTATTAATAATACTTTCATCGGTTTTCGGGCTGGCGACTCTACCACGACCGGACATCATAACATATTTATAGGCGACAATGCAGGAAGACAGAATGTGACTGGATTTCATAATACCAGCATTGGCTCAGATGCTGACTTTTCTTTTAGTAATTTATCCAATGCAACAGCCATAGGGGTTGGTACTATCTGTTCCACTGGGTCGAAGGTGAGAATTGGGAATAGTTCGGTGTCTATTATAGAAGGCCAGGTAGATTGGACTTTCCCGTCAGATGCAAGATTTAAGTACAATATTAGTGATGATCATGTGCCTGGTCTTGCTTTTATATCAAAACTGCGACCGGTCAATTATCAGTTTGATACAAGAAAATATGATGAACATATCATGCAAAACATGCCGGACAGTATCCGTCAAAAACGATTACAGGAATTGGATAAATACAGAACCGAAGAAAAAGTACAAACGGGTTTCCTGGCGCAGGAAGTGGAAAAGTCATGTAAGGAATTGAATTATTCTTTCGGTGGACTTCATGTCCCGGAAAATGAAACGGATAATTACGGACTTGCTTACGGCTCCTTCGTACCCATATTAGTAAAAGGAATGCAGGAACAGCAAACTGAAATTCAATCATTGCAAAATACTGTTGCAAGTTTGATTGCAGAATTGGAAACACTTAAGGCGGAAGTAGAATCAAAGTCCCGCTAATCCACTTTGATCATTTATTCAATATTTAATTAAAAAACTTAATCCAATGAAACACAATCTTAAAAACCTCATTTTCGTATTCCTCTCTTTCACTTTTTTTACGAGTTGTCAGAAAGATGAAAACAAACCAATTGTACTTACGGCCGCAGGGGATATCCAGGCTACGCTCGATGAATACCGTTCGATGCTTGGTACCAACAATGGAAGCACTGCAGGTTCGCAACCTACAGGTAGAAGGGAACTCAATTGGGATGGTGTTCCGGATAGCCTTTCTGCACCCTATTTCTTACCTCCTGATTTTTTCAATACCGCGACTCGGGCTCGTGGAGCTGAATTCACTACACCAGGCGCCGGTGTCCAGGTAAGTGCTGATAGTAATAATCCATCCGGAGCATTGCCTTCATTTGGGAATATCAATCCGACATACCAGCAAATTTTTCCGGCATTCAGTGCTGAAAGAGTTTTCTCTCCGATCGGAAGTAATGTAGTTGACCTACGATTTTACGTGCCGGGTTCTTCGACGCCTGCAGTTGTCAATGGATTCGGTGCTATATACATTGATGTGGACAGGCAGGAAAACACCGCGTTTGAATATTTTGATATCAACGACAATTCATTGGGAGTATATGCTACACCAGTTCAGAATGATGGATTTGTATTCCTTGGCGTTTTGTTTGATCATCCAGTTGTTCATCGGGTAAGAATTGAATATGGAAATTCTGAATTAGGGCCTAATGATGGAGGAAGTGTTGATGTTTCTGTGATGGATGATTTTGTTTATGGTGAACCTCAGGTGCCTTAGCTGCATCTCGCAAAGCGAAGCTTTGCAGACACCAAAACGTCGGTCAACCGACGCTTAACATTAGGATATAAAATTTTGGCAAAGCCAAAATTTTATAATCAAAAAAAATCCAATGCTTCGACCAGCTTAACTCATCCTTGGGCTACAGCTCAGCAACCATCGTAATTCGTAATTCGTAAATCGTAATTCATTTTAGCGCTTCCATCACTTCCTCCTTTCTACGTCGGCTGACTTCTACCTTCGAATTGTCTTTCAACACTGCAAAACCATCGTGATCGATGAATGAAATGAATTTTTTATTGACCAGGTGACTTTTGTGGGTCCGTATAAAATTTTGAGGTGTCAGCAGGGTATCATATTCTCCGAGGGTGCGGGAGATCAGGTAACTTTTTCCGCTAGTCACGAAAAACTTTGTGTAATTGCCCAATGCCTCGCAACGGATGATTTCATGCGGTTGTAGAAAATGAACACCATCTTTGGTTGGAAGTGCCAATCTAAATTCTTCGGCTGATGGTGCTGACATATTGTGCATGATATTTTTCAAAAGATCATATTGCTGCTTGTAGTCTTCGTGACCTTCTTTAAATCTGCGAACGGCCGATTGTAATTCTTCCATATCTACCGGCTTGAGCAAGTAGTCAAAAGCACTGTAACGAATGGCCTGGATCGCATACTCATTGTACGCAGTTGTAAAAATGATCTTGAAATTCTTATTGGGTATTTTCTCGAGCACTTCAAATCCATTGAGATGCGGCATCTGAATATCGAGAAAAACAAGGCCCGGTTGAAACTGATGAATTTTTTCTGCAGCCTGGCGCGCATCGTTGCACACCATCACCTCATCTATTTCCGGGATGGTTTTGGCTATCATCAATCGCAAGGCATCTGTGGCCCTTTGTTCGTCGTCGATCAGTAGTACTTTTAACATGAGATTTAATTTTGAATAGGAAGATTTATTTCAATCCGGGTGCCTATAGGATGTCCATGTCCATCTATCAAATCAATAATCTGAAGTGAACCTGGGTTGTTTCCATTTTTCTGTATCGCTTTTAGCCTTTCCAGGGATACTTCAATTCCTTTGCTGGTATGTTTTTTATCCTGGCCGGTGCTGATTTTCATTTCACGTGCTTTTTGTCGCCCGATGCCGTTGTCCTCTATAATGCATTGGACATGATCTCCACGATCTTCAAATGAGATTTTCAGATTTCGCATCCCTTCCTTGTGCATCAGGCCATGCCATATTGCATTTTCCACAAATGGTTGGATGAGGAGAGTTGGAATTTTAACTTCATCTGTATCGATCTCATCATCGCAAAATATATCGTAGGTAAATGCTTCTTTAAACCGGACGGATTCGAGTTCGATATAAAGTTTCAATATTTCCAGTTCTTCTTTCAGTGAAATCGTTTCCTTGTCACTGTGAATGAGGATTGAGCGCAGTAATTTTGAAAATCTTGATAAATATTTTGTGGCGACCATCTCTTCATTCGCCAGGATCATCTGTTGGATTGAATTGAGCGCATTAAACAGGAAATGTGGATTCATCTGAAGGCGTAAACTCTGCAATCTTGATTCTGTAGCCTTTTGTTTGTTTTGCAGGACTTCGATTTTTGCTTTTTGTTTTTCAGCTTCAGCTTCATTTCGCTGGATCTGGTTAACGCACAGCACTGCTATCGTTGATAAGATGCTTAAATGTTTTTGTGTGAAGAAATTCTTTTTGTGATGTTCGCTATCGATTACACCAATGACGTGGTTATCCAGGATGATTGGAACAGCGATTTCCGAGAATCGAAGTTGATCATCCACAATGTATCTTGGATCCCTTGTTGTATCAACAATTATTTCAGCAACGCCTGTTTGCGCTACTGTTCCAACAATGCCCTTGCCTAAAGGAATATCAATAGGTTGATGAATCGTATAATCAGTAGCGCTTTTCGGGCCATAAGCCGCTTTTTGCACCAATACATTTCGCTCCTGGTCAAGTAAGTAAATCACACAGTCTTCGAACTGAAGTTTGCTGATGCAATTACTCACGACATCCCACAGCAGATCCTCAGTTGTCTGGTGCCTGTTGATCCTGGACGCAAAATAATTAATGACCGCTTCGGTCTCAAGTTCTTCCCTTTGTGTTTTTTCTTTTTTGCGATTTGCCAATGAGAGCATCACCAGTGCACCTAAGCCGGTTAATATGGCCAATAATTGAAACCACCATTTGCGATAGAACGGTGTTTCAAGAATGATGGTGACTTCATTTTCGGCATTTTGCCAATTCTTATTGTCATTACTTATTCTGACTCTGAATACATATTTACCCGGAGGCAAAGAATTATACCTAACCGAATTCTGATCAACCAATTTTATCCAGTCATCATCTATTCCTGAAAGCTGGTATTCGTAATAAGTACGAACGTGAGGTGAAAATTCAACAGAGCTGAAATAAAAAGTGACCTGCTTATCTGTAGGAGAGAGATGGAAAGTGGCATTGTCATTGATAGGCGAAACAATGTCTTTGGTTTCGATTTTATGAATTAGAGTATTTAAGGTGATTTTTTTATCGAATAATGAATCCGGTTGAAAATATTGTATTCCATGTGGCGTACCAAAAACAAATTCACCATTTGGAGTTTGAAAATATGAGCCTACGCGGAATCCGTATATGCTCAATCCATGTCGTTCGTCAAATATCCTCAAACTGGAATCAGCAGGTGTATAACAGGCAAGGCCAATATCATTTCCGATCCACATCCGGTTGTGTTTGTCGAGAAGAAAACCCTCAGCCCGGTTAATCAATAATCCATCCTTTTGAGTCATGTTCTTAATTCTGCCGTCAGTATGAATTATGCTCATCCCAAAGCGAGTGCCCACATAAATATTTTTACTACTGTCTGCTCCGAGGCAGAAAATACCATTGTAGATCAATCCATCATTGACGGTGTAATGTTTGATTTCGCCTGTCGCCAGGTTGACATGAGCGACACCTCCTGAAGATGGAGAGGTCCATAGATTGTCCTTATCCGTGAACAGAAGCAGCGAGCAATAAAGCGAATCAAATTTTGAAATGATATTATTTTCGAAATTATCGACTTCGAATGTGATGGGATTTATTTTACAAATTCCATTTTTGCCACAAGCCCACATGAATCCATCCGGCCCGATGAGTAAACGGTTAGTGCGTTCGATCTTTGTCGCATATTTTTTATCGCCGGTATTTGTGATGTTCCGGAGCAAGTGATTATTCTTGTCGATCACAAGGATTCCCTGCGTCATTGTGGTGGCCCATATCCTGTCAAGACTGTCAATGACTATTGAAATGACTTCGCCAGGTTTAGGCAAAGGCCCTCCATCTTTATCTTTATAATTTAAAAATTGAGTGGTATTGGTATTCTTTTTCCACACGAGAAGTCCTTCACTCGTGCCAATGTAATAAGTGTTGTTATCCTTCGTGTCTATTCCGTCGATATACCCATCATAACCGTTCCCGTTTTCATCGGTGAATACAGTCTGACTACTCACGATTTCATTGCTGTTGTAATAACTGATCCCCGCGGAATTGCAATTCATAAATACCCATCCCATTGGACTGACCTTAATGGCGGAGGTCATATTCCCTCCCAGGGAAGAAACATCGGAGAAATGGTGTGTATGGTTAAATACTTTATTTGTTTGAGTGTCATAAATATATATCCCGGAGCTCAGGGTAGTCAATATGTACTGGTGAGCGTTGATTTTATCTCCAAAGCTGAATATGGCCGTGATCGGATGACCAAATTGATCCGTGAGATTTCTGAACGGATAGGTGATCTCTTCAGTGGTCATATTTATAATTTTGACCTCTTTGGTTATTTTATCAAATACCAGGAGTGAGTCATGATTCATTTTGGTTAATGCATTGCAATGGGGGATATTATATTTTTTTTCCACCATATGCGTAGCATAATTCACTTTATAGAAGTCGCTATCCTGTACAAAAAGATAGTGGTCATCATCATAGTAAAAGATCTGTTTGTAATACTTTGATAGCAATGAATCAAATCCGATGACAGGAACGGGTGTAAATTGATCAATCGAAAGAGAATCTAATTCATTCAATGGAGTGCCTGGTGTGAGAATATAATGGCCCTTCGAAGTAAATAGAATAAGATTACCATGTTGCGTATCGAGCACCCATCTTGTTTTGATGAGTGTGTTGTGATCATAGAGACCTACACGGTGAAACTTTCTTTTCTCATCGATGATCGTGAGGTAACCATTTAATGTGAGTGCCCAAATCCGGTTATGGTTATCGCAGGCTACGTGTACTATGTAGCTGCTTTGCAATTGAGGGTTTTCGGTGGCAAAATATTTTTCGACCGTCTCGCCGTTGAACATGTTCAGACCATTTCCTGTACCGATCCACAGATTACCTTTTTGGTCGGTGCACATATCTACGACGCCGGTGTAGGAGAGGCCATTGCTCGTATTGAGTTGTCTGAAGTTGATATTACTTTGAGCGCTGACCTGCATAGAGCCTGTGACAATAGATATGAGTAGGATTAAATGTTTTATCATAAATCTTCGGCCGGAGCAGATATTCCTCACCTTGCTCATTGTCAACAGTTTTGGACGGGATTTCGACCCCGGTTTGATGGTAAACTATTGGATTTGAATGCATTGCAAAGTAAGAAATTATTCTGCGGTTATTCCTGCCGAGGGAACGGAGTAAAAGGGTATTCGGTATTCAGTAAATGCCTTCGCCAAGGCTTCGACATTCAAAGTCGGTATTCAGTATCCAGGTTTCAATTTGGACTTTTTCATTGGTCCATAGATTTACTCAGCGCCTATCGCAATGAGTTTATATTGAGTGGCATCAATTGTAAAATCCGAAGAAGTATAATTACCAAGCACAAGTGTGAAACCTGTTGTGGTGACATCTTCTATTGTCATGGTAAGACCCAGAATAGTTCCACTGATGAGATTACCGATATAAACAGATGGGGGCGAGGAAAATGCGGTTCCGAATGTAATAGGTACAAATATCCCCCCATTGAAATTACTATTATAATGGCTTAAGGAACCAGCAGGAATATTAGCAGTAATGATTTCAGTCCTGAGTTGGGTAGCTGATGAATTTCGAATAATACCCTTATCGCCTTTTACTGTTACAGTTCCGTCTGTTTTGATATTTCCATTTTTGGCGATCGTGGTGACTTCATTGTTACCGCTATCATTCAATCGCAGAAAATTTCCTGTACCAACATTTCTGCCCAGGATCATGTCGGTATTGTTTGCGCCATTTGTATTTTCCAGGAACATGGTATTCCCGGTTCCATTGCTTGTGATCCAGACTATTTTATTTGAGTTTTGGATATTGGTATTCCTGAGATAAGCTGCTATTGAGTTAGAACTTGAATTACCGGCTTCACCATAAATAGCAACACCATCTGTTCCTGTCGCGGATCCCTGGATAGCATGGCCCTGAGTTGCGTCATTGATACCATATACAGCAGCACCATTTTGCCTGGTTGTTTTCCCATACAAAGCTATGCCTCCTGCAGTTGATTCACCATACACAGCTACACCGGTTGAATTACCGATACCTGTGATAGCACCACTTGTAAAATTTGTACTGTATGAAATCCCTTTGACACCAATACCGGCAGGACTATTTAAAGCAGATTGTCCGAACACGCCGATACCACCGGTTAAAGTAGTTGATTGACCTGTCACTCCCTGGTTTAATGCAAGTCCTTCGACCCCTTTGTTTCCAGAACTGCTGCCATAAACAGCGGCTGCATTATTGGAAGAATTTGAAAGTATTGACTCCAAACCGCGTCCGGTTCCATTATTAGTTAAACTTACAGTAGGTGTACTATTTGCGTCATTGTTTGTTGTAAATAGTGCAGCTCTGTTTGTACCAATCGATGTCACTTCCATCACATTCAGGTTGTTGGTAGCATCGGTATTTGAAAACACACCAGCTTTTCCTTTTTTAGCACTTACCACTAAGCCATTTCCTGTTCCGCTATGAGTGACATTGATACCTGTACCTGATGCAGATGTATTGGTCATAGATAAATTCAATCCGCCTCCTAAACCATTTGTAGTTCCCTGTAGGATGTAGTTGTTATTTGTAGCATTACTGATTGTGAAATTTCCAACAGAAGCTAAACCAACAGTTTTTGCATCCAGTACATAGCTGTTATTCGTTACGCCTGTATTGTAGAGATAGCAGGCGTTGCCCAGATCTGTTTGACCATAGAATGCATAACCACCCAGGCTCTGATTGTAAGCGCGGAAATTTGCATTTGCATAATTACCTGTATTGAGAAGTTCAGAATAAATTCCATCACCATGTGCATGACTGCTCACTTCTAAAATGGCGTTGGAATTTGTTTGGTTAGAGTTTGTCATATAACCGGCACTTCCATATCCGGAATTATTGACCAGAAATGTGGTGTCGGCAAAAGTTGTATTCGTACTTTCAAACACACCTGCTTTTCCGGACACTCCTGTGCTTCTGCCATAAATCGCTTTGCCGGTATTTTGTATATCCCCAAGAACACCGATGCCATTTGCATTCGCATTTGAACCGCAGACACCAGCAAAATTGGCTAATGTACTATAACCATACACACCATGATTACCAAATGATAATCCGTAAACTCCGATTCCTGCATTGCTTGTACCCACTACACCTAAACCATTTGATGAATTATCACCCCAGACACCCATGGTTGTAGCAGGTGTGATTCCACTACCTGTACTTCCGCTTCGGCCATAGATGGCACTTGAACCTGAAGTGGTATTATTATTTTGAATGCCGAATAATTTTGTGGCGCTTCCATAAGCAACATTATAGGGTAAGAATAATGAGTCATTTCGTCCTTTCCAGTTGTTAGCTAAGGCATCCCATTTGAGTACCTGGTGATCGAAAGGCACACCGGAGGCGACATCAAGATTTTGAAGTTTGACAACATTGGGAGAAGGATAGCTTCCTGAGAGATCACCGGATGCAGGACCGTTCACTCCACCTGCGCCTGTACTGATTTCTTTCCATGCTCCGTCGTAAAACCAAAAGGTTCTGCTATCCGTATCATAAACCATAAGTCCCTGCGCCGGTAAATTTATACCTATGCGATGCGCAGTATTCATACGTGGAATAAGTATTCCTTTCGTAGTGCTGCTGATGTCAAGCATGGCGCTTGGATCAGCCGGTGTACCGGATTGATTAATACCGACGCCCTGTCCAAAAATTGTGAGATGTATCATCATCAACATAGAAAGGATAAATAAATTTTGCATAACTAATTATTTTATTCATCAAAATTATGTTGTTCAATAAAGTCTATGAAAGATTTACTAGTGATTGGTTGATGAAAATGATTGAAAGGAAAATGTATAGTAAAAAGAGGATATCAGAAAAATAAAAACAGAAAGCAAAGTGAGTATGTTACTTTGCTTTCTGCTAAACTATGCTTCTTCGGCCGGGGAGATAGTTATGATTGATTTTTTGCTTACAACGTAAAACATAAAGTGTAAAGTGTAAAGCGTAAAGTGTAAAATGTAAAATGTAAAATGTAAAGTGTAAAGTGTAAAGTGTATTGCTAATTGCCTGTTGCCTGTTGCCTATTGCCTATTGCCTCTCACTCTGCACCTAATACCATGATCTTCCAGGTACCACTAAATGCACCTGTTGAAGACATATAAGTATTAAAAACTTTAAGTGTACAACTGGTCGTGGTTACATTTTTGATGCAGGTTGAAAGAGCATCACACGGACCTGTGAATCCTGTACTTAGATTAGCGACAGAAACAGTAGGAGGTGTGCTATATGTCCCGGCGAAATTGATGG
>JAAEAZ010229123.1_pt1 | contig 11753 bp, 11 predicted proteins | sample 7277811 | NCBI WGS metagenome assembly JAAEAZ01 (sample SAMN13876997, study PRJNA601929) | soil metagenome | isolation source: soil | host: Panicum virgatum | place: USA: Fermi National Accelerator Laboratory | collected 2010-11-19 | reverse complement strand
CTTAAAAATCACATTTATTATTTCTTGTTTTTCAACATCAATCTATTCAGACTGATTGAAAGGAGAGGTATGCAAAATACTGATTAATCAGTACGTCCCTGCAACTCATCAGAGGATACTTTTGGGTTAAAGAAATGACAAAATGAACAAGCTTTTACCAATTACCATGATAGGTGTTTTTTGTATCTCATGTTCACATTATTATTATGGACCCAATAGCAACAATACACCCTTGCTTAAAGAAAAGGAAGCCAAACTCAACCTGCAATATGCTGCAACAACAGAATTTGAGGCTTTTGAAGTTCAATCAGCAGCTGCCATATCAAAGCATACAGGAGTCATGTTAAACTACATAACCGGTGGCGGAAATGATAATAATGACTTCTTTGGATCAAATGGAGAATCAGGGCATGCCCACGAATTTGAATTCGGAGCTGGATATTTTACTCCGATTAAGAATACAGCTCTTGTATTTGAAACTTTTGGAGGTATGGGGTTTGGTGCTATAAACAATACCCATTATAGGTCCGAACTTTCTAAAGTAAAATTTACCAAGTATTTCATTCAACCTGAAATTGGAGTCAGAAAAAATGGATTTGAATTTGGGTTTTCTTCTCGATTTAGTTTTGTAAATCAAACACTTGATTTTTCAAGTGTTACCTCTGACAATAATGACGATGCATTTGATGATCTTATATATTTGAAAGAACGACCAGGTTCATTTTTGTGGGAACCCGGAATTGTATTGAGAGCAGGAGGGCAGAAATTTTTAGTTCAAGTGCAATACACCTGGTCAACCAATATCAATAATCCGGAGATGAAGCAGGAACATGGCATTTTTAATATAGGATTTTGCATTCCGATAGATTACCAAAATTTTGGGCAATAGATCGGACGTTATTGCTTCTCTTCCTTCTTCCCGAATTTATAGCCGGCATAAATCTGGAACAAATTGTTTTTGACATCAATCGTAGGCACGAATGAATAATTCTGTCCTTCCTCCGGAACTTTATAAAGGTCCCCAAGACCAATGTTTATCCGCACTCCTATGATGAGCATATCCAGTGGATGCACTTCAACACCCCCACCTAGTCCATAATCAAACCGGTTCATCAGGTGGATGATATTATCGGTTTGAGGATCTCCTGTTATACTGGTGCTGTCTACAGTAGCATTGAGAAGATATGCTATCTGGGCGCCCACCTGGATCTGGAAAAACTTTGTGATATTGATCGCCATAAACTGTGGCAACATCAGGTAATTGAGGTTGACAGTACCTGTATTTGTGTTTGATTTAAAATCATATCCCTGCTTTGAAAATAAAAGCTCAGTCCTTGAACTAAGAATACTCTTTGATGATCCTGACAGGAAAATTCCGGCATGAAAACCTGAACGGGCACTGTTGTTGATTTCACCAGCATTAGTGATGTTGGCATAATTAAATCCTGCTTTAACCCCAATTTGCCCGGTGAGAAGACAGGGAATGATCAGCATTAAACAAAAAAGTATTGTTTTCATAGCAGTGATTTTTAATGATTCAAAGAGCACAATTAGAGAAGGGACTAAAGTAAGATGTCATGAATATACAATAGACACTTTAAAGTTTAGGGAAAAAATGGGATAAAAATTCCTTGTGCGTACCTGAATCTTTGGGAAACTATTGAAACAAAAACCATTGAAGGTGTATTTTCATTGAGCGTTACTCTTAAAGAGCCATCACTCAGTTGTTCCTTTTTCTCGTAAGAGATATTTCTTCCAATCAAATCAGTAAGTTGGATTTCCGGAATCTCAGATGTCAGGCCAGGATATTGGATGAGAATAGAATGAGTGCCTTGTTCATACCAAATGTGTATCGGACCTGATTTATCCGGGTTACTTGTACCTTCAATAATAAAATTAATACAAGCGGAATCAATGCAATCGGTCAAAAGTGTACTGACCGTAACACAATAACATCCCGAAGTAGTTGGCACGAAGCACTGGTTAAAACTAAGGTTCATTGTATTCTGACAATCTATCCAACCATAAGCGAGGCCAGAGGGTTGAGCACAAAGTGTATCTCCATGAACGGTTATGCTTGCATGGGGACGCTGTTCAAGATAAACGGAAGCTGTAGAGGTAAATATATCGCCATTGCAAGCTGCACTGCTATCCTGCACCCAAAGCAGGTTGTACAGGACAGTTGTATCAAACGGCGGACAAGCCAGGTAATCATAAATGGTTGTATCAATCTCATTGATAGTATCAATGGTAAATCCATTCGAAATGGCAATAGTAAAAGGCGGCGTACCCGTAAGAAATACCATCAAAGTAGCACATGAATCACATGCGATCTGGTCACAACAGATGAATGCAGTAGGCTTGTCAAAAACGCAAATAGTATCCGCACAAAACGAGATACAGCCGGAATCCTGCAATAGCAATTGGACCGAATAACAACCCGGAGTATAGTATGCCAACCATATTGAATCAGTTCCGGTAAATGTCTGGGTACCAAAACTGTCCAGCATAACTGTCCATTGAATTAATGATATCGTCGAATCATTGCTGTTGAAAGTGAGCAACACTGAATCCCCAACACAAACTTTTTCAGGAGTAATGAGATTACAATTCAGTTCGCAGGCATTGAATGTAAGGCAAAGCGTATCATACCCGGTGCCATCTGTGAAGCTGACACAAACGCATCCGGTATCAGGTACAGTAATACATTGCGTTGTATCCGGCAGTGACATTCCGTAACATGTATACCAACTGTAGTCAGATCCAGTCCCGGAAACACAAAGTTGATGGCCAGTCAAAATCAATGAATCCGGACAATCAATGAAATGCAAATCAACAAATATGATTGAATCGCAAGCGGATGTGGGGACGATGACTGTGCCGGTAGGATTAATTTCATTAAAAACACTATCAAGGATAGTTACCGTATATCCATCACCCATGCATCCATTGTATGTAATTGTATCATAAGTAGGAGGCATAAAAATTAAGCTAATCGTAATAATTGAATCGCAACCATGGATGGTGACGAGACTATCCACTCCGGTTGGATTGGACTCATTATACACAATTGAATCAACAGTTATACTAAAGCTGTCACCTGTACATCCGAGATAGATAATAGAATCATTATACACCGGGTTAAAGGTCAGGAGTGTGGTCACTATAGAGTCGCAACCATTTTGGTCGGCCAGTGTATCCATTCCCATTGGATTCGATTCATTGTAAGTAGAACTGCCCACCACAATTGAAAAACTATCCCCCTGGCATCCCACATAGAATAGAGAAAAGTATGATGGCTGGGCATAGGTCAAATCGATCGTGACAATTGTTTCAACACATCCTGTTGGCCCGACAATTGGTTCAGTGCCCGAAGGATTGCTCTGATCATAAGTGGTGCCGTTGACGACAATGCTGTCACCTGAGCCTGAGCAAAAAGTTGTGGCGATCGTATCATTCTTCGGAATGATGGCCGCTACTAATATCACCAGGAAAGAATCACAACCATGGATATTACCACCAAAAATGGTATCCATGTATACTCCGGGAGTGTAATACATCCCATTGACTTCTACAGAATCCCCCTGGCAGATAATTTCGGCAATCTGCTCTGTTGTCGTGGGTTCGACAATTGTATAAGCGATGCATGTATCGGGCGTCTCACCTGGCCTTTTCACGATAACATCAATCTCACACAGGCCCGCATTGTTATAACAAACAATATGTGGATTCGCTGAATTGGGATTGGTAATGGTGCCGCAATTGATGCTCCATGCATAGGTAGTACCGGGAGGATCACTAAGAAGCCAAAAGACAGGGCCACAATCTCCCTGACAAACCTGTAGAGGTGCGGAGATGAAGCATTGACTGCTACAGATGCAATAAATATTGAATAAAAGGGTGATCAGTGAAATTCTGATCAACATAGAGGTGTATTTAGTACAAATAAAAGTAATGAATTCCTTTAATACGGGATTAATAATATTTCGATTTATGGTTGTTTATTATATTGAAAATAAATAAAGAAACTCGTTGTCTCCTTGCTTAATCTGATAAATAATCCCTTTGTCGTATTCCTGACTCTTCAATTACAGTAAAATGATTTTCTAATTGAAAAGATCCTGATTCAATTAATAAATTAAGTATATGCCCGGCCGCTTCCGGATTTTTACCCTTAAATCTAAAGTAAATTACAGCTGGAGCGGGAAGAATTTGGTGCCTAAAAATAATCTCACCATAATCACGATCAAATGTAAGGATGATAAGATTCTGGTCTAAGGCCAACCTGATAACTCGCTCATCATTTATGCCCGGTGATTCTTCTGAAATACTTATGACATGGTGATGCTTGCGAAGGAGCTTAATACTTGGGAGCGGAAAATTCTCATTTGCTAAAAATTGCATTCAGGCACCTTTAGGCAACGGAAAATAGAGTTCATGGCTTACAGTTTCCTTGAGATAAGCATATACGGCATGAAGGTGATCCGAAGTTAATTGCGGATAGCTTTCTAATAGTTGTGCGTGACTCCATCCATTTGAAAGTAACTCAAGTAACAGTTCAATAGAAATCCTGGTGCCTTTCAATACGGGTTTACCTAATAGAATTTCAGTATCCGAAGAAATATAATTCCGCCAGTCCATATTATAAAAGTAAGGGTTTTATTAACAAGCTTTCTCTTCTTTAGCCAAATTAATTAACAATCTTCAATATGGAAACTCATACCTGTACAAGATTAAAACTGAAAATATATAAACGACCCGCTGCTCTCCTGGCTCAGAATAATGCCGATAAGCATAATAGCCCACGCAATGGCAACAATGAACCATGGAATTTTATAAGCCAGTTTGAGAACTGAAGTGTCCCGCATAAACCAATGGACGATCACCATCAGGAAAATGATGACACTTACTTTAATCAGCGCCAAATTAGTTAATAAAGGTTCGCCGCCTTTGATCAAACCAAACATGGAACCAAGCATTGCCCATGCCTGAGTGAAAGTAGTCGCTCTGAAAAAGACCCATGTCACATTGATCAAAAAGAAAGTGAATAAGGCATAAATAAAAGCACCTGATGCCGGACTTGCAGTGATGCCTGCTGTCGCAATCTCGGGTTGCAGTTTTGGTTTTATTTTGATTTTACTTTTTATAAATTTTTCCACCCACAAATAAAATCCATGCAGGCCTCCCCAAAAAACAAAAGTCCAGTTTGCACCATGCCATAATCCTCCCAGCAACATCGTCAGCATTAAATTAATGTAGGTGCGTCCTTCACTTCGACGATTTCCACCGAGTGGTATGTAGAGATAATCGCGCAGCCAGGCTGAAAGCGTAATATGCCATCTTCGCCAGAAATCAGAAAACCCAACTGCAGCATATGGATATCTGAAATTTTCAGGTAAGACAAATCCAAGACAAAGAGCAGCTCCAATAGCACAAGTTGAATACCCTGCAAAATCAAAAAAGATCTGACCCGAAAATGCGAGAACTCCCATCCATGCATCCAATGGCAGCAAAGGACCATGATGGCCAAATACATCATCGGCCGTCCCTGCAAGCATACTATCTGCAAGCACGACTTTCATGAAGAGGCCAAGCGATAATAACAACAAGCCATCTATCAATTGCTTTCGTGTTGAAATGCGAGGTGTTTCAAATTGAGGTACCAATTGAGGAGGGCGTACGATTGGCCCTGCCACGAGATGTGGAAAGAAAGTGACATAAAGTGAAAAATCAAGTATGGATCTCACTGGTTCACTTTTCTTTTGATACATGTCGATGGTATAACACAATGTCGTAAACGTGTAAAAAGAAATTCCCGCAGGTAAAATGATGTCCGGTTTTGCAGGATGAAAATCAATTCCTATTGCATTGACGAGCATTGTAAAATTTTCAAGGAAAAAACCACCGTATTTGAAAAAGCACAGCATGCCGAGATTTCCAATAAGGCTGATGACGAGAAGCAATCTTTTTTTCGTGACATTCTCTTGTTTGAATAAAGCCTTACCAACGAAATAATCCACGATGGTAGACAACCACAATAGGAGAATGAAAGGTGGATTCCATGCAGCATAAAATACATAGCTCGCCAAGAGCAGGATAATCTTCTTGATCTTCCAGGTGAGCGGAAGATTATACAAGAATAGAACGATAATGAAAAAAGCTATGAAAGTGTATGAATTGAATACCATATGAGGAAGCGTTACAGATGAGGGAGATTAATTAGAGAATGTCCAACCATAATTGGTTTTTAATATCTCCACAAAATGATTTGTATAATCAATCGCATCAGCAGGTGAGAGATGAGAAAACTCAGGACATTGATAATGATCTATCGGAGGGAAGTCTTTAAAATACATCCCTTCACATCCGGTTTCTACTAAAAGGCGATCCCAATATTTATCTCTGGGAAAACCTATGTTTTCTTTTTCCAGGTAAGGCCCACTCGATGGTGTCCGGACAAATAACACTTTACCGCCCCGCGCTTTGATTTTATCGACATCCAATTTCACGACCTGCATAAGAGAATCTAAAGGCGTTCCTGATAAGGGAGGAGTCTTATTCATCCTGCCAAATGTTCCCCAGATATTCTGTTGTTTGTGTTGTTGAGCCGTATCCGACAGAAAAAGTTTACCCATGTATTCCTGCCTGTTGAAATGAACATAACCGAAATCCCGTGGGAAAATTGGTCCCGCATGCACACCCTCTCTGTTGGGTATCTCAAGCTTATCGAGCATGGCCCCAATGGAATAATGATCTTTATCGAGAAATACAAAAGTGGATTCAAGCAGCTTGTTCAACACAAAACTTGCGCGTCTTGTCGGGGACATTTTTTTGCGGTATTCAATGCCTTCATTTGGCCTGAAGGAATTACCTGCCGACAACGAAAAAAATAATCCTTCAGTCACATCAACGATTAATTTTCCATTAAACTTCGGATCGTTCGCTAAATCATTTAAAGTGGGTATGGGCGTACTTCCTACACATGCTATTTGAACAGCATCATTACCGGTGAGCTTTTCCCAGGTCGGTATATCAATGTCAAATTTGATGCGGGAGGAACCAATAAAGACTGTTGTCTTATCTACAGGTCCATATACACGTTCGCGTTGATGAGCCCATAAAGGACCGCCATCATCATAAGCCAGTTCGAATCCGGTGCTTCGTAAATAGACTTCCCAGGAAACGACGAAAATAATCACAAGTAAAGCCGTAACAACTGCAGCCTTGGACAGGGAGCTTGGAGACATTAGTTATTTATTGAGTTAAGGAAAGTAAAGACCTATGCGGGCTAAATATAAACAAAAAAGAACCTCTTGTATTGGACAAGAGGTTCTGAAAGATTTTAAGTTTCGAAGGTTACATCTTTCGTTTCATGTTAGCTTCCATATACTTCATTTCTTTTCCATCGGGCCCGGTTCCATATATGGTCATCATCTGCGAGTTTGCATCCATGACTTTAGTTACCTGGCGGATACCGGTATCCTTACCGGACATTGGATCTGTCTGGGTTCCTTTCAGCTCAAGCGTTTTTGTTTTATCGTTCCAGGTTCCCGTCATGACCACGACACCTGAGCCCATGTTGTCAATCCATGTGTCGACAAACATTTTCTTGGCATTATCATAAGCCAATGTACTATATCCTTCGAAGGGCTGACCCATCATCGTTCCTGTGTAATGTCCCATTTGATATAGGCCATTGAGGGCCATTTTATTTTCGACCGTCGAGGTTGACTTACTAGGAGGGGCAGTAGGCGCCATCCATGCGGTCACATCAGCAGTCCAGGTGCCATTCCAGGTTGCCATCATCTTATGCATGTCACCGGGAGTCATAAAGGCGGCCCATGCTTTCGTCATAGCATCCTGATCCTGGGCTTGGACAGAACACAACATCAGTAGTAAAAAAAGGGGTGTTAAAAAAATTGCTATTCGTTTCATAAGCTTTAAGTTTTAACTAAATTATGAAAATATGCTGAATAAAAGTGCCTGATTCAAATATTATTTCAATTCAGGGAAACACTGTATAACAGCAAAAGTTGAGAATAACTATTGTGGAATAGTTATGAAAAATAAGATTGGAATAAGGGAAAAATGATCAGGGCAGAAAATTGCGTAGAGACATGATTAATCGGCTCTCTACTCAATTTTCATCACCCTTTGTTTCATCAAAGCTATAGCTTCCTGCTCGCTGCTAAAGGTATTGTCGATGTTGACAATATGCTTTGCCAATTTATCATAGCTCTTGGTCATCAGCCAGAAAAAGATGTGCAGGTAATGGATGCCGTCAAAAATGAAAGTTTTGTTTTTGACAAACTGTTCTTTGTTTTTCAAAAATGTACCGGGGATATCAGTGTAATGTAAAGAAGGATTGAGATGGTGAATGGAATGATATCCATCGTTCCAGCAATTTTGATTATAACTATTATTGATACAGTTAAAGACACTTGCGAAATGCCCTGCCGGATCACTTTTATCGATAAAGGAATGTTGTGTCCAGTTGCCCATCATCATGATGAAACGTGCATAGATGACCGGAACGATGAAGATCATCATCGTCGCTTTGAAATTGACAAAGCACATTACTACGCAGAACACATAAAAAGAAAACTCACCGAATGTGAGTCGCATGTATACCTTTCTTCTTTTGTGATTGAAGAGGTACATGAATGTATCCACGATGCCGATCAATAAGAAGCGACCCAGGTATCTTAAAAAATCAAAAGGATTATCACGGCGATATTTAAGTGTACTGCTGGCATCATCTTCCTGGTTATTTTCTACATGGTGCATGATGATGTGATGTGCAAAATAAGTTTCCGGCGTATTGCCGAAAAACGGTGCAACAAACCAGGTAACATAACTGTGGATCCAGGTGTATCCTTTTTTAAACATCGAACGATGACACATGCAGTGAAACATCAGGCCAAAACGCCCTTTGAAATAAGATTGAGCAACATAGGCATATGGAATATACGCCAGCCACCAATAGACACCCTTAAATAACGGAGTGTACATGACAATGGCCCAGGTAATCACGATCAGGTGAATCTTTGTCAGCAAATGCACGAATGGAAGATCTCTTTTGTCGTTGAGATATTTCAACCAGAATGATTCGTAGGCTGTGAAAGTTTCTTTGGGAGTGTACTGGGGATCGGTGATGGAGGTGAGCAATTTCATACGGTGATATTTACTATGATCTATTAATAAATGACTGCAAAAATCCAACCATGGCGTCTCAGCAGTTTGAAATAAAATCAATTCAGGATCGATCAATTAAATCCGTCGTTGATGAACTAAGTAGCTTGAAAGTGTCGGTAAAACGAGAGGGTAATAACAAGACAATCAATTCTTTGTGAACCGGGGTACGTTGGTTAGACGATTCTTAACAAAGTGCTATTTGGTCACAATATAACAATTTCATAGCCATTATTCGTTCATGCCAGCTACTGTCATTTTGACATAGCCCTAAAATCACGGTCTTATGTTGTTAGTCAGGGCTGCCGGTTTAGTTTAAAGTCTAATGTCCAAAGGTGAAAAATCATAATTTGTTTTTGTCTATTTGATATAACATTAACCATTAACCATTAACCATTACCCTTTTTAAATAATTCATCACGATGAAAACTAAAAGCCATACCCACTAATGAAACACCTGTTGAAATGAGATAAAATAAAAAGCCGATCGCCACAGCATCTTCAGTATGAATATTTAAAAATTGAGAGCCGTACATAAAAGTTAATTCGCGTGCCCCTGCACCACCGATCGTAAATGGAACCATCGCTACCAATGACGAAGCCAAAAACAATATCAAATAATCAGCCCAATGCACTCCCTGGCCAAGAGCTAAGACTAGTCCCAATGCAGCTATTGTCTGAGCTCCCTGCACACCAATCGATTGAAATGTGGTCTTCAACCAAACGTCGGATAATTTTCCTTTCGCCCATTTAAATATTAACCAACTAACGACAAGACTGAGTATAAATCCGAAGATGATGAGATACCAATAATGTTGAAATTCTGGGATCCATAAAAGTAAAATCAGGCAGAGTTGTCCCAATGCAACCACACCAGATATCCGATCAATAAGAGTAATCGTGAAAATTCGTTTGAATGGACGCGAAAAACGGTCCATCAATACTTTTATTTTATATCCATCACCGCTGACACCACCGGGCAGAAGCAAATTGTAATACATCCCTAACCAGTAAAGCCGAAGATTTTGTCTATCTGTCAAATGAATGTCTTCCGTACTCAGCATAAGATTATACCGGAATGCTGAAATGATCTTGGAAAATACAAACCAGCCAATGGCCCAGATCAGCCACAATGCTTTTGCCTGGCCAATGGATTGGAGAAGTATTTTCTCATCAATCTTCCGGATGATGATGACGATGATCGCTACAGAGATCGCGAGCTTGATCACTGTCTTCACCGGAGTGGGAATATGTATTTTAATATTTTTTAAATTCAATTTAATGTTGATTAATTTCCATCAAGGCTATTCGGCTGCCTTGTTCCAAAAGTAAAGAATCAATTTGCTTGCCGGGAAATGAAGGATACAAATCCAGGTTCACCAGATAATAAGCTGTGCTGTCCTGAATAGTGTCAGTTTTCCTGATGATTTGATAAGTATAGACTGAAGTATAGCATCGGGCGACCTCGTGCGTTTCGGTTTTTTTGAAAATATACCATGGTTTGTTGCCTTCATGAGCAGCAACACGTCGGCAATCTTCGCGGCACAAATTTTCCCTATAGCTGATACTCCTGACAGGCAATACAACAAGATCAAAAACAGATCTTGCTATCAACATAGCCATCGGGATCCAGATAAACATTCTCGATGAATCCAATAGTACTGCCAGGAAACAAAACAAAATTAGGACTGAACCAATGATCCATATCAGTATGATTCCGGGCAATGCAATGACACGCGAATCCAATGGCATAAGTAATATCGCTATTGTGACCATTGCTGTCAGTACAATGAAGACAAAATGCAAATATCGCCACCATCGCGGATTGGATTGGACGGATTGAAGCAAAATATATAAGCCGATCAGGTTAAGCAATGGAAGAAACATAAGTAAGTATCTCGGGAATACCTGCACGGACAACCAATACACAGGAAGATTGACCACCAACATCCAAAAACAGAAATGAACAAATGGATTATTCCGGAGCCATGTCCTGAATCGCGGATGAAAGAATGTAACGATCAGTAAGGTCCAAGGAAGAAAATGATAAAATTGTTCAAATGGAAATGTAAAAATGTGAATGATCGTTTTTCTTATTTCATGATGTGCAGCTGTGCGTTGAAGGGACTGATCCCATAAAATCGAAAAAACTTTATCCAGCGGAACTTTAGCAGCGTATAGCACATAATAGATCAGCAAAGGAATAATTCCTAACGCAGCCCCAAGGAAATGATTTAAGGAAAACATTTTCTTCCGGAATGCTCCATGAAAAATCAGAGCCGTGATGACAGAAAGAAACTGGAAAACAGCAGCCGGCAGACCTTTTAATAAAAATGCAATAGAAAATAAAAACCAGGAAATAAAAAACATCTTAAACCACTTCCCTGGGTGACCCAGGTGATACAGGACCATAAAATTGAGAAAGATGATCCACGAAAAACAAATATCGATCAGGCCGAGCATGCTATCCCAGAAAAGAATTCTACCACTGGTAAGGAACATGAAAGCTAATGAGGCTGATGTCAGTTTGTCAAAATGTCTTCGGCAAAAAATGTAAACGG